>Ga0213858_10000813_pt1 | contig 14760 bp, 9 predicted proteins | sample PICome_FD_160122 | JGI IMG/M metagenome (GOLD analysis project Ga0213858, IMG submission 160122) | Coastal seawater microbial communities near Pivers Island, North Carolina, United States - PICO245 | ecosystem: Environmental > Aquatic > Marine > Coastal | place: USA: North Carolina | collected... | reverse complement strand
ATGCTGTAAATTAAAATATTCAGAAAGATATTTTTAACTTTGAGGCGATTTGATTGAGAGTTCAAATCGCCTTTTTTATATCGATCAAGCAGCCAACTGCTTATATAAATACCACCAAGTTTTAGAGAATGAACCAACCTGAACTGAAGAATATCGCTTCTCAAGTACGAAGAGATATATTAAGACAAACCCACGCTTGTGCATCTGGTCACCCCGGGGGATCATTAGGATGTACAGACTTCCTAACCGCACTATTTTTTGAGATCATGGATCATAACCCAGCATTCAATATGGATGCAAAAAACGAGGACGTTTTCTTCCTTAGTAATGGGCATATATCTCCAGTAATGTACAGTGTACTAGCTAGGAGTGGTTACTTTCCAGTCGATGAATTAAATACATTTAGAAACATCAATTCCAGACTACAAGGTCACCCTGCAACTCATGAAGGTTTACCTGGAATTAGAGTGGCATCAGGATCACTTGGTCAGGGATTATCTGTAGCAAATGGTACTGCATTGTCTAAGCGATTAAATGGTGATGACAAAACGGTATTTGTACTTACAGGTGACGGCGAATTACAGGAAGGTCAAATCTGGGAAGCAGCCATGTTTGCTGCGCACTACAAATTAGATAATATCATTACAACAGTGGATTGGAATGGTCAGCAAATTGACGGCCCTAATGATCAGGTTATGTCGCTTGGAAATCTTGAGGGTAAATGGGAATCATTTGGTTGGACAGTACTTAAAATGGATGGCCATGATTTTGAAGATATCATCAACACAATTAATCACGCAAAGTCTTTAAGAGGCCAGAGTAAACCTATCGTTATTTTAATGAAAACAGATATGGGTAAAGGCGTTGATTTCATGGAAGGAACTCACCACTGGCACGGAAAAGCACCAAATGATGAACAGCTGGCGACAGCTCTTGCTCAACTAGAAGAAACTTTAGGAGACTACTAATACCAACAAATGAAAACAATAGATCAATATACATATACCGAAAAGAAAGCAACAAGAGATGGATTTGGAGCCGGTCTCCATGAACTTGGACAGAAGAATCCTGATGTTGTAGCACTTTGTGCCGATTTAGTAGGCTCACTTAAAATGAATAAGTTCATTGACGAGAATCCTGATAGGTTTTTTCAGGTTGGAATTGCCGAGGCAAACATGATGGGTATCGCTGCTGGTTTGGCGATTGGAGGAAAGATACCTTACACGGGTACCTTCGCAAATTTTTCTACTGGTCGAGTCTATGATCAGATTAGACAATCCATTGCTTATTCTCATAAAAATGTGAAAATCTGTGCTTCTCATGCTGGATTAACACTAGGAGAGGATGGGGCGACTCATCAAATACTTGAAGATGTCGGAATGATGAAAATGCTTCCAGGTATGGTAGTTATTAATCCTTGTGATTATAATCAAACTAAAGCAGCCACTATAGCAATAGCTGATCATCATGGACCAGTATACTTAAGATTCGGAAGACCAGGTTGGCCAATCTTTACTGATGCTGATCAAAAGTTTGAAATAGGAAAAGCATGGCATATGTCAGAAGGTTCTGACGTTACGCTTGTTGCCACTGGTCACTTAGTATGGATATGTGTGGAGGCTGCTCAAGCATTAGCTAAAGAAGGGATAAGTGTTGATCTAATCAATATTCACACCATTAAACCATTTGATGAAAAGGCGATTCTCGAATCTGTAACAAAGACTGGTTGTATTGTGACTGCCGAAGAACATAACTATTTAGGTGGACTAGGTGAAGCTATAGCAGGTGTACTTGCAAGGAAAGCCCCTACACCAATGGAGATAGTTGCAGTAAATGATAGCTTTGGAGAATCTGGTAAACCAGCACAATTATTAGAAAAGTATGGTTTAAGTACTAATGCTGTAATAAAGAAGATAAGAAGAGTATTGGATCGTAAATAAGTTGTAACTCAACTATCTAAATACCTCTTAATCAAATCAAGATCGATCTTTTTGTTTTTTGAAATTTCTGAATAAAAAGATCCGCTTTTTCTAATGCTACGTTTTTGAGTTTCAAAATCGTTATGGAATAAGCCAAATCGTGCATTATAACCTTCAACCCACTCAAAGTTGTCACATAAGGTCCAATGATAATATCGTTCGATAGGCACACCTTCACTAACGGTCTGACTCAATGCCTTTAGATGGTCATAAATAAATTTTGATCTAAATTCATCTTTGGAATCACAAGTACCATTTTCAGTAATGTAAATAGGAAGCTGGTAGGCCTCATAGATTTCATGACAAATCCTAGATAATCCTTCAGGGTAAATTTCCCATTCTAAATCATTAGTGTCAGCCCCGTCTTTTAATAATCGCTCACCCAATAGGGTAGATAAATTAAAGACCCCTTTAATGATATCCCTAGAGTAATAATTGATACCCACAAAGTCTACATAAGTTCCGATTTCAGCTTTGAGAACGTTTTTCAAGGGCCAAAGAAATTTTCCTACAGTCATTGCATCCAGAAACATTCTTTGAAACAATCTATCAATTAATTGGATGGATTTTTTGGTTATCCATCGAGAATCGTAGGGGTCAAAAATTCGTAAATGATGAGCGACACCTACTTTAATTTTCTCTGTGCTCATCTTATGTAAAAGAGGATAGGCTTTAAGATGTGCAGCAATGATATGACTCGCTGCCTTGAAGTATGATTTGATATCTCCTTTTTTACCAGGAGGCCATGATCCTTCAAAATAACCAAAGGTTAAATAGACATTGGGCTCATTAAATGTAATCCAATCGCTAACCAAGTCACCTAATTCCTGAACTACAAATTTTGCATAGTTTAGAAAGCGATCTATACTCTTCGGATTGGTCCATGCGCCATCATCTTCCATCCAGAGTGGATTTGAAAAATGCCAAAGAGTTACCAAAGGGCGAATTCCTTTTTCTCTGAGAAGCTCTAATTCTTTTCTATATAAATTGATACCAGATTGACTGAATTCCCCTTCTTTAGGTTCAATTCGACACCACTCAAGTCCAAGTCTGTATGTATCACAATGAAGTTGTGATAGTAATTCGGTATCTGTTTCTATGCGGTTTAAATGATCACAAGCTATTTTGACATGATCCTTATTCTCTATGTTACCCATTTCTGACCAACGGTACCAATTATTATCTTGATACCCGCCTTCTATTTGAGTAGCAGCAGTGGCAACACCCATCATCAGATTTTCCGGTAAGTCAAAGGCTTTGTATTTATGCTTCATCGATTACTTCAGATTCCTTATAATTTAAAAAATAGATGCCTGCAAATACGCAAAGTAAGGCACCAGCAATTGCGCTTAAGCGGATACCAAGATCATCTCCTATATCTTTACCAAAAGAAGTCAATGCAGCAAAAACAAACACACCTGCTGTTTGCCCAAATTTTTGCATCAGCGTTCTAGAGGCAAAGAACATTCCTTCTTGTTGTATTCCAGTAGTGCGAGCATCTTTGTCTGCAATATCTGCTAGAATTGCATTAGGGAGTATTCCTAGAAAGGCTACCGGAATAGCAAAAAAGATAATTAGCGCAAAGGCCTGGGTATTGGGGTCTAAATCGTATTTACCTAAATGCCAACTCAAAGCAAAAATGGTGGCCATGAATAGAAACGAACCGACTACAAATGGTTTCTTACCAAATTTGGTAGCTAGAATATTAACCAGTGGATAAAAGACAAATGAAACTATTACCATAAGAGGTAGTAGAACACCCATTAAAGATTCTTCGAGTTGTAATAAGACGGTTATATAATAAAGTAAACCTGTCATGACAATTGTCAGTCCCATGAAGTAGCTAAAATCTGCAGCGACATAATATTTAAAGTGCTTGTTTTTAAATGTATGTTTTATGGCGCTAAGTATGCTTTGCTCATTTTCTTTAGGTATGCTTACATACTTATTTTCATCAATAAATAATACTGGAACCAACATACACAGTCCTGAGCAGAGACCTATTGCAAAAACACCATATTGAATATGACTAACTACATCTACTGTTCCCATTAATGACCCTATTAAACTGCCAATTGTTGGCACTTGTGATGCCATGATAATGCCTAAGGCATAAGTAATAGAAATCCATGTTGATAAATTAAGTCTAAGTTTTGGTGTGTGACCTAACTCTGGTAACAATGCAAAAAATGGCGTGACATAAAATGTGAGACTTACATAAAACAAAGTCTGTGTTATAAATAACCAAATGATATTGATATAACTAATCTCGTGCTTTAATGGGAAAAACATCAGAATACAAAAAGCTATTGCAGGCAGCACAGACCATTTCATAAATGGAAGACGTCTTCCTTTTGGACTTCTATGTCGGTCACTCCAGTTTGCAATGATTGGATCAGTTATAGCATCTAATAATCTTCCAGAAGCGGCAATTAAGGTTAGAATATTTAAGACCGCTAAGAATACGACCTGAGAAATAAAGAAGGGTATACCTGCATCTTCAGGAGGAATATAAAAATAAACCAATTGAAGATTAATGATATTTATAAGTGTTGACCAACCAAGCTGTCCAATAGCATAAATCCATTGTTTGGATAAGGGAATGGTCTGAATATCACTCATGACTTATTTTGAAGTTTATATTTAACAATCGTTTTACCAGACCAAGTGCTGATTTCTAATTTTGTATCGTTAACCCAATAGCTTTTTGCAGGATCGTCCACTTCAAATATAAAATTCATATCTACAAGTCTACATTTTTCATTTACAAGAAAGTCTATTTTATTGTCATCAATATTTAACTGATCTATTTCCATTCCGGAAAAGAGGTGCCCATCTGAGTAAAGTAATTGAGTTTGGCTTTTACTCCTCAATAAGAACACCTCAGAACTAAAGGCTTTTAAACTTAATTGATTTTCAATTATGCCTTGATTGTAAACCCACTCACCTGTGGGTAAACTAATAAACCTGTTTTGTGGACTTAAATTATAAGATAAGAGATAGGTCAGTTCTCGATTAGAAAACATTACCCAACCATGATCTTCAATAATGTCAGCTTCTATAATTTGCTTTTGTCTAACTGGAAATTGTTTTAGATATAAGTTCCATTGCTCTGAATCATAGTTAGAAATGTCATCTGAGCTGAATAGTAATCCGCCTAAGGTCTGATTAATAAGATAGAGGCTATATTTTTGTGAAGCGCTCAATTTGTTATTCTCTGTTCTTAAAATGTAGACATCAGGATCATTATTAAATGTATATCGATTTAGAAACGAACGGCTGATGGTAGTCCTGAGGGCGTTTAGTGTCGAAACGCGTTCTCTATATCCCACAAAATGAGCTAACAGTTTATCTTCCCATTGTAAGGCAACATCACTACTAACTCTACAGTATTCAACCAGGCCATAACAAGAAGCTAATGGTACACCACAAGCTAATATTTCTTTTTCTCCAAATATTTCTCGTAGCCACAACATGGCTTCATACATTTCCTGACCTTTGTTTTGTTCTTTTAGTCCGATGGTGACTGCATATAGAAAATCTAGCTTCATTAAATCAAAACCCCAGGTATGTAAAATTTGATTAAAAAAGCCGATCAAATAATTTTGTACTTCTTGTGAGCGCCATTCTAATACATAAAACTCACCAGACCAGTCTAATGATCTTCCTGCAACGGCTTCTTTTGAAGAATGATCTTTTCTTATCCAGTCAGGATGATTACGAAAGACATCCGAATCTTTTTCACAAATAAATGGGGCCATCCATAACCCAGCTTTTATGCCAGAGTCATGAGCGTGATCTACTATTGGTTTTAAACCCCCTGGAAACTTATTATTTAAATGCCAGTCACCGACTGCTTTTTGCCATCCATCATCAATTTGAAAAACATCGATTGGTATATCATTATCAATGAAGTGTTGAAGGTTATTCACAATGATGTCTTCATCAATTTTAGTATAGTAATTATACCAAGATGTCCAGCCACTAATTTCTGGACTCGAATCAATATCTTGATTTATTGTATTAAAATATTCTTGATAAAGCTTTGGCAGCTCAGAGCCTTCTGAAAAGTAAATCTGAAGAAGTGGGCTACGATTAGTTTTAGATAATTCTTTGACTATTGTGAATCGATTATTTCTATAAAGAAAAATGGTAAATCCATTTTGCTCATTTATAGAAGCCATAAACTGATAGGTGTTTTCATTCTTTAAGCAAGTATGGTGAAAACTATGTAATCCTAATTTTTGATATTGAATGCCATCATAATCCCCATAAGCCTTCATATTAAAGTATTTCCAAATAGCTTGACTGTACCAACGAAGCTTTGAAATTGTTTCATTTATTGAAAACCATTTGCTCTCAGTCCATGTTTGAAAACCATTAGAAAAGAAATGAGTGAACTGATAATTACTGGTTTCAAGCTCTATTTCTAAGTATTGTGCTTTAATAGCTTGATTGGATTGATTCGTAATGATTAGCTGTTTAGAGCTTTTTAAGTAATGGATATCAATATTAATTCTTTGATCTTCAGGACTTAGTCTCTCGATCATTTTCCCATTATGATTTAGCAATGATATCTTAGTTATTTCGAGCACCTAGATTTACTTGTTTCGTTAAAAATAATTGATTTTAATGGAGACATTGTTGAACCAAAAATAACATATCTTCGCATCGAAAATACTTAGTAAATGAAATTTGGTACAAAAGCAATTCACGCAGGTGTTAAACCAGATCCTTCAACGGGAGCTATTATGACACCGATATTTCAAACCTCAACTTATGTGCAGGATGCGCCGGGTGTACACAAAGGTTTTGAATATGCAAGGACCCAGAACCCGACAAGAGCAGTACTGGAAGAAAATTTAGCAGCATTAGAAAATGGGAAGAAGGCAATTTGCTTTTCTAGTGGACTAGCAGCAATGGATGCCATTCTAAAAATGTTAAACCCAGGCGATGAAGTCATTTCGACTAATGACTTGTATGGTGGATCCTATCGACTAATGCAGAAGGTGTTTAGCAAATATGGTTTGACATTTAAATTTATTGATCTAAATAATTTAGGAGGCCTTGAAAATGAATTAACATTTGCGACTAAATTAATATGGGTAGAAACACCTACAAACCCAATGTTAAACGTGGTAGATATTCAGGCAGTTTGTGAAATTGCAAAATCGAAAGGTATTAAAGTATGTGTTGATAATACATTTGCTTCTCCATACTTACAAACACCTTTGGACCTTGGTGTAGACTTAGTTTTACATTCAGCTACAAAGTATTTGGGCGGGCATTCTGATGTTATCCATGGTTGTGTTATTACCAATGACATGGATATAGCCGATCAATTATCTTTTATTCAAAATGCTGCTGGAGCAGTTCCTGGACCTCAAGATTGTTTCTTAGTACTTAGAGGTATTAAAACTTTGCACTTAAGAGTTCAAAGATCTTGTGAAAATGCCAGAAAAATTGCTGAGTTTCTGAGAGATCATCCAAAAGTTTCTAAAGTCTACTATCCAGGTTTTGAAAGCCATAAGGGACACGACATTGCTAAAAAGCAAATGAGAGATTTTGGAGGAATGGTTTCTTTTGATTTACATGACAATTCTGAAGAAGCAGCTAATAAAGTCTTATCAAGTACACATCTTTTTTCTCTTGCAGAATCTTTAGGTGGTGTTGAGTCATTAATTGGTCATCCTGCTTCGATGACTCATGGGTCAATACCAAGAGAAGAAAGATTAAAAGTAGGATTGACTGATTCTTTGATTCGTCTTAGCGTTGGAGTAGAAGATGCTGATGATTTAATTGAAGATTTGAATAAGGCTTTAGGCTAATTCACATTCGAATATTTATTTAGACAAGTCTTTAAGGCAGTTTTTATTGGATGTATATTTTTCGTGCAATCATTATGCCTTGAATGACCGTGCTTGATTAAATACTCCTTTATCTAGGGTAACAAATTCTCATTTTTGCATATATTGATAGGTATAGCACTTTAGCACCGTTTTCCCTAGCTAATCTTAAACAATCAATGTATGCAACTATTTAGCAAACTGCTAGACTACCCTAACAGCCAAAGGATCGCTAATATCTTTTTTGCCGTCTTGAGCTGTATCATGATTTTCTTTTCCTTCAACTATAGTTTCATCTCTGGTGTTGAGGGCCCGCAGACTTCTATGTATGAACAAATTGATACTATTAAGTCTATTGTTTTTTCAATTACACCTGAAGCGGAGTTTTATTATAAAGGATTTTTCATTACTGATTTTATTTGGCCAGTATGTATGCTATTGGTTATAGGCTTGTATTTCATGGCTCATATCAAAAACTCAAATGGAAAGATCAATACCAAACTGTTTAATCTTTGGTTTATAATAGCCATACTTGCTTACGGATTAGATGTATGTGAAAATCTTCAGTATTTAGGCTCTAATTGCTGCTTATCAACTATAGTTCCCCTTAAAATAAGTGCATATGCCTTGGTAATTATTCTGCCTTTGATTGTGGCTTACATATATAGTGAAACTGGATTCTTTAGAGACATAGTTAGGTTTTTAAGATCAGCCTATATCAGCTTAATTATAATTGCTTTGATAGCCCTTTTAATGGCATTTATCCCCCAGGGTGTTACTATTATGATCCATCTATTAGAAAGCCCATTTAATTTTCTGGTAGCAATATTCCTGATCAACTTTTTATCCATTTTGGTTTCTCATTATCCGGTTTATGTCGGTTTTGCTATAAATGAAAACTTCACGGAGAAATATGATTTAGGCATGAGCAAGGATCAATTTTTAGGCTTGGGTATTATCATATACTTTACCAAGAAGTTTCGGAGTAAGGTCATAGGTATAAATACAATTTTCAAAAAACTGAACCGATATCTTGGTGTCATTCTATTATGTATCTGGTCTTGTGCACTAATTATAGCCGCTGAAAGCTATATCAATTTTGGCATTGAGTTGTTAAGTATTTTCTTTCTCTTATTTTTCCTCTCAATTTTCTATTATAATCACCGGTCTACTATAAAGGATACTATTAGTGAAGTACGAGATGCATACACTGGTCAAGAAAATGAATTAAAATTTATAATAGAACAGATGAATGCTTTTTGTTCTAGATATAAATTCTTGCTTGTATTCTTTGCCGCTTTATTGGTGGCTTGTCTCTTTTGTGTATCACAACATGGCTGGAGTAAGCAGACGCTTCTGAGTTGTATTTTTCTATCTATTGTGAATGTAGCTTTGTACATTGAATTTAGATTGTCACGCTCGTTCTTCAAATACTTGTCTTATAATGAAACAAACAGATTTGTATTTGCTGAGCCAGATAAGGATTGTCTCATATCTCGAGATGTACCAGTACCTAAACCTATTGATATAGATTTCTTTGTAGAGGGTGGTGCTCAGACCAATGCAAAAAATACCTGGTTGTTTGCGTGGCTACCTAGATTTAGTGATAACCAGTTTTATATTAAATCTTTTAGAGTCGCAGGTACAGTGACTTTTATCTATTTGTTAAGCGCTAATATTTTTATTTCTTCCGTAGAGCAATGGGGGAGTTCCATTAATATTATTCTAAGTTTTTTAATTATTGCCTATTCTGCAATTGTTATTCTTTTAAAGCATTGGATATTTTATAGGTACGAATTTAAAGACCCTTCACTTCCGTTGAATGAATTAGAGATTTTGAAGAAGTACCGCATTTACTATGCTAAATATTTACCGATAAGTTTAGTATTATTTTTTGCCATCTTATCAGTTAGTAGATCTTATCTAAATAAGATTCACGAACTTGATATGATACCGCAAGGAGATGAACTTTGTCTCGAGGATTATATACAAGATTTTAAGCAAAAGGATTTTGATGGTAATACAGTGATGTCAATCGCTTCAGATGGCGGAGGACTTAAGGCGAACCTTTGGAATTTATTGGTATTAAATGAAAATCCAGAATTAGCTAAAAAATCTTTCGTTATGTCTGGTGTTTCTGGTGGATCATTGGGTATCGGTAACTATGTCAACTTAATATCAAATAAAGATGACACACATGATATTTTGATTAATGAAATAGGCAATGCAAATATTTTAGCGATTGATGTGGCAGGTCTATTGATGCGTGACTTTGTTATGTCATATACGACACAAGTAAACAAGGATCGGTCGTACTATGCGATGAGGCGATATGCAAAAACATTAAATCTTTCAGATCAGGAATTTGAACAAGTCGCATACAGAACAAGATGGCTTGATCAATACAAAAAGATGGATGGTCGACTAGCTTTATTAAATATTAATGCTTCATCTACAACTTATAAACAAGGATATGCCTTAAGTGTGTGCCATGCAGAAGATGATATGCCTGCGTCAATAGATATGGTAGGATTTAAGGCAAAAAGTAAGTCTATAAGCTATTATAATGCTGTCAGTACATCAAATCGATTTCCATTTGCAAGCCCTGCAGCAAAAATTGTAGACAAAGGTTATTTTGTTGATGGCGGGTATTTTGAAAATTCTGGTATACTGGCAGCAGAGAATATTTTTGAAATGTCTAAGGATTATTTTATTGATTCTCTTAATAAAGAAGTAAAACATGAAATTCTTAATATTCGTAATGGCAAAACGGATTGGGTTAAGGCTTTTCTAACTTATCATAATTTTAATTTAGATTAACTGAGGTCTCAAATTCAGGAGACGCAGGAAATAGGTGCTATGATAAACACCTTAGTTAATCTAGATAAGAAACCAATGTCTTTAAGAGAAAGACGGGAAATTGATGATCCTAATTCTATTGATTATATCTATATGCCTCATCTTCTTCATTTGTCAGACATAGAAGCTGCAATTGGTGGACCCGTAAATATCAATTACAAACTCATGAAGGCGATTCATGATAATAATCAGAAGATTGAAAAGGTATTATCTGATTACCCGGACTACTTGTTAGATGATTGGGGGATTGTGACTCCACCACTAGCAAGACTTCTATCAAATCCTGGAGTAAAGTATGAATTTGCAATGGCAAAAGCTAAGATATATACACCTGCTCAATTAATGAGTTATTAAAGATGCTTGTATTTAGATGAAGAAAGCTTTTTGTTAAAGCTTTTATCAGTAAAATGGAGAACATAGCCTTTAGCACTGTCTGAAGCTTTGATCTTACTTAAATCTGGAATGCTTACCCAATGACCTTTACCTTCAAGAATTAATATGTTTTTGTTGAGATTTCCTTTGTTAAAGTCTTCGTCTTCATAAAGCCAAAATTGTTTACCTACAGGAATTCGATATTTAATAGATCTGGCTTTATCATTAAAGTCTTCATTACAAACAAAGACATGATTATATTCTTTATGGTTGGAATATTGGGTGCCAAATATTCTCATAACCACACCACCATAATCCTCTTCTTCAAATAATAGAATAGATGCTTCCTCAATGTCATTTATAGAACCGGTTTCATTTTGTGGATAACATTCAAAGACATTAATAAATCCATTATGTCTCCAATGGTGTGTACTATATAAAGCTAAGTTGTGATCAGGCGTTGTGTATATGCCAGCACCTGCATCAAAATTATATTGATTACCATCAAAGTGAAACTCTTTGATGCATTTTTCGTTGTTGACTTTGGCATAATCTATTGAAGCCGTAGTAAGTTGGAAATTTGGATCAGAGAAACTCTGTCCAACAAATCCAATCTCAAAAAGTATGGCTCTGTTTTTTCTGTTGATTATTGGAGATAGCATAGCTTTATTATCCATCCCCATCAAGAATAATTTATGATCATGTTGCATAAGCAACTGAATAGATTGTAATCTAGGGTAGGACTGGTTCTTTTCATGGATGGCGTCATAAGGCCACCGTTCCATTTGGTAAGATCCGTTAACAAGAAAACCATCCCGCAGATTATTACTTTTTGATAAATAGAAAGTCAGGCTGCCCATTTTTCCATCATGCTTGTTGCTATCCGTCCAAATAGCCACTAAAAACTTACCTGAGGCTAATCTAACCATGGAAGCGGCACCTGCTTTATTGGCTTTGTCTTCTATAGTGACATCTAATTCAATAGGGTTTAGTGGATCTTCAATATTGTAAAACTTAATCTTAGAAAAGATGACTGTGCCATCAGGTATGTCAGGTAGATTATCTTTTTCTAAGGGTACTACTAAGATGTTGCCTAATATAGAAATACCTCCTGCATGCCAATACTCGCCATCTGATATTTTTATCACCTTGACTAACTTATCTTCTTTGGGTGCCATACTTTGCACTATGACATTGCTACCATAGGCCTTCTTTTTAAACTGATCTTTTTTATTAGCAGAAATTTTGTTGAGATAAGATCTAAGTTTAATAATGAATAGCTGACCACTCTTTTTCTTTTTATCACCTCCAGAAATAATTAGATGTTCGCCATCCTTTGTTCTGCATATGCCTTGGAAATGAGTCAAACTTCTTTTCTCAATAAATTTTTTAATGGTAAAAGCAGAATAGGCATTGTTAAGATTAAAAGTATTATCAGGGTCAATTCTAATATAGTCACCATTTTCAGGAATATCCGAAAAGCATTGTTTGACATCAGTAAAAAGATGATGACTATAATTAAGTGTAGGGACAACAACATGTGCGTCGGTTTCTCTTACTACTGGTGTGCCTGGATAGTCTGCCATAATTATTGATTTAATATACTTTGATCGATCAGCTCAGTGTAATTAGTATTTCCGATTTTTAAAACCAATCTATGACTTTCATTGGAAAGATAGTTCATAGGCTTCATCCATCTAACACTACATTTTAAAAGGCCAGCATTTTGTCTTGCGTATATGAGGAAGTTGCTAGAGTTTTGATCTGATTGCTTAGTATTAGCAATCACACCTGGAACTGGATTAGTACTTATGATTAGAGGTGTCCATTGGCCGTTTGTATTGATTTCGATTTGCGCCGTCGGTAAAGCATCAGTAGGGTGATTTGTATTTATAGTATGATCGCTATCATAAGTAAATGACTTATTGTGAGCATAAACTTTTTGGATCATTGCACCCATATCAATACTATCAGTTTTCATGTCTTCCCATATAGTTTGTTTTTTTATTTCAGAACCTACTGGAAATTCTGGCTCATGTTTATAGTACTCACCTTGATAGCTACTGAGAGCGGCAAGACTCTTATAATCTTGTTCTAATAGAATACCTGTCGCAGCGCCATAAACCGTTGAAGATCCTTCATAATGTTGTAAGGCATATTCTGAAGGGGTGGTAAAGTAAGAAAGGTATTCATTAGCCATACTGACTATTACCGTATTGCCTTGTTTTAGAGTATTAACTGCATTTGAAATTCTGTTACATAGACCTACACTAGGCTCACCTGGAATACTAATAAAATGTAGATCGCCTAAACTATAAATTCCCATTGGTAAATATTGAGGATCACCTTTAATCGCAAAATTTGATAGAAAGAATACATCCTTATTCCCTTGTGGACCTGAAAAATTCTTTGCTCTACTTTCATCATATGTACATTCCTCACTTAAGGTCAATCCATGTGTCCTCCCATCCTCGGCACCTTCAAGTGTTGCTTTTCCAATGGTAGCTCTTTTATCTGTTTTAACAGGGTTAAAGTTTATGCCATCAAATTCATTCCAAATGTCCTCATCGGCTTTACGATCTTTTAGTTTTTTAAATGTAAGACTAGTCTTAAAGTCAGAATGTATATTTTGGAAAATGCTGTCTTCAACTTGAGCTATGATTGATTGTGCATACTGTAGTCCTAACTCTTCAGTTGTTTGTCGGTTTTGACTCAACCAATTGTAGGATACATCTCCTACAGTACCATTGAGAAAGCTTACTAATGTATTTGGATAGCTATTCTCTATAATAGACCTACTTACGCCAAAAAGGTCAGCGCTTAAAAGATTATTATCGACACCCAGCACAGTAGGGTGACCACCAAAACTGCATACTAAGCTTTTTATTTGATTGTTAGCAAGAGATTGAATTTTCAAGCTGGTTAAATATGGATCAATAGCCATATAAACTGTATCATTTCCAGTTAGGCAATGAGTAGGTCTACTTAAAATTGAATTTGGTAATGAGGCGACATCATTGATGATATTTTGTCTATCTGGGTTTTGGAGAAAAGCAGGTAGACTACGATTTCTTGTAAGACCAATAATTTTAGCCTTGGAGTAACTAATTATAGCTTCTTCTTTATCATCAATAGCTTGTATGATGGCCGAGGCAATTTGTTTAGCTAAATAGTCACTTAACTCAGAATCAAAACCTGTTTCAGCAGATGATTCCGCGTTATAAACCCAAGTAGATGAATAATTACCTTGGGAATGATGAGTATGTGTTGCCGCAAATAATATAGTCTCTCTTGCAAGGTGATAATTACTATCGCTTTGTGCATGCAGCTCTTCTATGACTTTGTCACATATAATTCCAGAGATACTCCAGAGATCAGCTGATACGATGACCATCATATGCCCACTTGTGTCCTCAAAATAGTTTGCAGTTGCGTAAAGTCGAGTCCACCATCCTCTGCTAACTTTAGCTAGCTCTTTTCCATAGCCGCCCATTGAATGCCCTGGCGGAACAGTTAATTCTGCTCTTCCAACACCAGCTTTAATATGATTGCTTTGATTATCTACTTGAATAATACCCGGACTTTGTATCAACTTGACTGTTTTACAAGAGCTAACCATTAAGGATAGGCAGATGAGGCATGCCAGACGTATGCAAAGTTGTACAAGATTCATGAATGCTATATTCCTATAGAATATATGAAAA
>Ga0213858_10000812_pt1 | contig 14761 bp, 10 predicted proteins | sample PICome_FD_160122 | JGI IMG/M metagenome (GOLD analysis project Ga0213858, IMG submission 160122) | Coastal seawater microbial communities near Pivers Island, North Carolina, United States - PICO245 | ecosystem: Environmental > Aquatic > Marine > Coastal | place: USA: North Carolina | collected... | reverse complement strand
CACGTATTGAGCCAAGTAAGGGTCGTAGTAATTTGACTTCATAAATTCAATCATCAAGCCTTTGCTGAATTCAGAGAATTTATTGGATATACTGACTCCGCCAATCAAATATTTGTGGTCGGGAAAACGCAGCGTGGTGTGCACAATACCTTTCCAGAGTAAGAACAACGGCATGGGTTTTTGCTGGTAGGTCTTAACCACAAAAGCGCGGCCCATCTCAATTGATTGAGCCATGAAGTCATGCAATTCTGAATCGAATCTGAAAAGTTTTTGCAAGTAAAAACCATCGATGCCGTAGCGCTTAAAAATCTTCTGGCCTAAGCCCATGCGATAAGCCCCCGCGATTTTTAAGGCCTGGTTGTCCCATAAAAACAAATGCTGATAGTACCCGTCAAATTCATCCAAATCTGTTGAGTTGTTGGTGCCTTCGCCAATCTCTCTAAAGGTAATTTCGCGCAGGCGTCCAATCTCCTTCAAGACGTATGGGATCTGTTGAGGGTCGGCCAAAAACACCTCATAATTCTTGCTTTCAAGCAATCGACTCGACTCTGATCTGAGCGACTTCACCTCCTGGGCCATCAGTTCCGGATCCACGGCGCCCTCTATTAATTTTGGGGACTTTGGTAGCTTAATGGCCGATGGCAATTGTTTGAACAGTGGCTGTTTCTGATAAGGATTAGAGAGCACATAGGTTTTCTTGCGCAAAAACTCAGTAAACGCCTCGAGCGTTTGATGTTCTTTTTGGTCGTCTATTCCAATTGGGCGACCTATTCTCACACGAATGACGCGCTGTTTTTGGGTCAACAATTCAGAGGGCAGTTTGGCCGTTCGCAAGGTGTCGCTAATGCTGGCTAAGCGATAAAACAAAGGGCTGTTCTGTGCGTGAAAATAAATGGGTACTACCGGAACCTCAGCTTTTTTTATCAGCTTCATGGCGGCGACTTCCCAAGGCTTGTCTACCAAAAGTTTTCCGTCCCTGTAGGTAGATACTTCTCCAGCTGGAAAAATCCCCAATCCATATCCAGATTTAAGGTGAGTCAAAGCACTTTTAAACCCAGCCACACTGCCACTGGCAGATTTGTGTTGTTCAAAGGGATTTACCGGCATGACATAGCGCTTTAACGGCTCGATGCGGTGAAGTAAAAAATTAGCGATGATCTTGAAGTCTGGACGAGATTCCAGTAAAAGTTTTAAGAGCAATATCCCGTCAATTCCGCCAAGTGGATGATTGGAAATGGTAATGAAGGGACCTGTTTTTGGGAGTCGTTTTAAATCCTCCTCTGGAATGTCAAACTTTATCTCAAATTCATCCAACAAGCGATTGATGAATTCCAACTCACTCAAGTGCTTGTTGCGATCGTAAATTTTATTGAGTGTCGCAATCTTTAAAAGCCGCATCAGCCCCCAGCCCATGGCCGTACCAAATGGCCCGAGTTGATCCACATTGATGGCTTTAGCCACTTCTTTTGCATTGACGAGTCCCACTGCCTAAATTGGTGATTGTTTCTTTCGCGTAAATATACGCAATGTCAACTTCAATTAATCCCCCGAAGGACCAGTTGTAAGGTATTGCCACTTTCCTGTCTGAGAAGAATTTCGCGGCCCTTGGTAATGGATTGGACGAGTTTTGCTTTGGCATAACGCAAGGTGAGTAAGGTCACTCCTTCGAAAACAGAGACTTGAAATCTCTGCTGTAACTCAGCCACTAACTCATCCAATCGATGGTATTTGTTGTCGACGCATACTGAAAAACTAATGGCCGAATTTTGAATGAGTTCCACCTTCATTTGATGGGCGTGCAAGCCTTTAAACACATCGCCAATATGATCTTCCATCATAAAATTAAAATCCAATGCTGACAGCTGAATTAAAACTTGTTGCTCCTTCTTGATGATGCACCCAACCAAAGGTTTTAAATCAGGGCCCGTGCCCACTCTGGTTCCCTTGGCCTCTGGATCACTGAAGGGTCGAACAAAAAGAGGGATTTCTTTTCGCTGAAGGGGCTGCAAGGTTTTAGGGTGGATCACCGACGCTCCGTAAAAAGCCAATTCGATGGCCTCGCCATAGGAGATGTTCTCGAGCAGCACGGTATCGTGAAAATATCGCGGGTCAGCGTTGAGCACTCCGGGCACGTCTTTCCAAATGGTGACGCTAAGAGCATTTAAGCAATACCCAAATATGGCTGCGCTGTAATCGCTTCCCTCTCTTCCAAGAGTTGTGGTAAAATTGTGCTTGATCTCACGCCCCAAAAAACCCTGGGTCAAAGTGATGGCCTTGGGGTTAATCTTATTTTTAATGGCAGCTTGAGTCGCAGACCAATCCACCTGTCCCTCTCTAAAGGTCGAATCGGTTTTGATGCATGTGCGGACATCAAGCCATTGCACGGGTAGTCCATTATCGCAGCAGTAATGCGCCACAATGGTGGTGGACAACATTTCGCCATAGCCCACAATTTGATCGTAAACAAAGGGGTGATTTGTAGCCTTATTGTGAGCCATAAAATCACGAAGCTCTTCTCTGAGTACTTTAATGTCTTTAAAAACCTGATGCGTCGATTGATCGAAAAGTGACTCAGCAATGCTCAAATGCTGACCAAAAACCGTCGTGATCTGTGAGGGCAAATCGGGATTCTTTGACAGATAGCTCTGAACAATTTTTTCAAAGGCATTGGTGGTCTTGCCCATGGCCGAAATCAGCACAACCATGGATGGCTCTGACGTCTTCTTTAATACATTGACGACCTGTTTGACGCCCTGAGCGTCTTTAACGGAAGCCCCGCCAAATTTGTAAACCTTCATCGATCTAAATATTCATTTAAGGCTTGATCACTCATTGAAACCACGCGCCATTCTTTAAGCACTTCAGCACCGGATTTTTCATAAAATTCAATGGCTGGACTGTTCCAATCCAAGACTTCCCAATTCACGCGACGCACCTTTTTCTCTTGTGCAAAACTCAGCACGGCCTGATATAAAGCACTGCCAATCCCCTGAGACCGATGAGCCTTTTCTACCATCAAGTCTTCTAGGTGTACCACCGGCCCTTTCCAGGTGGAATAGCGGAAATAAAATAACGCCATGCCCACGATCCTTTGGTCACGCTCAGCGACATAACACCAAAACTTGGGTTCAGCTCCAAAACCGTCCCGAACCAAATCCTCGGCCAGAAGGACCACCTGCTCATGGGCCTTTTCATAGGCAGCCAAACCTTTAATCAAGCGCAAAAGGTCTTCGGCATCTTCTTTGACAGCAAGGCGGATCAAGGGCTTCATAACATAGGGTTGTCTGACAAATATCGGTTGTATTTATCAAAAATCCCGATATTTGTATCGAATTCCTAACCAAAATCCATGGCCGTTCAAAAGAACAAAACCCTAGGTGAATTCATTATTGAAAATCAAAGTGAATTCCAATATTCCTCAGGGGAACTCTCACGGCTGATCAATTCTATTCGTTTGGCCGCTAAGGTCGTCAATCACGAAGTAAATAAAGCTGGTCTGGTGGACATCATCGGAGAAGCAGGAGACACCAACATCCAAGGAGAGGACCAACAAAAACTCGATGTTTTTGCCAACGATGCCTTCATCAATACCCTGACCAATCGCGAGATCGTTTGTGGCATTGCCAGCGAAGAAGAAGAAGACTTCATTACCATACAGGGTAGAAACGGTCAAAATGACAACAAGTACATAGTCTTAATTGATCCTTTAGACGGCTCGAGCAACATTGATGTCAATGTCTCAGTAGGAACCATTTTTTCTATATTTCGTCGTGTAACACCACCGGGCACACCGGTATCCCTTGAAGATTTTTTACAACCGGGACATCGTCAAGTGGCTGCGGGTTACATCATTTATGGGACGTCTACCATGATTGTCTACTCCACGGGCCATGGCGTGAATGGCTTCACCCTAAATCCAGCCCTAGGGACTTATTATTTGTCTCACCCCAACCTGAGCTTTCCCAAAACAGGTAACATCTATTCCGTAAACGAAGGCAACTACGTCCATTTCCCCCAAGGAATAAAGGACTACATCAAATACTGTCAAGAAGAAGAGGAAGATCGCCCGTACACGTCGCGATACATCGGCTCCTTAGTTTCAGACGTCCATCGCAACATGATTAAAGGGGGCATTTATATTTATCCCAACACCGCTAAAGATCCCAATGGAAAATTGCGTCTGCTCTATGAGTGCAACCCTATGGCTTTTTTAATCGAGCAAGCCGGGGGAAAGGCTACGGACGGATTCAGGAGAATTTTGGACATACAACCCACCACCTTGCACCAAAGAACTCCATTTATTGGCGGTAGTGCGTCTATGGTTGAAAAAGCCGAGTCCTTCATGCACCGCTATCCCCAGAGAGACTAAGACCGTGGTTTAGCCCTCACCCCCTTAAAACGCATTGATGCCCTTTTAGCCCGAGAACTCATTAATCGCTATTGAAACCGTCTCAAAAAATAAGTCGAATATTTTGAGGCATTGCTCAGATTAGTATCTTTGCCTCCCGATGGTGCCGAGCCGCATATCCACCCTCTTTGAACAGTCTTTGCCTTGGCAAAAATTGAGGCAGCGCCTGTCCCAAAATCAACCCATTACGCGTGTTTCAGGCTTAGTAGGATCAGCCAAAAGCCTGGTGATTTCAAAGATTTTTATCGAACAACAGAGGCCTTTGGTTTGCGTGATGAATGACAAAGAAACCGCCGCCTATTTACTCAATGATTTAGAGGGGCTTTTGGGTCAGGATCGGGTGTTGTTTTATCCGGGCAGTTACCGACGGCCATATCAAATCGAAGAAACCGACAACAGCAATGTTCTGATGCGCTCTGAGGTGCTCACTCACCTGAGCAGTCGCAAAAAGCCCGCGGTTATCGTGACCTATCCTACCGCCCTTTTTGAACAGGTCGTTACGAAAAAGACCCTGAAGCAACATACCATTAAACTCAAAACAGGGGAGCTAATCGATGTCGACGGGCTCAATGAATTGCTGTTTGAGGCCCAGTTTAAGCGGGTGGACTTTGTCACTGAACCTGGGGAATTTTCCCTGCGTGGTGGTATCGTAGACGTATTTTCATTCAGCAATGACCATCCCTATCGCTTGGAGTTTTTTGAAGACAGTCTCGAGAGCATTCGCGAATTTGATATTGAGACACAACTGTCTATTGGGTTAAAAAATAAAGTATCCATTATCCCTAATGTTGGAGAAAAATCACGGGTGGTTTCGCGTCAGAGCTTTTTGTCCTATGTTGGGACTGATGCCTTGCTTGTTATCCAAGACCAAAGCTTTATCGCCGATAAAATTGATCTGCTTTTTGACAAAGCAAAAGCACATTATGAATCCTTAGACAGCCCCCTACAATGGTCGTCTCCGCAAGAGCTATTTTGTGATAAAGACCTACTTGATCGAGATATAAACGCCACTGAAAAAATTTGTTTAGTGGCTAAAGGCGATCCCAACAGGGACATCGCATTTGACCATCAACCGCAACCCTCGTTCAACAAACAATTCAATTTATTGATCGATCACATCAATGCCAATCACGAGCAAGGCATGACCACACTGCTGTGTTGCGGATCTGAGGCACAGGCCAAGCGTTTTAGAGATATTTTTGAAGACAGCCAGAAAGATGTACGCGGCTATCACATTGAGGTCTTTTCCATGCATCAGGGCTTTTACGACCAATCCGAAGGCCTTGCCTGTTACACCGATCACGAAATCTTTGAGCGCTATCACAAATTCAAGCTAAAGAACAATCAAGCGAAAAAGCAAGCCATAAACATCAAAGAACTCTCTCAGTGGAGCATTGGGGATTATGTTACCCATATCGATCACGGGATTGGCACCTTTGGGGGGCTGCAGCAAATTCAGGTCGAGGGAAAAACCCAAGAGGCCATCAAATTGGTCTATGGCGATCGAGACATTCTGTATTTGAGCATCCACGCCCTTCACAAAATTGCCAAATTCAACGGCAAAGACGGCGCAGTTCCCAAACTCTATAAATTGGGCAGTGCTGCTTGGAAGAAACTCAAAAGCAAGACCAAGAAAAAAGTCAAACAAATTGCTTTTGATCTTATCGAATTGTACGCCAAAAGACGCATGCAAAAGGGGTTTGCCTTTGGTCCTGATTCCTATCTTCAGCACGAACTTGAGAGTTCATTTTTGTACGAGGACACCCCAGATCAGACTAAAGCAACCAATGACATTAAACAGGACATGGAACGTCCGCAGCCCATGGATCGATTGGTCTGCGGCGATGTGGGCTTTGGAAAAACCGAAGTGGCCATCCGCGCGGCCTTCAAAGCAGTAGACAATGGCAAACAGGTCGCGGTGCTGGTCCCAACAACGATTTTAGCCTTTCAGCATTTTAAAACCTTCAGTAAGCGTCTTGAAGATCTGCCCGTCAATGTGGATTATCTGAATCGATTCAGAACGGCCAAAGAGAGAAAAAGTGTTTTGGAGCGCTTAAAGGATGGTCGTCTGGACATTGTAATTGGGACGCACCAACTGGTCAATGCCTCGGTCGTTTTTAAAGACATCGGTCTGCTCATTGTGGATGAAGAGCAGAAATTTGGCGTGTCCGTTAAGGACAAATTAAAAACATTGAAAGAAAACATTGACACCCTAACCCTGACGGCGACCCCCATACCAAGAACCTTACAATTCAGTCTAATGGCCGCTCGGGATTTATCAGTGATCAGCACCCCACCCCCGAACCGATATCCAGTCTCCACTCAGGTGGTCCGTTTCAGCGAAGCCTTATTACGGGATGCCATACATTATGAGCTCTCACGTGGGGGTCAAGTTTTTGTAGTCCAAAACCGAATCGAGCACATCAACGAGCTGGCTGGGACCATTCAACGATTAATTCCGGAGGCCAAAATGGCTGTGGTACATGGGCAAATGGAAGGTAAAAAACTGGAGTCTATCATGATGGGCTTTATGGAAAATGAATACGACATTCTGGTGTCGACGACCATCATTGAAAATGGGCTAGACGTGGCCAATGCCAACACCATATTGATCAATAACGCCCACCACTTTGGCTTGTCCGACCTACATCAAATGCGCGGGCGTGTCGGACGAAGCAACAAAAAAGCGTTTTGCTATTTCATCACGCCTCCTTATTCTGCCATGACCGATGAGGCCAGAAAACGCATGACCGCACTCGAGCAATTCAGCGATCTAGGCAGTGGAATTCACATCGCGATGAAGGATCTCGAAATAAGAGGGGCAGGAGACTTGCTGGGCGGAGAGCAAAGCGGTTTCATCAATGAAATTGGCTTTGACACCTACCAAAAAATATTGGCAGAAGCCATCCAGGAGCTTAAAGAAAAAGAATTCAAAGCCCTGTATAAGGATCAAATGGCCCAGAAAAAAGTCTTTACAAAAGATACGGTGGTGGACACTGATTTTGAGCTTAGATTTCCAGAGAACTACATCAACAGTGTCACCCAAAGACTGCAGTGTTACACCGAACTGAACGAATTGTCAAAAACCCAAGAATTCCAGAGATTTGAAGACAATTTGATCGACCGATTTGGTCCCTTGCCAGAGTCTGCAGTAGACCTTTTAGAGTGCGCCAAACTCAAGCTGAAGGCCGCTGAATTAGGTCTGGAAAGGGTGGTACTCAAAAACAATCGCATGATCGGTTATTTCATCCAAGATCAAGAAAGTGCCTTCTACCAAAGTCCGGCCTTTCAAAGCGTCTTAAATGCGGTTCAAAATCAAAGTACTGACACCTTAAAACTCAAAGAAAAACAAACCAAAAATGGACTGCGCCTTCTTTTGACCATAGAGAAAATTCCAACGGTGAGCAGTGCTTTGAGTCATGTAAAAGCCTTGTTGCCCAAAAGTCCCGAGAACCCTCCCGCTTAAAATGGATAAAAGGCCTCTTTGACATGGGTGAGTTGCCAATCTGCCTCAGAACCAACCACCACGATAATGTCAAATCGCACGCTTTCTGATCGGGGATAATGACGCTGGAGCAACTGATTTGCCGCGCGCATTAAGCGCTTCTGTTTTTGAAATGTGACCGACCTAAGTGGATCTTGCCATTGCGCTGTACTGCGTGTTTTAACCTCTACGATGATTAATTCTTTAACCCGATGATTGTTCTGATGTTGCACCACCAAATCCAACTCCAATCGCCCGATTCTGTGATTCCTGTAAAGCACGTGATATCCCTGACTTATCAAATAATCACATGCCAACTGCTCTCCCCAAAATCCTGTGTTATTGTGCTGGGCCATAAAACTCCATTTTGGCTTGACCTGATTTCAGGGTCAAACGGCAAGGGAGTCCGAATGGCAGGGCACGATTGTCCTTTTGGTGTCCTACGGGCGCATCGAAGATTACAGGATAGGACTGACCCGCAACCGCAGCTAAAATTATGGCCTTAGGGTCGTACCCAAATGGAATATCGTGGTCCTTCATTTGAGTCATTCCACCGACAACAAGCGCCTTGAGCCCACGGAGCATTCCGCTTCTTTTCAGGGAGTACATCATGCGATCGATGTGGTATAAATATTCGTCCAAATCTTCAATAAAAAGGATTTTGCCCTGTGTGCTGGCTGCTGAAGATCCGTGAAACGAAGACTCACTGCCAAGCAAACTATAAATCAAGGACAAATTACCTCCCACGATTGGAGCTTCGATGCTAAAGTCCTCAGATGGCTCAAGTATAGGCCAACTAATGGCGTAAGTTTCACCGCATAAAGCACGTCGAATGGTCAGGGCCGTTTCTTCTGATTTTTGTCTCAGGGCCAAAGGCATTTGGCCGTGAATACTCGCCCAACCTAACCGATGCAATTCAGCGTGCAAGGCGGTGATGTCGCTATAGCCCACAATCCATTTTGGGTGAAGAAAAAATTCATCAAAGGACAGTTTGTCCAAAATACGGATGGTGCCATATCCTCCTTTTGCGCACCATATGGCTTTAATCTCTGGATGATCCAAAGCCCATTGTAAGTCTTGTGCTCTTGAATGATCGTCTCCAGCGAGTTGGTGATGTCTGGCGCCAATGCTTTGACCAAAAACCACCTTAAAGCCCCATTGAAGCAACAATTCCTCAGCATATTTTAAGTCTTTTTTTTCCACCCATCGCGCCGTGGCAACAATGGCCACAAGGGCTCCGGGAGATAAAAAATCAGGATGTTTCATAGACAACAATAAACGCTTGGGAAGAATTTAAAGTTAAACATTTATGCTCAATTGTGGTCAAACAAAGATAAATGCCTAATTTTATAACACTTAGTCCTAAAAAATTATGGAGTCAGCGCCGTACACCTGCAATACCAGCACCCTTGATCCCTATGTTCCTGGGGTGGATAACCCTTGGAATCAAGCGCGCATAAAGCACTGCTACAGACGTTTGGGCTATGGCGCAGATTTGGAAAAAATCAATGCGGCATTGAGTTTGACTCCGGGAGATCTCATTGATCAAATCGTAGATGACGCAGTCAATACACCCCTTCGCCAAGATCCCCCATGGGCTTATTTCCGGCTCAGTGATTTTGGGGACCCACAAAACGAAATTCCCCAATACAATAATGATTTCCGTATTGAAACCGGGACCTTCAACGTCACCCATGAGCTTAAAGGCCGCATTATCTTTTTTTGGCTGAATCATTTTGTGACTGAACTCGAAGTTTACGATTTCTATTCACCCTATTTATTTCAATATTATCGAACGGCGGAGTTGCACGCTTTAGGCAACTTTAAAACCATGGTCCATGCTATGGGCCTAACGCCAGCCATGCTCATCTATTTAAATGGTTTTGAAAATACCAACACGGAACCCAATGAGAATTACGCTCGTGAACTTTTTGAGCTCTTCACTCTAGGTGAGGGCAATGGCTACACACAACAAGACATAGTAGAAACCTCTAAAGCCCTTACGGGGTACAATTTGCGGCCCCAAGCTGGTGGTCCCATCATCTTTAACACCAATACATTTTTCAACGGCGACAAAACGATTTTTGATCAAACTGGAAATTGGAATTACCACGATGTGATCGACCTCCTTTTTCAAGAGCGCGGACCATTGATTGCCGATTTTATCTGTCGTAAACTCTACAAATATTTTGTCAGTCCAGAGCTCACGCCGACCATTGAAACGGAAATCATTGCGCCCTTAGCACAAATCTTTTTGGACAATGATTTTGAACTTGTCCCTGTGCTAAAAAAATTATTCAAAAGTGCCCATTTCTTTGACGAAAAGTCTCTGGGTGTGATCATCAAAAGTCCGTTTGACTTAATCTTTCAATTCATCAATGAGTCCTCATTTTTATACAATGAAGACCTTATGGAAGCATTTATATATTACGCCCATGTGCTGGGTCAAACCATGTTTGACCCTCCTGACGTTGCTGGGTGGCAGGGCGATCAGGATTGGATTGGAACCTCAACCTTAACCCTGCGCTGGGCCCTGTTTAAAGCCTATTTAAACCTACTTTTTGACAATGGTCAAGAGGAGCGGTTTAGAGCTTTGGCCAAACAATTGTCTAACGACAGTAATGACCCCGTATACATCACTCAGGTCATGGTTGATTTTTTCCACGCCAAAGAACTGTTTACCCCCGGAGATTACGATGTGGCCACTGAAGTATTTAAATGGGAAATCCCCCAAAATTATTATGACGAAGGACTTTGGGATTTGGACTGGGCCGAAGCCCCTTATCAAGTTCTTTTATTGTTAACCCACATGGCCACATGGCCTGAATTCCAACTCAAATAAATGGTCATGGGCAAGAATAACCAAAACATACCAGAGAAAAAATTAGGCGGGGTTAATGATCGCGGGAGCCAGCACAATCACGAGCACAATCACGAGCACGACTATTGGTCGCGGCGCAGCTTTATACAGGCTCTAGGATTGGTTGGGGGAGGAAGCATGCTCATGGGTAAGCAGTCAGTTTCTGCGGCACAGGCCACCCCGCTTACCGTGGCGCTTTCCGAGAGTCAAAACGACAATATTTTAGTCATCATCCGACTCAATGGCGGCAATGATGGCCTGAACACCATCGTTCCTGTTTACGATTATGCCACTTATGCGAATTTAAGACCTGGGATCAGGCATTTAGAACCTAATTTGACTGCCCTTAACGATGATTTTAGCATCCCTGATTTCATGAACCCGTTAGAATCAGTTTGGGGAGAAGGACAAATGAAAGTGGTCCATGGGGTGGGGTACCCAGATCAAAATTTATCGCATTTTCGCTCCAGCGATATTTGGGCCTCAGCCGCCCATCAATACGAAGAAAACACAGGCTGGTGGGGACGTTATTTTGAGGACTTATACCCAGACTATCTCATCAATCCTCCCTCAGCACCTCCTGCCATACAGGTCGGCAACATTGGGAATCTGATTTTTGATGGTCTGGACAACAATTATGCCTTCACCTTTGCCAGCATCGAGCAACTCGAAACCGTAGGTGAAAATGGTCTTCTTCATGATGTGGTGAATGTTCCTGAATGCCTTTATGGAGATAAACTCACTTTTTTAAGGGCTGCCGCAAACACCACTTTCAATTATTCTGGGGTCATTCACGATGCCTACATGGCGTCCAACAATAACGCCAATTACGGCAATGGTGATTTAGCCGCACAACTCGCTGCAGTGGCTCGATTGATTAAGGGTGGTTTGGGCACCAAAGTATACATGGTCTCTTTGGGTAGTTTTGACACCCACGCCAATCAGCGTTACGCCCACCAAGCCCTCTTGCAAGATTTAGCCACATCCATCAAGGCTTTTTACGAAGATCTCGCTTCAACAGGTTGGGACCAGAAAGTCCTCTCCATGACCATTTCTGAATTTGGACGACGGCCTTATGAGAATGGCTCTTCAGGAACCGATCACGGGGCGGCCTCACCGGTCATGCTGTTTGGCCCGCCGCTTAATGGGAATGGATTTGTGGGTGACCATCCTGATCTTTTAACTTGGGATGATTACGATAATTTGATTCCCTCAACCGATTTCCGCAATGTTTATGCCTCTGTTCTTGCCGATTGGTTTTGCCTCGATCAATCGATGATTGATGCCATTTTATTGAATCAAAATTACCAGACCTTAGACTTGGGAATCAATTGCCAGACACTGGGCTTTGACCAGCCACAAAACATCATGCGTTTTGTTCATCGGCCTGTCTATCAAAACAATCAAACCCTAATTGAAATTGAAACCCAGCAAACCGCCCATGGCCGAGTGACCTTATACGATATAGCCGGGAGGGAGTTGACCACCTTAGCCGATCAAATGTTCTTTCCGGGAAGACATTCAATTAACGTCAGGCAGGCCGCAGGAATGCGTTTAAGTTATGGCCAATACATCTATCGAATTTCCTTTGCCGGACAGCATTACAGTAAATCGATATTGATACGATAAGATGGGTTGAAAGATGGATTATGCGCCCTAAAATCCTTATTTTTACCCCATAATTCAAAGCTTTGAATCCTAGCCCAAAAAGATATACCATAACCGCGGCCTTACCCTATGCCAATGGACCAGTCCACCTAGGACATTTGGCAGGAGTATACATTCCGGCAGACATCTACGCCCGATATCTGCGTCTTCAAAATAGAGACGTGGTTTTTATTTGTGGCAGTGATGAGCACGGTGTTCCGATTACTTTAAAAGCAAAAAAAGAAGGGGTAGACCCTCAAGTCGTAGTCGATCGCTATCACGAGGTCATCCAACAGAGCTTTTTGGATTTTGGCATCAGTTTTGACCACTATTCACGAACCTCGGGGACCATGCATCACCAGACTGCGTCTGATTTTTTCAAACAACTTGAGGAAAATGGTCAGTTCGTAGAGCAAGTTACTGAGCAATTGTACGACCCTGAAGCCAATCAATTTTTAGCCGACCGTTTTGTTACGGGAACCTGTCCTAAATGTGGCAACACAGAGAGCTACGGGGATCAATGTGAACAGTGCGGAACCAGTCATAATGCGACTGATTTAATCGATCCAAAAAGCAGCCTCTCTGGCAGTGCACCCGTCTTAAAACAAACCAAGCATTGGTTTTTGCCCTTAGATCAACATGAACAATGGCTCAAGGATTGGATTCTTAAAGACCATAAATCAGATTGGAAATCTAATGTTTATGGACAGTGTAAATCGTGGATTGATGACGGATTGCGCCCAAGGGCCGTGACCAGAGATTTAGATTGGGGCATCCCGGTTCCTGTAAAAAACGCCGAAGGAAAAGTCCTGTATGTCTGGTTTGACGCGCCTATTGGTTACCTCTCAGCCACGAAAGAATGGGCCGAGAAAAACAACAGGGACTGGACTCCATATTGGCAAGACCCTGAAACCAAATTGGTCCATTTTATCGGTAAAGACAATATTGTCTTTCACTGCATCATTTTCCCAAGCATGCTCAAGGCCCACGGTGACTTTATCTTGCCTGACAATGTGCCAGCAAACGAATTTTTAAATCTAGAGGGGGATAAAATTTCGACCAGTCGCAATTGGGCGGTATGGCTTCATGAATACCTAAAGGAATTCCCTGGTCAACAGGATGTGTTGCGTTATACCCTTACGGCCAATGCCCCTGAAACGAAAGACAACGATTTCACCTGGGCAGATTTTCAGGCCCGTAACAATAACGAGCTGGTGGCCATTTTCGGAAATTTCATCAATCGGGTTACGGTATTGACTCAAAAATATTACCAGGGTGTCGTGCCAGACTCTGGAGAATTATTGGATGAAGACAGGGCTGTTCTTAACCAGCTAAATGCGCATCCTGACGTCATTGCCGATTCACTCGAGCGCTATCGGTTCAGAGAGGCCCAAATGACGTTGATCAATGTCGCGAGACTTGGCAATAAATACCTGGCGGACGCCGAGCCCTGGAAACTCATTAAAAGCGACCCCGAACGCACAGCCACCATTATGAATGTCGCCCTACAAATTGCGGCTGCACTGGCTGTTTTGAGCGAACCATTTTTACCCTTTACCGCAGCCAAACTCAAGAGCATCTTGGGCTTAAATCATCTGGACAAACCCTTATCCTGGACAGTAATCTCAAACAACAGCACCTACCTTCCGCAAGGCCATAAGATTGAACAGAGCCCTCTTTTATTTAGAAAAATTGAAGATCAAGAAATGGACCTTCAGCGCCAAAAACTAGAAAAAACCAAATCAAACAACCACACAATGGAGGCACAAAGCACCCCTGTCAAAGACTTAATCAATTTCGATGATTTCTCTAAAATGGACCTGCGTGTAGGGACCATTATGGCCGCTGAAAAAATGCCCAAAGCCAACAAGCTATTAATCTTGAGTGTCGATGTCGGTGTGGATCGGCGTACTGTGGTGTCTGGCATAGCGGAACACTATAAGCCCGAAGACATCGTAGGACAAAAAGTTTGTGTTTTACTGAATCTCGAACCTCGAAAAATTCGAGGAACCCTAAGTCAAGGAATGATTCTTATGGCAGAAGACGATGAGGGTAAATTGAGTTTTCTCGCTCCCGATGCCGCCATTCCGAGTGGGGCTACCGTCCGCTGATCATACTTTTTTTGTGGTGATAATGTTCACCGGACAGGCCTTTGACGCCTCTTGACTCGGTTCAAAAGCCGAAGGATCTGGTGTTTTCAGGGTATAGAATCCCTTTTTTTCTTTGGCGTGCAACAACACACTTTTACCGTCTTTCTTGGACATTTGAAATTGTTCAGGAGCCAATTCGACGCAATAATTACAGCCAATACACTTCTGTCGTTGTAAGGTAATGACAACCATATCGAATGATTATGAAGTGG
>Ga0213858_10000811_pt1 | contig 14772 bp, 20 predicted proteins | sample PICome_FD_160122 | JGI IMG/M metagenome (GOLD analysis project Ga0213858, IMG submission 160122) | Coastal seawater microbial communities near Pivers Island, North Carolina, United States - PICO245 | ecosystem: Environmental > Aquatic > Marine > Coastal | place: USA: North Carolina | collected... | reverse complement strand
CTCGCAAACACTGACGCCATGTGTTGATGGCACCCGTGTTTTGGTCCCAATCTTTGCCAAGAAATTCTATGCCGTATGGTGGGTCAGTCACAATCGCATCAAAGTGGTCATTGGGATAGAGATCCAAGATCTGTTGATTGTCTCCAGTGTGTATGGTGTAGTGCGCCATCTCAACTATTTAATGATTATGGGCGACACACCCTGGTGGAAACGGTCAATGGGAATTAACCTGATTGCCTGGGTGTGTCTCCCGAGCGTAAAGAAAATATGGGTGCTGTATTTGAACATGGCAGTTTAAAAAGAAACACCCACACAGATATTTATTATAATCGCATCCAATCCAACTGATCCTGATTCTCCTGGTACCACTCTGTGAGAAAATATCGCTGACGGTCAGTGACAGATTGGTGTTGATTGATATTCAACAACACACCACGAGATTTAGACACCTCTGTGAGACCTCCAAGATTATACATCAAGAGAGTGTGGCATCGTTTAATCAATCGTCTATCTTGTGAGTCTATCATACTTCGTATATAAACACTGAACTTCGTTCAGTGTATTCATTTATAAAATTGATGTTCATTTCATTCACATCAATTATTATAAATTCATTTGATTTCAAAGTCAATGATTGAATTGATGTGACTCTTTACGCTGAAGTCAAGAGAATGGATAATGTAAATGAATACATTATTATCTCTTGACCTCTCCTTACGCCTCAGCATAAGAGAACTGAACAATCTATTATGATCAAAGTTTGGCTATGTTTAGATCAACCCTCGCGGGAAGACTGGCTTACCGTTGTGTGTCTGAATCTGTCCAGCGATTCAGCAACGCAGGAACCTTTACCTTCATATCTTGTTCCTGTTTGTGACTTGGTGTCTGAGAGCCTTGATGGTGTGTTGTATTTGTTGAGCTGATTCTATTGCCTGTTCAAGTTTATTTAAATTCTTTGTGCTGATGCGCCTCTGTTTCTTGGTTGTCCAACCCCACACAGCATTCCAGAGTGCTCGCTGTTTTGGAGTGAAAAGATACCAGAAATTCTTTCGTATTTTTCTTAACAGCATCACATCATCGAACAGTGATTGGGGGTAATCAGTGATCCATCGCCAATTTAATCTTTCGCGATCACACCACGCCTTGATTTCTTCATACACTTGTTTTTGTGAGGCCATATTCACAAGTATATAGCAAAATCATAAAAAAGTCAAGCAATAAGCGGTTAAATCTGGGGGATATATGGCATTGATGACAAGTCTTACTGAAATCCCCCAGAATGCCGTTAGTAAGAGAACTAATGTGCAAAATTATTTATGAATCTACGGAATCCCAAGCCTCAGGTTTGAGCATCACACCGTATGGCTCACTACATTTTGGATTGGCACATCTGATACGCCATTGCACTCTTCTGGTTTGATAACCATATGTACGATAGTGCTTCTGCAGAGGTGGTAGTTGTTTCTGGTGATAAAAATGAGTGCCATCGCACACATCACATTGATTTTTTTCATTATGAAATGTGTCTGGTGTGTATTTTGGTCGTTTGGCGCCATACTTGGTCCAGTTATCATAGTATCTGACTCTGGGACGCCCTCTGATGGGTGTTTCGATTTCTTCTTTGTGTTTGATTGGTTTGGTTAATTTGGGAACACCCATTACATCACCTTGATGAATATGCCAATCAGCATGGTCACAATCAAACCAGTCAGTGCCAAAATATAAAATTGATAGCCCTGGATGTGATGCAGATGATTGTTCATGATCTTGTCCAGTGTGCGTTCAATCTTTTCTATGCGTTTTTCCAATGATTTCATTGCTGTGTTTTTGAGATAAGCCATTATAGTGCGTCTCCTAATTGTATTGCTCTCCAATCCGTACCATCATACACAGCAAGACAACCCACTCCCGCTGAATCGTCACCACCGTCTGAACAGAAAGCCACATCTCCTGAGGCTTGGTCAGTTCTTGCGTTGAGTTGTGCTGTTGTTTGTGGTTTTAGATTTAGTATTTCTTCCAACTTGACCTTGCCTGTGGCAGGATCTATGGTTAAATCTGTTGCCGCTGTGGAATTTATTTCATCTGGCAGTTGTGTGGCAGATATTTTTGAAGAAGCATTCAATCCTGCCACTCCATCTGCTGTGTTTCTACCATTGATCACAGCACTCAGTTCATCCAGTGCGGCTTTCAAATTCACACGAGCTGACGCTGGTGAATCCGTCGCGTCATCGAGATTAGTTGTTATAATGTTTGCTGGATTTCCCCAAGCCATAATGTGTCTCCTTGTTGTGTTTATTTATAAAATTGTTTTTCATATACATTTGTTCCTGTTTCTTCATCGCGGCCCTTGTAAGACGCTGTATGACGCTGTAACACACCATTTAACTGAAGTTTGTGCTCAAGGATGCCAAGTAATCTGTGCCATCATAATATATTGTTACGATGTCTATGGCATTGCCAGCAGATGAAATTGTTTTTGAACCTCCAGCAAACTTGTATCCTGCCGCCCATGTGATGGTTTTTGACCCAGCCGTTGGTTGTCTTATGATCAAAGTCATTGAGCCACCCGTGCTCATATTGGAGGGTGTGTTGAATGTGTGTGCTGTGTTCAATTCTACAGTCTGTACATTGCCCTGTGAAAGATCTGGAGTCACTGTGGTTGGAGCAGGAGAACCACCTGTTGATATTGGATATTGTGTTTCAGCATAATCTTCTAATACGGGTCTCTTCAAAATCTGATCGCCAAAATCAACCTGTGTGTCGAAAGGGTTTTTCAAATTGATGCCTTTGGCTCCTGTTGAATCTGGTGCTGTGATTTCTATGTTGTCTCCAGCACTCACCGTGTCTCCGCCTGTTACCGTGGATGAAATAGTGTAGCCACCTGCTGAGTCGTCTTGTTGAATGCTGATGCCTGTGCCTGCATTGATGTCTCTCACTCCATCGCCACCACCACCTGACACTGTGGTGAATGATATATTGCCTGCGCCGTCTGTGGTCATAACCTGACCATTTGTGCCATCCACAGATGGCATGTTGTAAGCATTGTGTAATCTGATTCTGCCTCCACCGTCTGGTTGTATTTCTATGTTGCCTGAAGCACCTTGATTGATTTTAATTGTGCCTGAATTGGTGTTATTGTTTGTGGTAATTTCAATATTTTGTGCACCGTTGGTTGTAAGGTTTGCTTGAGCTGTACCTGTGCCTAAAAATGTGTTAGAAGTTTTTAGATTTAGATTTGCGTTGTTGGGTGCTATGTCTATGTCCACACCTGAATTAGAAATGATGTCAAAATTGGCTGTGTTCAAATCACCACCCATCTCTGGTGAACTATCATCTGAAAGATTGATCATGCCTGTGTTTGAAATCACATAGCCATCTGCTGAATCTGGTGATGTCACAGAAATACCTGTGCCTGCATTGATGTCAACAGTGCCACCACCTCCACCGCCTGAAACGGTTGCCCAACTTAATTGTCCTGAACCATTGGTTTGTAGTACCTGTCCAGATGACCCATCTGTTGTGGGCCAATTGGTGTAATTTAATCTTATGATGTTGCTGGTGCCTGGATAAAATGAAATATCTCCACCACCTGCTGAATCTGATGGATCTAAAAATATTCTTCCACCATTCTGTGAGCCCAATCGCATTTGTATTTGATCATCTGATGTTTCCACAATCACATATTTTCTACCTGCAGAATCTGTAGTATAAAATGCAGGATCTCCCAGTCTAATGTTGCTGGCATGCAGATTCAAATAGTTGGCATATCTAAATGTACCTGTGTCAGCCGCCCATGGTTTGATCGTGATGGCTTCGAAACTTGGTTCTGATGATCCTGACACTGTTCTGCTTGCCGCACTTGGGTTTCTGATATTTTCTATGGTGATGCTGGCTCTTTTGTCTTGGTTACCAATGGTAAAATCAGCATTGCTCGATCCTGAACCTTGTGCTTCTATGGCTAAAGGAGGCGAACCATCTGCCGCCAAGATAAGATCACCGTTTATCTGTGTGGCACCTTGATTACCCAGTGTGACTGTGCCGCCCACTGATTGTGTGTTGATTCGCACTGCGGAACTGGCTGAATAGATGTCTAAAGTTTGTGGTGCATAGATTTGATTGGTGCCCGTGTTTATGAATTGAATAGTGTCTATTGATGAGCCCAATACCAGACCTTCTGCTCCGAATGAATCATTTGCGGCTGTGGAACTGTTTTCAAATCTTTGTCCGTTTAGATCAATATCTTCGTTCAATGGATTTTGTAATCCACCACCACCTGAATTGACCACATACTCCAGTTTGCCTGAAGTTGAATTGAATTGTAAGATGTAGCCGTTTGCTTCTGCTGTGGTGTCTATGTAATCCACAATATCATTCACAGCATCAGACATTGTTTTTAATTCTGGTCTTGATTGCTTGATACTATCTGAATCTGAATCAAATTGATTGGAATTGGGTTTGTTAGTTGGCCATGCCATTAGTCTCTAATCTCCTGTGTTGATCCATCTGCTGTGGATTCTAATTGTGCCAGTGCTTGTGCCTGGATATCCACGGTACAATCTATTCTGGTTCTTTTGCCATAAGTGTCTATGTCAAATATATTTAATATGGCTGGTGTGGAAGATTTATCTATCAGCACCATGGGAGTGCGACTTTCACCTGCTGAATCTTCTAAACCTGTAATGTGAGGTTGAATCAATAGATTGGTGATTTGTCCCACAGAAAAATCAAATGTCAATTCTCTTGCTCCCACTGAACCTCCCAGTGTGCTGGTGTCTAAATCACTTTTTCTCACTGTTAAAGGTTGATTGTTGAAATCAACCAGTATGTTGGTGATGGTGGGTTCTTCCTGTGTGGCACTATCACGAGCCACCGTGATATCAAATTGAAAATATCTACCATAAGCACCTGCTATGCTGGATTGACTGGGTGTGACTGAAATTGATTGTGGAGAATTAATTGACCCTCCTGATGAATCCAAAGTTTCTCCATAATTCACGGTGATGTCTGCTGGCAATGAAGTGTCCAGTGTTACGATGTAGTTCCACCAATCCACTGATCCTGCGTCAAATATACCAGTGTTGAATGTGACTGAATCTGATGGCGTGCCTGCCCAAGAAGTGAATGTGCTCCAATTGGTGTAGTCTGCCCAAGTTTCTGTGCTGGCAGATCTGTACAATCTTTCTTGTGGGTCAAAGTATCCGTTGCCTGGCATGTTACCCTCCTAAATCCACCGCACCAGAATCCAAACAATTCTGTGTGTCTCTCAAATAATTTATCAGTGCCTCTAAACCTTCTCTTGTGAGTTGATTTCCATTCTGTTGAAAAGTGTACACATTGGGCATGGCGCTGAATGATGATATAAATCCACCTGTTTGTAGTGTGTGGACTCCTGCGTCCCAACCTGTGGTTTTTTCAAAGATCACGCTGTAATCATATGCTTTGTTTAATGGGAAAGCGATTCTCACAGGATCTTGACTATCGACATAACCAGGTCCCCTTATCACTGGTAGTGCTACTCTACCGAAACGCGAAAATTTAATTTTGTTTTGACTTTTGATTCTTTTGGTTCCTCTATCAAAAATAGTAAAGATATAGTGTCCTGCTTCAAAAGGTGGTCGCAGTGTGATTTCAGTGGGATTGCCTTTGCCAGGAATAGTGATTATTGATGTTCCAAAAGGATTAATTCCAAATTCAAATCCTAATGTTGGTGCGACTAATTCAGTCTGATTAAAATTGATATCAGCCACTTCCAAAGTTGCACCCACTCTTTGAAAAGCATATTCAGTGGATACAGCAAAAGCAGAATCACTCAATCTGGCACCTTCGAATTTGCCCATTCTCGGTGCTGTGACTTCTACCTGTGGTGTTTCCACATTCTGCACAGAGTTGTAACTGATATCCACGGGTTCTTGTGGTTTGGTTCTCACTATGTTGTAGTAAGTGTCTGGTAAGAACAATGGTGGAGGCAGTTCTCTCTGTTCTGTGGTCACATGAGGATATATTGTAGCATCATGTTCCACAGCATCAATTCCTATTGTAAAGTTTTTGTTGAGAGTCATACCCATCACCCTAAATGTAACTTGATCAAGATCCAACACTGAATCTGTGACTCTGATGATGTCACCCACTTCTACATTGTACAATTCTTGGGTGGCTGTGAATTTGATTTGACGCTGAGTTCTTGATTTGTCATAAATCATTCTGGCAAAATCTTGTGCTATGGCCCTGTTGCCAATCATGTCATAAGTGAATTCACCTGTGAGATTTTCATCATCATCTATGGCCACATCACCCGCTGTGGAAAAATAAACCTGTTGTGATGTGAATTCCAAAGTGGGATCCACATAATTCACAATCACTTGATTGTATTTGGTTCTTTTTTGCTCACCTGTTAAACTGATCTGTCCCACGATGTGTTCTGTGGTCACATCGAAAGCCACACTCACAGTTGAAGATGTGATGTCTGTGGGATTGCCTCCGTCCTCCACTTTCAATTTGTATCTGCCTTGCACATAAGGTAAAAGACTTCTACAACCAGATAATATCTGTTTCACATTGTCTATGATGTTGGTGGTGGCAGTTTCCAACACATGATGATTGGTCACCACTGGACCTGATTCTGAACCATCTGGCACATAATCTATGGTTTGATTGTATTTGTTAGCGGCAGTTTTGAATGAATCTGCGTTGATTTCCTCTTTCAAAAAGCCAGCACCATATCTTGAATTCATCATGTAATCCAAAAGATGATTGGCAGGATTTTCTGAATAAGTTTTTGTGAGTGCTGAATAGTCAGCAGAAAGATCCAACCCACCCGAGTGTGTGGCTACATCATAAACTTTTTTGCCCAACACATCAAATTGTAATTGTGGAATACCACCTCCATATGGGTTACCATCCACTTCATCTGATTTTGTTGGTTTCCATTCAAATCTACACACCACATATGCCAATCCAGGCAATCTTCTATTTTTGCTGGACCAGTTGGGTGCTTGATTGGCCAATGAACTTTGAGGTTGATCATCTGTGCCATTATACACTTGAAATATCAATCTATCTGTATATCTGCCTGCTCCAGATAATTCTGTGTTGGTTTGATAAGTGACATTGCCTGGTTGTTTGCCAATGAAATGTCCATCCACAATGATTCTTCTGATGCCTTCAATCTCGCCTTCACACACCACATATACCACATACAAGAATTTGTTGTCTTCTCCATCTGTTTCAGCATAGATTGGAATAGAACCCACTCGTCTATATCCATACACCACTGGAATACCTTGATTGGTTCCTGGTTTGGTCAATTTAACTCCTTCTGCTTTTTGTTGTGGATCAAAATTGGGAATATCCACATCAAAAGCGCCAAACGGTTTAGCAAGAAAGCCAAACACATCACCCACGAAACCTGTCACAGCATCTACGGCACCTTTGAACACATCGGTAACCGTGTCTACTATATCATCTATAAAATCTTTTGCACCACTCATTATGTATTAACCTTTTTAACCATGCAAACACCTGTTTCATTCATGCCAATAGAAGCAAAAAATATTTTTGCTCTTCTCACATAATCTGGATCGCTGTGTCCTTGATCATCAAAATGATTCACACCTGCCTGCACATAATCTGCACCGTTTTCAATAGCCCAAGTTTCAAATGCTTTGTATAGAGATCGAGCTGTGTCTCTGTTCCTATAACCTTCATGCAGATATAAAAAATCTATGTGACCGTATATTTTTTCATTCCAAAATTGTTTAGCCATTTGACCACTCACATAACCCACAATTTTTCTACCCACATAATATACGAAAATCTTGTAGTGCTGTTGAATCATGGCTTTTTTAATTTTTTGTGCCAAATACACTTTATCCACTTGATTGTTGGGTGTCAATTTTGCCTCTATGGCGTGTTGTTCCACACAAGCCATAACAGTTTCTATCTGATCTGGTTTCAATTCTTCAATCATTAGTTTTTCTTTCCCCAGTGTATTTCTAACAGTGTTTCGTGAGAATATTCCATGCCGTAATCGTTTGGATATTCTCTTTGAAAATTCAACAGGTTTGATCTTCTGCCTGACTTTCTTTCAAAATTCATAAATTGACTGCTGACCTGTATGGCTATGTCCGCTGTGGTTGTGTTGTGATTCACACTATAACCTGTGATTTTGCCTTTGAACACAAGAAACACAGCATCACCAGCCGAATCACCTATCAATTGATTGGTCACAGGATTGATAAAGCCTCTGCGTATTTCTACCTGTTGATTGATTTGACTGCTGTTGGCGAATGTGGTTATGTTGCTTAACTCAAGAGCACTGATGCCTATTGTGACAGAACTGATCTGTAATTGTGCTGACTCTTGTCCTTCAGTGGTTGAAAGAAAATTGCCTTGAGCGGTGTATGTGTTGCTGTCGTGTGTGATGTCAAAAGGTGCATCTGTGTAGTACACAGGTGTTGAACCATTGATGTTGATTTTGATCAACAAGATTGCTACCACACTGTTGCCAGCGAGATAAGTTTGTAGTGCTGACGAAAATTGTCTTGGCATTATACCACCTCTTGTACATCTATTCTAAAATTCACAGTGCCATCCACATTGTATCTGTAATCGGCTGTGTCTCCCAAAAATATCATCTTGAATGGCACATTGTCAAATATCACTTGGGCTGTTTCTCCCGCTGAATCTCCATGCACTATGCCAGGCACTGCTGTAACCAGTGCTGGTTCAAAATTGATTGTGAAATCTCCACCTGAATCTGGTGTAACATCTGTGGTGCACATATAAACTTTGTCGTGATTGCTGAATTTGATCATGTCACCCATGTTTAACACGGTGCCTTCTGGTGCTCTAATTAACGGTGTTGGCGTAAAATCTAAAATGTTGCCTGCTGAATCCAACGGCATATATGCTTTCACACTGGTTGAACCTGCTGTGGCATCATCCAACACCTGCATCTGTTCTATTGTGCCACCTGCTGTTCTTGATGATATATTAGGGAATTGTATGAAAAAATCGTTGAGTGATCCTTTGGCTAATGCTACGAAACCTTGTACCTGTCTAAATTCTTGATAAGTGAGTGATGGAAATTCCAAACTGGCTGACCATAGAGTGGTTGCCACACTGCTTCTGATGGTTCTACCTGACAGTGTCTGAGTCACAATGGTTTGTGTTTTTTGTCTAAAATTGATTGCTCTGAAACCTATCTGTGATACATTTGACAGCACTGAATTGGTTCCATTGAAATGTCCTATGTTTGCCATTATGTGGTTACTCCTTGTTTGCCTCTCATGTTCATTGCTTGATTGATGATGCCCACAATTGTGTTTCTTCTATTTACAAGAAGTTCATCTACACCAGCCGCATCCACGGCTTGTATATTGAAATTGACATTCACAGCACCACTGCCTCCCATGCCTCCCATTTGATCGTTTGGCACAATGGTTCCACTTGATGGTGGAACGAATAATTCTGGTCCTTCTTCTCCAACCACAATTGGTTGTCCGCCTTTAACTGCACCCCCATCAGCAAAGAAACCTCCAAAGCCACCTGTAAAGAATGACAGCACTGCTCTCAATCCTATTTCTGTTCTCAATTGACTATTCAATTTTGCTTGTAAATTCAAAATATCTTGCAGATATTCTCTCAAATATCTAAACACGAATAATTCTAAACCCAATTGTATAATTCCTGAAATCAATTGTCTCAACACTTGATTGGCAAGATTGCCCAGTGCTTCTGAAAGTGTTTTTGCTCCCAGTATGGCATCAGCAAAAGCATCACCTACTCCTTGTTTAAGAGTTTTAAATCCATCTATGGTGATATCCACTGCTTCTTTAACAGGATCAAATGCTTTAGCGGCTTCGTTGAATGTGTCGCCTAATGCTTTTTTGTAATCCATTAAGAAATTGGTTGCGGCACCTTGAGCATCTCTCACTGCTTTCAATTGTTTTTGTTTTTCTTCCAGTGCCTTATTGGTTTTGGCTAATGCTTTCTCTTCTTTTTCTAAAGCAATGATGTATTCAATAGCGGCTTTTTGATTCTTGCCCAATATTTCTGGATTATTGATAAGAATTTTTTTGTAGTCTTCTAAAGATCCTGCCGCTGTCTTTGTGGTCTTGGCAGTGTGATCAAACTTCTTTCTTAATTTGTCTGTGTCTTGTGCCACTTGTGAAGCAAGATCTCTGTATTCTTGTGCCTGCTTGTCGAAACCTAATTTGTCTAAAATATTTGCCGTACCACGAATCATGGCACCATAAGCGTCTCCCATCAACGCAATCATTTCTATCACTTCATCAAACACAGCACCAATAGTGAGCACAATGGCTTTACCAGTCAGTCCTAACATTAAGAAACCAACCACTCCCAGTGTTTTAATTGCTGGAGGTAATCCTGCTGTTGCCGCCAAAATGTTGTTGTATGAATCTGCTACGAAGTTGAATACTGGTTCTAAACCATCAAGAATACCTGCGGCACCTATAATAATAACTTTGCTTTGATTTACAATTGCTTGACCAAATTCTTGTGCTTTTTCTCTAATGTTGTCAAAATTCTTACCCAGTGCTTTGTCCAATAGACTCACAGCGGCTTTTAATGTGTCAAAAGGTCCAGAATCTGAAATTATTCTTTGTATGTTGAAGAATTTGTCTTGAACCATTGATTGTAAGCCATCAAAGGTTGTGGTTAAAGCCAACGCCGCTTGTCCAAATTCTCCATCTGGTCCAAACACTCTGTCAAATGCTTCTTGTGTTTCTGCTGTGGTTACTTTGACACCATCTTTAAATCCTAATAGTGCCTTGATACCTCTTTCTCTCAATAGATCAGCGGCAGATATACCACCTGATAGTGCTCTTTGAATCTGCTCACCTGCTGTTCTAAAATCTAAACCAGATATAGCGGCTACATTCGCAGTCAGTTGTAAATTCTTGCCCAACTGCTCTGCATCTTTTGATACCACAGCAAGGTTACCTGATGCCGCCGCTATTTCTTCCAAGGTGAATGGAACGGTGCCAGCAAATTCGGTCAAGGTTTCAAATGCCCTTGCTCCTTCTTCTGCTGAACCAAACAAGAACTTGAATCTTGTTTCAAGATTCTCAACCTGTCTGCCCACATTGACAATTCCTCTGGCTATTCTACTGGCTCCAATTGCCGCTACCCCCAACGCCGCGGCTTGAGCCAGTGTGCCCATTCTCACAAGGCTGTTGTTGACATTCACTATGCCTGCACGAGTTTTGCTCAGTGCGGCACTGGTCTTATCAACGACGACGAGTTCTATTTTGACCTGTTCGGCCATTCTGCATCACCTTCCTTTGTTCTTCGTGCTGTATTTTAAAATAAGCACCCCAGAGTTGAATTTCGAGAACACTGAATTCTAACACTTCTGTAATAGATTTGCCCAACTCTTTAGCAATCTTCATACACAGAAGTAATTCAGCATCCTCCTTTAGTTTTTTTCCACAACCTGTGGAGTTTGATATTCAGTCGTTGCTCCATTAATTGCTGTGGCTATTCTAATCAATACAGCGGGATCAACTTCATTCATCAGTGTTGATTTGTCAAACTTGTTGAATAAAGGTTTTCCATCTGGATCAAGTGCTTTAGCAATGATAGATTCTACCAGTGCCTCCACGGTTTTGTTTTGTTGTTGTAATTCAATTATTTTTGATTCAACAGCAAAAGCATAACTGCCCTTGTAATAGATATCTTGTTTCCATTCAGGTACAGATAATTTTTTTAATTCGCCCGACAATTTAGATTTGAAGTGCGTCTTTGCATTTTCGAGTATGTTACTCATATAGTTTTCTCCTATTTTTGACACCACGAATTGTTGGTTTAAGTATGCCTCGCGGTGCTTGTTTAGATCGCCCTCGTTCTAACAAGTCTATGTAAGGTGTTCGATTGACGACTCTTGTATTTGTGCCTTGTCGCTCAACACGCCACCCTCTTCTGGCTCTACCTTTTTTGATTGGAGTGTTTTTCTTTGCTTCAATCAAAATTGTATCGCTTAATCGTGTGCTGATCTTCGTCAGTGTTTTGTCCAACGAAGTCAGCACATCTTTAAGATTTAAGACTCGTGTCTTAAACATTATACCGTTGCTACGGTTAATGGTCCCGATCCCGTGAAATTAACGGTTGCTGTGATTAAGTCATCGAATGATGCTGTTCTTGATACCGAAGTAACAATCACGCTTCCTGAGAATTTCTGAGCCGGACTTGATGATCCAGTATAGAACACAGCCGTCATTGCTACATCACTTGATGGATCAAATGCGTTTGTAGTTGTTGTGTGTGCTGAATCATAAATCACTTCCATTGTTCCTGTGAATGAATGTAACCCGTGTTTAAAAGTACGAGCCGCATCACCCATCACCGTATCATCAATAACTTCTTTTGTGTGCTCTACGGTCCAAGAACGAACTTCAGCAATTGTGTTTGTGCCGGTACCTGCTGAATCATTGTCTGTGATTTCAACGCGGCCCCCCTCACCTGTGTAAGTTGCCATAGTTTATTTCTCCTCTGGTGTTGTATCTTCTGGAAGAATGATATCTTCACCTTGATCCATATCGTACTTGATTTCCTCTATGTAATCTGGTTCTTTTTTCTTTCTTCCTTTAGATTTTTTTGTTGTTGTAACCGCTTCAGCATCAATAGTTAATTTGTATTTTGCTTTGGCTGGTTTATTCTGATCAATGATTGTCCATCCTTGATCAAGAAATCTTTGTGTATTGTTTTTTTCAACCTTAACTTGTTGTTGGTTGTTGTCTAACATTGTGACATAATTTTCTATGTGCATTGACATATTATACTGCTCCTTTTGTGAAAGAATATCTGACATTGGCCGTCACTAAAAATTCTCCCAGTGGCGGTGTTCTGTCTATGATTTCTATGTTTGTAATGTGTGTCGTACTGGCCCTTGTGTTTGCTAATTCTCTGGTTCTGTCTGAATTAAGGGCTTCTTCAATTCGTTCAATCAATTCATTTCGCTTTTGATCCACTGTGATCACTTGACCAGATCTGCCATCTGCTCTCACATAACCTCTGATTGTGACCAGCATCTCTCCTCTTCTTGAACCACCCATGGCGTGATCTTCTCTTGATTCATTGCCACTGGTTACCAATAGTGCTGGGAATTGTGTGATGGCTAATTTTAACACATCAAAAGGTTCTCTCGTGACGAAAGTGACCTTGGGATGATCCATATCTTGCAGTACTTGAACGATGTTTTTTGTGATGTCTTCCCTGTTGCTCATTCTTTACCTTTTTAGGCGTAAAAATGAAGTGGGTTCTTTCTCTCTGTCAGATACCGTGCCTGATGAGTCCAAATCATATTCTACACCGTCTTGTAATACTTTTTCAAATTCTCTTGAATATTCTTCTCTGTAAAAATACATCTTTCTTTCGAAAATGTCTTGGTCGGGTTCGAACTTGGCTAATTTTGGATAGATGTGATAACCTAAACATTGAAACACAGCGGCTCTTGTGAGTTGGCTGGCTGTGTATAGATCATCATCTGGCTCTTGGTTGGCACCAGTAATATATTTGGCGTCGTATAATCCTATCACCTGTGTGGGCCACCATTTGATCCTGAGGTCTCGCAGTACATCTTGTTGTGCTTTGCTTTGTTCGTTGTCGAAATCTGGAATACCGTAATTTAGGATATCTGGTTCGTGTTCTTGAATGTCTGAAATGGTCAATAGTGTGATGGCCATTGGGTTCTTCCCTCCTGTTAATATTGACAAGTGCTACTTGCCTTGATATGATTATTTATTCAGTTAGTCAAAAAGAAAGGGCGATAGTTGCCTACCGCCCTTTTAAAATATGCCAATCAAACTATATTGAATTGACAAGTATTTAGTATTATGATAATGTAGCGTTACCAACGATACCTACACCGTAAGCATCGAATAACTCAGCAGTACCAAAAGACATTGAACCGACGATCTCTTCTGCTCTTAAAGAAGCATCTCTTTCGATTTCAATTCTTACATCACGCTTGATCATGAAACCCATAGCGTCTTGTGTAAATGCAAGACCCACATAGTTTCCTGTGCCTGATGTTGAATCGTTTGTGTCTTTTCCAACCGTTGTCGCTTCGAACACATTTGCTCCGCCGATCTGGCCCAAAAAGCCTGATCTTAAAGCCTGGTTACCCACATCAGATAAAGACGAAAGATTCGTGTTACCTGCTTGAGTTAATTGCTTTTTAAGTGCGAAAGCAGAATACGGGTGAAGTACCACATTCACTTGACCTTGAGCATTGTTGTTTCTCAAAGTGGCAATTGCCTTGAATATAGTTTCAACCGTTACATCATCGCCAGCCGCTCCAACTCTCTGTGAGAAAGATGGGAATAAAGCCGTTAAGGCTGAATCCGCTTGGACTGCCATTGCATCGCCGAGCTGACGCCCGATAGCGGCACTGATGTCTTCTTTTGAAGCCTCTTTAGCCACATCTGTAAGCAATAATTTCGCACCGTATTCTTGTGCTGTCATTGTTGCTTCTGTTGTGTTGAAGGCTGTGTTTGCTGTAATATCTGTATTCTCTGTTAATGAACTTGCAGATATTGCCGGAAACTTGGGAACGGTACTTACCAGCCCCGGAGTTCCTCTCATGTCATAGTTTCTACACAGGGGTCTTACCACTGTAGCCTCTGAATAAGTGTATAGAGCGGCTTGAACTATGTTTGTGTAAAGTTCGCTTATAACCGAACTTGTTACTTCATTTGCCATTGTTGTATCTCCTTAATGGTTTTTTGTTTTAGACACGAACACCTTTGG
>Ga0213858_10000810_pt1 | contig 14774 bp, 11 predicted proteins | sample PICome_FD_160122 | JGI IMG/M metagenome (GOLD analysis project Ga0213858, IMG submission 160122) | Coastal seawater microbial communities near Pivers Island, North Carolina, United States - PICO245 | ecosystem: Environmental > Aquatic > Marine > Coastal | place: USA: North Carolina | collected... | reverse complement strand
TGGACCGACCGGTGAGATCAAAAGCCTGGAGGTGGACTTGATCATTGGTGCCGACGGTGCCAATTCCCGTGTCGCCAAAGCGATGGACGCAGGCGACTACAACGTGGCGATCGCCTTTCAGGAGCGGATCAAACTTCCTGCCGAAGAGATGGCCTACTACGAGGATCTCGCCGAAATGTATGTGGGCACCGATGTGTCCCCTGATTTCTATGCCTGGGTGTTTCCCAAATACGACCATGTGGCGGTCGGAACCGGCACCATGCAGCAAAACCAGTCGTTGATCAAAGGGCTGCAGAAGGGCATTCGGGAGCGAGCCAGCAAGCGCCTCTTCAAGGGTGAAGTGATCAAGGTGGAAGCCCATCCGATTCCCGAACATCCCCGTCCGCGCCGGGTGGTGGGACGGATGGCCCTGGTTGGTGATGCGGCCGGCTACGTGACCAAGAGCTCTGGTGAGGGGATCTACTTCGCCGCCAAGAGCGGCCGTATGTGCGCGGAGGCGATCGTGGAAATCTCCGGCAACGGTGCGCGCATCCCCACTGAAAGGGAGATCAAAGCCACCTATCTGAAGCGCTGGGACCGCAAATACGGCGCCACCTATGCAGTTCTCGATATCTTGCAGCGCATCTTCTATCGCAACGACGCGGCCCGCGAAGCTTTCGTGGAAATGTGCGACGACCGCGACGTGCAGAAGCTGACCTTCGACAGCTACCTCTACAAGCGGGTGGTGATGATGAACCCCTGGCAACAGATCAAGCTGACCCTTCGCACCCTGGGCAGCCTGCTGCGCGGCGAGGCCCTGGCCCCCTCCGACTACGGCCCGGTTCCCTCAGCGGTGGGACGATCGGATGGGGATTTCCTCGCCCAGGAAGCGGCCGAAGCGATCAAGGCCCAGGCCAAAGACAGCAGCGATCAAAAAGAAACGGCCACGATCGCCTGAAACCAGTCGCCTGAAACCAGTCGCCTGAAACCGTGCGCTTGATGCGATCCCTGGATCCAGGCCTCAGGCCTGGATCCGTTCGAACTGGGCCAACACCGTGGCCTGATTGCGCAGCACAGACAGCAGATTGAGACGATTACGGCGCAGCTCTGGGTCGTCGGCCATCACCATCACACTCTGATCGCCATCGAAGAACGCTTCGAGGCTGGGTGTGGCTTCCACCAGAGCATTGGCAAGAGCCTGATAGTTGCGGGCTTGGGCCAGGGGCTTCAGCTGCTGCACCACGCCATACATCGCCTGCTCGCTCGGTGAGGCAAACCGTTCCGGATCCACGGCGTCGGCGGCATCGAGCACGCCGTAGGAGAGATCACCCTTCTCCGCCAGGCGAGCGGCCCGTTGCACCACAGCCTGAAGAGCCACCAGTCGATTCTGCTCCCGCAGCTGGGAGAGGAGGCGGATCCGATCCAGCACATCGATCAGATCGCAGAGAAGGCGTTCGTCGCTGACCGCATCCCCTGCCACGGCCTGCACCAGATCGGGGTCATGGCCATCGTCTTCCAGCTGGGAATGGATGCGCTGACGCAACAGGAGCACCAGATCCCTCACCAGGACATCGGCCTCCACTGCAAAAGCCGGCAGCAGCTCCTGCCAACGCCCAGCGGCGCCCTTCAGGAGCTCGAGCAGATCGAGACGCCAGCCCCGTTCCCAGAGGATCTGAAGGATGCCATTCCCAGCGCGGCGCAGGGCATAGGGATCGGAGGAACCGCTGGGTCGCTCACCTTTGGCAAAAATGCTCAGGAGCAGTTCGAGGCGCTCAGCCAGAGCCACCACGGCGCCGGCATCACTGGATGGCAAGGCATCGCCGGCACCCCGGGGTTGATAGTGCTCGACCACCGCCAGAGCCACGGCGCGGGATTCCCCCTCCTCAAGGAGATATTTGCCTCCGATCAATCCCTGCAATTCCGGGAACTCACCCACCATCTGACTCACCAGGTCGTGTTTGCAGAGGTGGGCGGCACGACGGGCCGCCTCCTGGGTGGCCTGGGAACAATCGAGCTGCGCAAGCAGCTGGCCTGCGAGGTGCTCGATCCGATCGGAGCGATCGCGCAAACTCCCCAACCCCTCGGCAAACGTCACGGCCTGCAGCGCCTCTCTCCGCTCGCTGCTGGGCTGGCGGCGATCCACGGTGAGAAAGAATTCCGCATCGGCCAGGCGGGCACTCAACACCCGTTGATTACCTGCACGAATCCGATCATCCGCCGAAGCCAGGCCATTGCTCACCAGGAGGAAGTCGGGGCACAACACCTCGCGGGCGCTCAACCCGAGGGGATCCATGCTCACGCCTGGACGGCGGAGGGGCACATAGCGTTGATGCGATTGCATCACGGTGATGATCACCTCCGGCGGCAACGCCAGATAGCGATCGGCAATCGAGCCGGTGAGCACCCGGGGGGCCTCGACGAGATCCACCAGCTCCTCGAACAGAGCAGGCGGGCAATCAGGCTCGCCCTGCAGGGCCTGGGACCGCTCCTTGAGGGCGGTGCGGATCATGTCCGCCCGCTCGTCGCGATCCACCACCACTCCCGCCGCCGCCAGGGCAGCGCCGTAGGCCTCCGCCTCGGCAAGATCCACCGGCTGATCCAACAGGCGGTGGGCCCGGCTGGAACGTCCGCTGTGCACCACCGGGTCGCTGGCCGCCAGAGTCACCGGCACGCTGGCCTCGCCGAAGAGAGCCACCAACCAGCGCACCGGGCGGCTGAAGCGCTGATCACCCGAACCCCAACGCATGAAGCGACGCCCCTGGAGTGCATCAATCCAGGCGGGAATGTGCTCCTGTAACAGCGACAGGGTGCTTTGCCCTTCCAGCAGCACCGTGGCAAACACACAGTCACCTTTGGGTGTCGCCCGGACCTGCAGAGTCGAGGGGTCGACGCCGCAGCGGCGTGCGAAGCCTAGGGCAGCCGGACCGGGCTGGCCATCGACATAGGCCTGGGCAACGGGCGGCCCCTTGCGGTCTTCCCTGAGATCCTCCTGGCGGTCGACCAGGTTCTCCACGATCACGGCCAGGCGCCGGGGGGTGCTGGTGACCTGAATCGGGCCATGGTTCAGACGCCACGCCTTCAGGTCGCCCGCCACAGTCGCCTTGAGCTGAGGCAGGGCCAGGCGGGCAAAATCGGCCGGTAGTTCCTCCGTTCCGATCTCCAGCAGAAAGGTTGAAGCCACGCCCGTCGGTCCATCCGATGGCCGACTGTATTGGAAGCCGTTTCGCTACTTTCGGTGGTATGTGTTCCGTGTGCCAGTGAGCCAGTTCGACGTCGATGCATCGCAGAGTCCGCTGGGCTCCGGCAGCGGCGACGGTGCTCAGGCACTGCCCAAGGCGGAACAACGCAAGATCGACAGCGATTACCTGCGTGAACCGTTGTTGACGGAACTGTCGAACGATCGGCCCCAGTTCAGTGAGGATGCGCTCCAGATCCTCAAGTTTCACGGCAGCTATCAACAGGATGATCGCGATCGGCGCGAGAAGGGCAAAGACAAGCACTGGCAGATGATGCTGCGTCTGCGCAGCCCCGGCGGCCGAATCCCCGCCTCCTTGTTCCTAGCTCTCGACGATCTTTCCAATCGCCTCGGAGACGGCAGCCTGCGGGCCACCACCCGCCAGGCCTTTCAGATGCATGGGATCGCCAAAGCCGACCTCAGGGAAGTGATCGGCACCATCGTGCGCCACATGGGGTCCACCCTGGCGGCCTGCGGAGACATCAACCGCAATGTGATGGCACCGGCGGCCCCATTCGAAAAAGATGGCTACCCGGCAGCCCGGCAGCTCGCCGACGACATCGCCGATCTGCTCAGCCCCGAAACAGCCGAAGGCTCCTATCTCGACCTCTGGGTCGACGGCGACCTCAGCTATCGGATCAAACCGAGCCGCATCGTCAAAGCGGCCCGGCAGCGCCAGCTCGATGGCGCCGTGTTTTCCGGTGATCCACACGAACCCCTCTACGGCGACACCTACCTGCCCCGCAAGTTCAAGGTTGCCGTCACCGTTCCCGGTGACAATTCAGTGGATCTGCTCACCCAGGACATCGGCCTGGTGGCCTTCAGCGATCCTTCCGGCGCCCTGCGCGGTTGCAATGTGTATGTGGGAGGGGGCATGGGCCGCACCCACAACAAAGAGGAGACCTTCGCCCGGATCGCCGACCCCTTGGGCTACGTGGCCGCCGACCAGGTGCTGGATCTCGTGCAGGCGATCCTCGCCCTCCAGCGCGATCACGGCGATCGAACGCTGCGGCGCCATGCGCGGATGAAGTATCTGATTCACGATCGCGGCATCGACTGGTTCCGCGAGGAGCTGCTGGCCCACTACTTCCATGGGGAGCTGGGCGCCCTGCGCCATGAGGCAAAACCGAAGCTCACCGACTACCTCGGCTGGCACCGCCACCGGCCCGGCATGTGGTTTGTCGGCCTCCCCCTGCTGTGCGGTCGTCTGGAGGGAGAGCTCAAGGCCGGGCTGCGGCGGATCGTGGAGACCTACCAGCTCGAGATCCGGCTGACGCCCAACCAGGATCTGCTGCTCTGCAACATCGGCACCGCGCAGCGGGCCGGCATCCGCCAGGCCCTTGCCGATCTCGGCATCGAAACGCCGGACGCGCCTGCACCGCTGGCCCGCCATGCGATCGCCTGTCCGGCCCTTCCCACCTGCGGCCTGGCGATCACGGAATCGGAGCGGATTCTTCCCGACGTGCTCGAGCGGCTCAACACCCAGCTGGAACAGCTGGCGATCAACAAACCGATCCTGGTGCGGATGACCGGCTGCCCGAACGGGTGTGCTCGCCCTTACATGGCGGAACTGGCCCTGGTGGGCAGCGGCGTGAATCAGTATCAGCTCTGGCTTGGCGGCAGCGCCAATCTGCAACGCCTGGCCCGCCCCTTCTTGCAACGGATGCCTCTCGACCAGCTCGAGACCACCCTGGAACCTCTGCTGATCAGCTGGCGTGACGCCGGTGGACGGCGCAGTCTCGGCGACCATGTCGACAAACTCGGCGATCAGGCTGTGGCGGCATTGCTCGGTGATCAGGCGGTGGGTGATCAGGCGGTGGCCCCCACCTGATCCACCCGGCCGTATCGGGCCGATGGCGCCTGCGTGCGCCAGGCCCAGAGCTGGTCACCGAAACTGAAATGCCACCACTCGTTCGGGTGTCGGACCAATCCCTGGGTGTGCAGGCATTCCGCCAGCAGGCAGCGGCGCTGATGCCAGAGCGCAGCCTCCGATCCGGGATCGGCAGCAGCGGCGGCGGCGTGGAACTCCGGCTCCGACACCGCATCGATCGCATCAATGGCCCCGCCCATCTCCAGGGGAGTGCCGTCGCGGTCCGCCAGGGTGAGATCCACTGCAGCGCCGGTGCTATGGGGGGGTGGCGTGGCAGGGTCAGCGCTGGGAGGAGCCCAGAAACGACCCACCCGGCGACGAAGCTCCTGACGCAACAGCGGCTGATCGGAGCCGGTGGGATGCAAGCCATGCCGCCGGCATTCCTCGGCCACGGCGTGCTCCACCATGAAGGCCTGCACCGCCACCGGACGCCAGGCATCAAAAATCGCCAGGCGCAAGGAGGGATCCCATTGCTGCAGCTGCTGCTCGGCCCGGATCAGCCGCTCGCGGACGCCCCGGCGCAGACGAAAGGGATCGGCCCCCTCGCCGTAGGGGGCACCGAGGCGCTGATAGGGATGGGGGCGGAGGCAATGAAGAACCGATGGGAGCGGCTCCAGGGGTTCGCCACATTCATGGATCGAACACTCGCTCCAGGGCCTGGTCATGATTCGCGCGCCGTGAACCTCACCGTCGCATTCCAGACCGTGGCCTTCAATTCAACTGACCGGCTGCCGCCGTTCGCTGAAGCTGATCCGCCAGGAGTCGGCGGAGGATCGGCTGGTTCTGGAGGCTGGGATCGGCACTGATCAAGGCTGCGGCCTCCTCCCTCGCTTCTTCCAGCACACTGCCGTCATCAGCCAGGCTGGCCAGGGCCAGATCGGGCAATCCAGACTGGCGGGTGCCGAGAACCTGTCCGGGGCCGCGCAGGCGCAGATCCATCTCGGCGATCTCAAAGCCATCGTTGGAGCGCACCAGCACCTCCAGCCGCTGCTTCGCCAGCACATTGCGGCTGTCGTTGATCAAGAGGCAGTGGGAGGCGGCCGCCCCCCGACCGACACGACCGCGCAGCTGATGGAGTTGCGCCAGGCCAAAGCGATCGGCGTGGTCGATCACCATCACGCTGGCCTCCGGCACATCGACCCCCACCTCCACCACGGTGGTGGACACCAGCACCTGCGCCCTCCCTTCCGCAAAGGCATGGATCACCCCCTGCTTCTCCGCACTGCTGAGGCGGCCATGCAGCAAACCCACCTCCAACGCGGGAAACACCTCATCGGAGAGCTGGCGATGGACCTCCACCGCTGAACGAAGATCCAGTTTTTCCGAGTCCTCCACCAAAGGCAGCACCACATAGGCGCGCTGGCCACGTGCGACCTCGTCACGGATCAGGGCATAGGCCTCATCCCGGGCTGATGCGGTGAGCAGCCTGGTCTTGATCGGCGTTCGCCCCGGCGGCAGCTCATCGATCTGACTCACGTCGAGATCGCCATGCGGCGACAGGGCCAGAGGGCGGGGGATCGGCGTGGCCGTCATCGTGAGCAGATGGGGCTGCAATCCTTTGCCAAGCAGGCGGTTGCGCTGGTTCACGCCGAAGCGATGCTGCTCATCCACCACCACCAGGCCGAGCCGCGAGAAGTCGACCGGGTCTTCAATCAGGGCATGGGTGCCCACCAGCACGTTCAACTGGCCATTGGCCAGATCCGTGAGCAGGCGACGCCGCGCCGGCCGAGGCGTGGCACCGGTCAGCAGCTCCACCGTCACATTCAAAGGAATCAACCAGCGACAGAGGCTGCGGTAGTGCTGCTCCGCCAGCACCTCGGTGGGTGCCATGAACGCGCCCTGCCAACCCGCCTCCACGGCCTTGAGCAGGGCTGCGATCGCCACCACGGTCTTGCCACTGCCCACATCGCCCTGCACCAGCCGTGCCATCGGTTCCGGCCGAGCCAGATCCAGCTCAATCTCCGCCAGCACACGCTCCTGGGCCGCCGTGAGCCGAAAGGGAAGCCCATCGAGGAAACGCCCCACCAGGCCATCACGGGCACCCAGAGCACGCAGCGCCGGCGCCTGACGCTGGCGCAAGGCCGCCCGGCGCTGCATCAAGCCCAGCTGGAGCAGGAGGAATTCATCAAACACCAGGCGACGCCGGGCCTGCTGGAGGTTGTCGCGGTCGGGCGGCTGATGAATCACCTGCAGCGCTTCCGAGCGGGTCATTAAACCGAGCCGCTGACGTTGCTGATCCGTCAGCGGCTCGGGCCAGAGCTGTCCCAGGGGCAGAACGGCGTCAACCGTGCGACGCAGACGATCGGCGGTCAACCCGTCCGTCAGCGCATACACCGGCAGCAGTCGTCCGATCTGGCGAGAACGCAGCGGCGCCTGAGCGCTCTCCATCACCTCGATCAGGGGATCCTGAAAACTGAGTCCATAGGGGCCCGCTTTCACCAGACCGCAGACGGCAACCGTGGCCCCGGGTGGGTATTGGCGGGTCTGGCTGTGCAGGGCCGCGGGAGAACTGAAGCGTCGTCCGGCCAGAAAGCGCGTGACCTTCAAACGGCCGGTGGGATCCTGCAATTGCAGCTCCAGAATGGAGAGATTGGGATTGCGCGGACTGGTGAAGCCATGGCAGCGGCGCACGCTGGCAACAATGGTGGCGGTCTCTCCGGCCTGCAGGGCCTCAATCCGGCGCAAAGCGGAGTAGTCGACGTAATCGCGGGGGTAATAGAGGAGCAGGTCGCGCACCAGCAGCAGACCGAGCGCGGCCAGGCGCTCCGCCAGTTTTGGCCCAACCCCCTTCACCTTCGCCAGAGGGGTATCCAACGTCGGCTGGCCGCCCTGGCGGCTCGGGGAAGGCAGCGGCGTTCGCGCCGATGGAGCGGCGGACGCATCGAAGCGCAGCCGCGGCGGCGCCATCGGTGTGCTGGGCTCCAGCCGTTGGCGTAGATCATGCAACCACTGCCGCGTGCTGGTCACCAAACGACGCCGTGACGCCTCATTCAGCTGCGGATAGCCAGCGAAAGACGCCGCCATCCGAGCCAGACGCTGCCGACTGTCGGCGGGCAGGGGGCAAGGGGGCAGTGTCTGCAGTTGCCGGCTCAGAAAGGTATGGAAGCGCTCCTGCCGTCCCTGCAGATCAGGGCAACCCCGTTCAGCCTCCAGGCCCAGAGCGGTCTGCAGTGGCTGCAACCAGGCTCGCAGCACTGCCAGATCTTCGGTGGCGAGAGGCTGACCAGCCGCCTCGGGCGTCAGCTCTGATCCAGTGGAGGATTGGAAGGGCTGGGCCACCACTGTTGTTGCACCTGCCGGGTCGTTGCACGCCGCTGCCAATGGCGTTGCTGTCGCACCATTGTGAGCAGTTGACGGCGCCGATGGCGCAGGCGGGATCGAGAGCGACGCAGATCGATCCGATCAAACTCCAGGTCGGCGGGGCGCAGCAGCACACCGGTCAGGTCGACCCAATGGCCGGCTGGGGCCGTGGGTAAGGGCACACGCAGCCGCAGCAGATTGGACACGGAGGGCAAAGTCTCGAGCTGGCCGGTGAGAGCGGCATCGAGCAGGCTGATCGGCAACAGGCTGTGCATCAGTTGCGCCCGCATCAACTCCACGTTGATGGCATGGGACAGATTGCGAAGCCGGCGCATCAGCGCCTGATCCTGACCGTCCATCCAATGCAGAAGATCCAGCGGCAGGCTCGGCAGGAGGCGATCCGAATCGGCGTCGAGCTGATCTGCATCGGTGGTTGCATCCTCCTGTTCAGCCTCACTGATGGCATCGGACAGCGCAGCGCCACTGGCCATCACCTGACCGGCCATGGCAAACAACGACCTCAAGGTGGCGAGATCGTCCGACTCGGGAGCCGATCCGTCGTCGTCATCGTCTGCGGCGTCGGATGACGCAGCAGGCTGGGACGCTGGTGACTCCGGAGTGGGAGGCAGCAATCCCTGCAGCAGCTCCGGCTGATCGATCGGTGGAGTCAGGCTCAGGGCAATCGAAGCGGAAGACTCTCCGCCGCCTGGCGCCTCATCGGTGGTGGGGCGATCGTCAAGCAGGGCCCGCTGGGCCTGCAGTCGCCTCACCAGGTGCTCGCGCTCGATCTGACGCGACAGCTCCATGAGCTGCTCCACCGTGAGCAGGGAGCAACAGCGCTGCACCAGCGTTTCAATCTTCGCCTGGAACACCTGGCGAGACCTTGCATCGAGCACATCCAGGCGCACGCCCTGATCAGCCGTGAGGAGCGCCGTGAGCACGGTGCGAACAGCGGACGGAAGCTGCTCGCGCAGCAGCTGCAGATAAAGGGCCTGATCCCTGTACAACGCCGGGGCCATGGATTGGCCCCAAGCGCTCAAGCGTTCGAGTTGTTCGTTCGGATCGCGCACGTGTGAATCGTGCAAGGACGCAGGCTCAGGGGCGGCGACCAACTCAACTCGCGGTCATGGAGGCGACCTCCGTGGCGAAATCAACCTGCTCCACCTCGATTCCCTCACCCAGGGTGTAACGGGTGAAGCGACGCACCTGCACGTTTTCGCCGATCTTGCCAGCCACCTGCTTCACCAACTCCGCCACGGTGAGGGAACTGTCGCGAATGAAGGGTTGATCCAACAGGGCCATCTCCTTCAACCGTTTGCCGATGCGGCCCTCCACGATCTTGGCTTTCATGGCCTCGGGCTTGCCGTCGAGATCGTCACGGCCCATTTCAATCGTCTTCTCGCGATCCACCACATCCTGTGGGATGTCATCGGTGCTCACGTATTCCACACTCGGGCAGGCCGCAATCTGCATGGCCACGTCGCGCAGGAGCCCCTGGAACACATCGCCACGAGCGACGAAGTCGGTCTCACAGTTGAGCTCGAGCAGCACACCCACCCGGGCTCCTGTGTGGATGTAGCTGCCGATGGCACCTTCAGCAGCGGTGCGACCGGATTTCTTCTCGGCGCTGGCGATGCCCTTCTGGCGCAACCACTCGACGGCCTTGGTCATGTCGCCCTCGGTCTCCGCCAGGGCTTTCTTGCAATCCATCATGCCTGCGCCGGTCTTATCGCGCAGATCCTTGACAAGCTTGGCAGAAACGGCAGCCATCGGAGAGTAAAAAAGGTAGGAAGGAACTGTGACGAACCGCCGATCCGCTGTTGCGGATCGGCGGCGTGAACTTAGCGGTTCAGGAGACTCAACCCTGGGCGTCGTCGGCACCACGCTGATCATTGGCGCCGTGGCGACCTTCATTGATCGCATCGGCGAGGCGACTCAGCACGAGCTGCACCGAGCGCACGGCATCGTCGTTGCAGGGAATCGGCACCTCGCAGAGATCGGGATCGCAATTGGTGTCCAGCATGGAAACCAGGGGGATATCCAGTTTGCGCGCCTCCAGCACCGCATTGGTTTCACGGCGTTGATCCACCAGGATCAACACGTCGGGAAGACGACGCATGTTCTTCAGACCGCCCAGATACTTCTGCAGACGATCGAGTTCGCGCCGCAGCACGGCGGCTTCTTTCTTCGGACGCATGGCGATGGCACCACTGGATTCCATCCGCTCCAGATCCTTAAGGCGATCGATGCGGGCCTTCATGGTGGTCCAGTTGGTGAGCATGCCGCCCAGCCAGCGCTGGTTCACGTAGGAAGCGCCACAGCGGCTGGCCTCCAGGGCCACCACTTCAGAGGCCTGCTTTTTGGTGCCAACAAAAAGGAAACGCTTGCCGCTGCGGGCTGCGGAGCGGACCCACTTGTAGGCATTGTTCATGCAGACGGCGGTCTGCACGAGATCAATGATGTGAACGCCGTTGCGCGCGCAATAGATGTAGCGCGACATCTTGGGGTTCCAACGACGAGTCTGGTGCCCGAAATGGGCGCCAGCTTCCATCATCTCGGCGAGAGTGACAACAGCCATGGTGTTTGGGTTTCGGGTTCGCCTCCACCTGTCAGGGATGGTCTGGGACCAGCACCCGAAACAGACAGGTGTGCGGAATGAATGAACCTGTTGAACCTATCAAAGCGTCCGTTGCCGCTCAGGCGATGCCCTGCTGCCGCGCTTCCCGCGCCATCGCCCGCACGCCGATCCGATTGAGCGGCAACCGCAGCAACTCGAGAGCCAGATCGGGACGACCGCGGCGAATCAACCAGGCAAGAATCGGCCGCAGACTACGTTCATTCAGCAGCCCTCCCAGGGTGAGCAGTTCCCAGAGCAACCGATGCAGCCAGGTGAACTGAATGATGAAACGCACCCGACGGCTGGGGTGCTTGCGATAAAACACAAGACCCATCCGGGCCCGTTCCCGCTCCACCCGCACCAGATCGGGAATCTGCTCCAGGCGAAAGGCGGGATGCCAGTGGTACCCCACAGCCTCCGGACACTTGACCAACACAACGCCCATCTGACGCAGACGCTCACCCAGCTCGAGGTCTTCCCAGCCATAGAGACGAAAGCCGGTGTCAAACAGGCCGGAGCGTTCGAGCACCTCCCGATCAATCGCCACATTGCCGGTGGCGAAATAGGCCCAGGAGAGGTCACGCAGCTTGTGACGTTCCGAGGTGGGATCGGCGAAATTGGCCGTGTTGATCACGGCGCCATAGGTGAAACAAAGTCGATCACCCCGTTGCCGCCAGGTGCTCTCCAGGGCGGCGGCGTGGGAGGCCAGGAATCCTGATGTCACGACCAGATCACTGTCGATGAACACGATCACATCGCCTCGCGCCTGATCGACGCCGCGGTTCCGCCCCTCAGCGGGTCCGCCATGGGCCTGCTCGACGAGCCGAACATGGGGAAAGCGGTGGCGGTTGTCGCGCAGCCAGTCGGGTGTGCCATCGGTGGAGCCATCGTCGACGACGACCACCTCATACCCTTGCAACAGTGGACTGGCTTGCTGCTGCTCCAGCGCGTTCAGGCACTTCTCAAGGATCGGCCGCCGGTTGTAGGTGGGGATGACGACGCTGGCAAACATCCGCACGGAATCGGCAGGGTGCTTCTCAGCCTAAAGACATGAAAAAAGGGGGGCAAAGCCCCCCGGAGATTCTTGCGACCGCGGATCAGTCGGCGGCGCCACCGTTATTGGCCGTCCCGGTCACCCCATTGCCAGCACCTTCACCACGGCCGTCGTTGCGGAGCTTGCGCTTCTTGAATTTGCGGGCGTAGGCGCGATTGCGCTCCTGCTTTTCCTTCTTGAGATTTCTGCGCTTGGCCATGCGGTTCGAAGAATGGGTCGTCGAGAACTTTCACCAACCTAGCCTTCCGCCGCATACAGGCGGCCGTCCTCCATCCGCACCAGCCGATCGGCCAGATCAAGGATGCGCGGGTCATGGGTCACCATCAGCACCGAACAGGCCTGTTCCCGGGCCAGCCGACGCAACAGCTCCACCACTTCGCGGCCGGTGGTGCTGTCGAGAGCCGCCGTGGGCTCATCAGCCAGGAGCAACTGGGGCTGGGCCGCCAGGGCCCGGGCAATGGCGACGCGTTGCTTCTGACCACCGGAGAGGTCATGGGGGAGCTTGTTCATGTGGTCCTCCAGGCCCACCGCTCGCAACCATTCCCGCGCCTGACCGCGGCGGGTGGCGTAGGAGAGGTTGGGCAGGAGGTCGGCGCCCATCTGCACGTTCTGTTCCGCCGAAAGGCAACGGAGCAGGTTGTGGCCCTGAAAGATCATGCCGATCCGGCGGCGCAGGCGCTGCCTGGCGCCCCGGCCTGCTCCGCGCAGCTGCTCGCCGAACACGCGCAGATCGCCCTCCTGCACCTGACGCAGCGCACCGATCAAAGTGAGCAGGGTGGTTTTCCCGCATCCGGACGGTCCGGTCAGAAGCACCACCTCGCCGGGCTCGATGCGCAACGACACCTGCTGAAGCACCTGACGGCGCATCTCGCGACGGCCATACCAATGACTCAAGCCCTCGATGTCGACCGTGGGGGAACCACCCGTTGGGCTGAACGCCGAGGGAGACAGGGGCCTGGTCATCGCGTCAGAAGATCTCTGCGGGATCGGCATCCACCAGCCGCCGCATCGCCAACCCTGCCGATGCCATGCACATGATCAAAATCATGGTGAAAACCGTCAAAGCACGGCTGAAATCCATGGCGACGGGAAGCTGTGTGGTGTTCCTGACCAGCAGGTAAAGCCCCTGGCCCGCGGCATAGGCCGGGAGATAACCGAACAGGGCCAGCAGCAGTCCCTCACGAACCACAACGCCCAGGAGTGTGATGAGTCGGTACCCCATGGCCATCAATGTGGCGTATTCAGGCAAATGGTCACTGACGTCTGAATACAGCACCTGATAAACGATCACACAGCCCACCACGAATCCCATGGCGGCGCCGAGGGTGAAGATGAATCCGATGGAGGTGCCTGTTTTCCAGTAGTTCTGCTCAAAATCGATGAATCCCTGCTTCGTGAGCACGGTCACATCCTCCGGAAGCAGGTCACTGAGGCGTTTCACGGCAACCTGAGGATCTGCATCGTCTTGGAGGCGAATCAAGCCGACCTCGATGCTTCCGGGAGGGGTGTTGGGGAGCAGATCGCGATAAGTTTCGCTGCTGGTCAGCAGGTTCCCATCGGCACCGAAGGACGTGCCGAGACTGATCAAACCGGCAACACGCACGCGCTTGCCTGCAATCTCACTTTCGACGATCCGTCCGTCGCGGAACCATGCCGCGACAGGACCGAATTCCGGGCGAGAACGTTCATCAAAGAGAACCCTGCCTTTCTGCGTGAGCGCCTGAGCTTTCGGAGACAGTGTGGGATCTGTGAACAGAGGATCACCCGGTTCGAAACCGAGGGCCAGAATCGAGCGAGTTCCTCGCGTTTCAGGATTTCGCCAGAGGAGCAGATTCCAGTTGACGGGGGTGATGCCCTCGACCTCCGGAAGCGCCATGGCTTGCACAAGCCGTCTCCGGGGAAAGCCGGCCATACTCACCGAGCTGGTGGAACGTGGGCTGATCAGAACGATGTCAGCATCGAACAACCGATGCACGGTGACGCTGGCGTCAAACAGCCCATCGCGAAAGCCGAGCTGCATGAACATCAGGATCCCGGCGAAGCTGATGCCCGCCAGGGCGACCAGAAGCCTCACGGGTTGGCGCACCAACATCAGCAACGCCAGGGGAATCCGACGCCACCACCAGAACCGACCCATCAGCCCCCCCTCGTCACGGATTCTGGAAGCGGGCGATCACCTTCATCCCCGCCAGCCGGCTCACCTTTGCCGCCGATTCAGGCGAAAGCCGCACGCGCACTTCAACAATGCGCGCATCCGCGTCGCCGGTGGGATCGGTGGAGAGAACCCGCCGTTGACGCACCTGGGGGCTGATCCGCACCACCTCACCACTGAGACGACCACTGAAGCCACCGTTCTCGCTGACCAGAGCAACCGGCTGACCGAGGCGGATGCGATTGACATCCGATTCATACACCTCAATGAGGGCCTCCATCCGCTGGCTGGCGCCCACTTCGAGGACGCCATCGTCATCGGGTCGCTCGCCCACGCGGGAATGAAGCTTCAACACCACACCATCGATCGGTGAGCGCAGCTCGGAGTCGGCCAGATCAGCCCTCAGCTTGCGCTGCCGAGCGAGAGCTTCACGCCGTTCACCCTCGAGTCGCACCTGTTCATCCTGCTTGTCTTCCAGAAGAACAAGCGCTGCCGCTCCTTCCCGGGCAGCAGCGGCGTAACGGGACACCTCCCGCTTCTGCATCTGGATCTCGATGTCGAGGGTGA
>Ga0213858_10000805_pt1 | contig 14801 bp, 13 predicted proteins | sample PICome_FD_160122 | JGI IMG/M metagenome (GOLD analysis project Ga0213858, IMG submission 160122) | Coastal seawater microbial communities near Pivers Island, North Carolina, United States - PICO245 | ecosystem: Environmental > Aquatic > Marine > Coastal | place: USA: North Carolina | collected... | reverse complement strand
TAAGTCGCCCTGATTGTGCTTCAGGCTGTCGCGTCACGCGGGTTCAGCGCGTTGCCCCAGCACAACCCGGCGGTTGGCGCCGGTCACTGCCGGGGCATTGCCCGGATGCCCTCGCCAATGCCACCAGGCCAACAGTGCAAACACCACCGCTTCCCGGCTCTCCACCGGCAGCGAGAGGCTCTCGCTGAGGTCGACCCGGATCCCGCGACAGCGCTGCCTCAGTTCCTTCATCAGCACGGGGTTTCGGCCGCCACCGCCCGCCACCACCAGCTCCAGGGGGCGGGGATGGCCCTGGCTGGCTCTCCGCTCCAGATCCGCCGCCACCACCGCTGCCGTGAACGCGGTGAGGGTGGCGATGCAGTCATCGGGCTGGAGGTGCGTCAGCTCCCCCAGCCGGCGCTTCAGATCGGCCCGTCCGAACACTTCCCGTCCGGTTGATTTCGGGGCTGGTTGCCGGAAATAAGCCTCCTGAAGCCAGCGTTGGATCGCTGGCTCCTCCACCCGGCCAGCAGCGGCGTGGCGCCCATCGGCATCGAAGTGTTCGCTGCCGCCGCTGAAGTGCTCCACTGCCAGGTCGATCAGGCTGTTGGCTGGACCGCAGTCCCAGCCCAGCACCTCCGCATCACGATCGGGACCACAGCGCGGTGGGATCAGAGTGAGATTGGCAATGCCCCCAAGATTGAGCAGGGCGCGCCAGCCATCGATCCGACCGAGCAGGGCGGCATCGGCCATCGGTACCAGCGGGGCTCCCTGACCGCCACAGGCCAGATCGGCGGCGCGGAAGTCATGCACCACGGACCGCTCGAGGCGTTGGGCCAGAGCCGGGGCCAGCAGCATCTGCCAGCTCGCTCCCGGCGTCTGATCTCCTTCGGCTGTGGCGGAAGGGGGGCGATGCCAGACCGTCTGGCCATGGCATCCGATCAGGGAGGCCCGTCGCTGCGGGTCGCAGGCCAGGGCCGCCTCGGCCTGACAGGCGGTGATCGCTTCGGCCAGGTCCAGCAGCTCGCCTGCCGCATGGGGAATCCCCTGGCCCACCGCCATAATCCGTTGGCGCAGCTCCGGGGAGTAGGGCACCGAGGCTCGCTCGATCAGGTGCCATTCCGGGCGGTCCGGCCTGCCCTGAAGGCGCACCAGCACCCCGTCCACGCCGTCTGCGCTCGTGCCGCTCATCAGGCCGATGACGAGCATGGCGTCAGGATTTCGGCAGATTCTGCAGGTCGTCGATCAGCCCCATCACCACGAGGACGTGACCGTCCTGAAGCACGTGCGAGGCGGGTGGGTTCACAGTGAGTTCCTTGACCGGGCCCGCCGCCAGCACGTTGACGCGATGGTTCTTGCGCAGATTCAGGTCGCGTAGGGAGCGGCCGACGAAATGGCTGGGCACCTTGATTTCCTCAATGCAGTGCCGTTCATCCAGCTCCAGTCGCTCCATCAGATTGGGGCGCACCAGTTCCAGTCCCAGCCGTTCCCCCTGCATGCGGGAGGGGAACACCACCTTGTCGGCCCCGACCCGGGTGAGCATTTTTTCGTGCAGATCGCTGGTGGCGCGCGCGATCACCCGTCGGACCCGGCTGCCTTTGCCATCTTTGGCAATCAGGGTGGCGGTGATGCTGGCCTCGATCGGTTCACTGATGGCCACCACCACGGTGTCCATGTCGAGGATGCCCGCTTCCCGCAGCGATTCCTCGTCCGTGCAGTCGACGACGCGCGCCTCCACCGATGGCTCCTGCTGACGCAGCTCATCGATCGCTTTGGCGGAGCGGTCGATGGCCAGCACCTCAGCTCCGTTCTGCAGCAGTTCACGGCAGACAGCGCTGCCAAAGCGACCGACACCAACGACACCGAAGCTCTGGAGCTCATCGCCGCTGGAGGGTGCCCAGTTCCACCACTCCCTAGACATAGAGATCCTCATGTGGGAATCCGATTCGATTCTGACGACTGAGTAGATCCCGGTTCAGGGTTTCCCAGATCGCGCTCAGCAACAACAGGATGCCGAGCCGGCCCACAAACATGCCGAACACCAGCACCAGCTGGCCGAAGCGGCCCAGGTGTTCAGTGACGCCGAGATCCAGCCCTACCGTTGCAAACGCTGAGATGCATGTGAAGAGCAGCTCCAGGAACGTGAACGGTTCCTCGCCGCTGAGATTGCTGCTCAGGGCCAGCACCATGGCCATCGCCAGCACAAACAGCAGGGAGGCCACCGTGATGCTCACGGCCCTCAGCACCACCTTGTCGGAGATCTGACGGTTGCGGATCACGACGTCATCGCGACCACGCAGGGTGGAGCGTGTCGCGGCCACCAGGGCCACCACGGTGGTGGTTTTGATGCCGCCGCCAGTGCCTCCGGGGCTGGCACCGATGAACATCAGGGTCATGAGTAGCAGCAGTCCCGAGTCGGAGATGCTCTGTAGCGACAGTTGCACGGTGGTGAAGCCAGCAGTGCGAGCACTGACGGCTTCGAACAGCGCCACCATCAACCGCTCCGGCCAGGCCACGCGGCTGAGAAATTGCCCGCGGGTGAGTGATTCGGTCACCATCAGGCCGATGGTGCCGACGGCGATCAGGATCACCGAGGCGCGCAGCACCAGCCGGGTATGCAGGCTCAGATTGCGTCGCTTTAGGCGTTGGCGATGGGTCCAGACGTCGTTAGTGACCCGCCAACCGATGCCTCCCAGCACGATCAGCACCACCACCACCGCGTTAACCACACCGTTGGTGCGGTAGGCCTCCAGGCTGTCGCTCCAGAGGGCAAAGCCGGCGTTGTTGTAGGCCGAAATGCTGTGGAACAGAGCGGCCCAGAGTCGTTCGGGGCCTCGGGGCAGATCGGTGAAGCCGAAGCTGTAGAGCACGGTGGCTCCCACCAGGATCATCACGGCTGCGGTGAGGGCGATGCCACGAAAGGTGCGGCCCACGCCCCCCACCCCGAATTCATCCAGGGTCTGGCCCCGGTCGAGCCGTCGGCGCAGGGCGGTTCCGCGCACCACGAAGCCCTGGAGGAAGGTGGTGATCGCCATCAGGCCGAGCCCGCCGACAAGGATCATCACCGCCAGCACCCCCTGGCCGATGCCGGTCAGATCCCGGCCCACATCAATCACCGAGAGTCCGGTCACGGTGACCGCCGAAGTCGCGGTGAACAGGGCTTCCCAGAGGCCGACCCGGGGGCTGGAGCAGACCGGTGTGGCCAGAATCACAGTGCCGGCAGCGATCACGAGCAGGCCCGTCACCACAGTGAACTGGGGGACGGTGAGCCGGCGATACCAGGCCTGGGTGCGGCTGAGGGCTGCGGGGATCGGCATGGTCAGGCCGCTCCGTAGTGCCCGAGCACCAGGGCGGGTACCAGAAGGGTCATCAGCACGGTGAGGCCGGCGCCATAGCGGGGAATGTCGAGAAAGTGATAGCGCCCCGGGCCGAACACCATCAGGTTGGTCTGGTAGCCCATCGGGGTGAGAAAGGATTGGCTCGCCCCGAACAGAACCAGCAGCAGCATCGCCTGGGGTGGCAGGCCCAGGGAGGGCGCCAGCTGGGTGGCCACCGGAATCAGGAGAGCCACCGAGGCGGCATTGCTCATCACACTCGTGATCAGCGTGGTGACCAGGAAGATCGTGGCCAGGGCGCCGTAGGCGGGCCAGGCTTGCAACAGCTGCTCCATGGCGGCGGCGAGACCATCGGCCAGGCCCGTGGACTGCAGCGCCACACTGAAGCTCGAGAGGGAACCCAGCAGCAGAATCACATCGAGGCGGATCGATCGCTGCACTTCTCCGGGCCGTATGCAACCCGCCACCACCAGCGCCACCACCGCGAACAGCACGGCGGCCACCAGGGGAATCGGGGTGAGGCTGGGCACCAGCAACATCAGCAGGGTGATCGTGATCGCCAGCGGTTTGCGGCGCACGGTGGGCAGGTCGTTCTCCAGTTGGTCGAGCACCAGCAGGTCGTTGCTGGCCTGCAGGCCCCGGATCGCATCGAGGGGTGCCTGCAGCAGCAGCACATCGCCCTCGCGCAAGATCGCTTGCCCCAGCCGCTCCTGCACCGTCTGCTGGCCGCGGCGCAGGGCGAGCACGGTGGCGTTGTGCCGCTGGCGGAATCGCAGTTCCCGCAAACTCGCACCCGCCAGGGTCGAGCCCGCCGGCAGCAGCACTTCCACCGTGCGTTGTCCGCCCTCGCTGTCGCCTGAAAACAGGGTGGCGTCGGCCAATTGGATGGTGTAATCCTGCTGAAGCCGCAGCAGGTCGTTGCGGGTGACCCGCAGCAGCAGCCGGTCACCTGCTTCGAGGCGGAGATCCGCCAGCGGTGGCAGCACGCGCTGGGCGCCGCGTTGGAGCTCGAGCACATCCACATCAAAACGGCGCTGCAGGCGGCTGTGGCGGAGGGTCTCGCCCACCAGGCTGGAGCTGGCTGGGATCGTCACTTCTGTGGAGTAGCCGCTCTGGCCCGGCGCCGCGACCAGTTCGGCTGAGCCATCGAGGCGGCTCGGCAGCAGCACGGCCGGTGCCAGGAGCATGTAGGCCGAGCCCGCCAGCCACACCGGCAGGCCGATGGCGGTGATGCTGAAGAGCTCCAGAGAGCCATAGCCCAGTTGGCGACTGATGTCGCTGGCCAGCAGGTTCACCGAGCTGCCCAGCAGGGTGAGGGTGCCGCCAAGCAAGGTGGCGAAGGAGAGGGGGAGCAGCACCCGGGATGGGGCGATGCGTCGACGGTGACACCAGGTTTCCAGCACGGGCAGCAGGCTGGCCACCACCGGGGTGTTGGGCACGATCCCGGAGATCGGCCCCACCACCAATGCCAGCATCGCCACCATGCGACGGTCGCTGCGGATGCGTTCCGAGGCGATCAGTTCGCGCAGCCGATCAAGGGCTCCACTGCGGAACAGGGCAGCGGACACGGCGAACAGGCCCAGCAGGGTGATCAGAGCCGGGCTCCCGAATCCGGCCAGGCCCTGTTCCGGCGTGAGCACACCCGCGCTCACCAGCAGGGCGACGCTGAGCAGCCCGGTCAGTTCCGGAGCGAGGACACCGCTGACGAACAGCACCACCGCCAGGATCAGCACCGCCAGGGTGATCAGGGCCTGGGGCTGGAGCAGAGCCGCACTCAGCTCGGCCATGGCATGGTGGAATCAGTGGTTGGGGCCAACGTATCGGTCCTGGTGCCCGATCCCCAGAACCGGTCGTCCAATCGCTGTTTCAGCCCCCGCAGCCCCAGGCCGCTGGTGGCGGACACGTAGAGCACGTCGGGCTCCAGTCGGCGAATGGTGTCGATCGCGTCGGCGTCGCAGCGGTCGATCTGGTTAGCCACCACCTGGCGCGGCTGATCACAACCCAGGGCATCCAGCAGGCTGTGGACCGCCTGCAACTGCCCGCTCCAGTCGGGATCACCCAGATCCACCACCAGCAGAAGCAGGTCGGCATCCAGTGTTTCCTCGAGCGTGGCCTTGAAGGCTTCCATCAGGGCTTCCGGTAGCTCCCGGATGAAGCCCACCGTGTCGGTGATCAGGAGCACGTCGGCCGCGGCGGCTTCGCGGGGGAAGGTCAGTCGGCGGGTGGTGGGGTCGAGCGTTGCGAACAGCTTGTTCTCTGCCAACACCCTGTCTCCTCCCCGTTGGCCGCAGAGGGCATTGAGCAGGGATGACTTGCCCGCATTGGTGTAGCCCACCAGTGCGAGGCGGTGGTGCTCCCCTCGGCGATCCCGCAGCCGAGCCCGATGTTGTTGCAGCTGGGTGAGGCCGCGGCGGAGTGCTTCAATGCGCCGGCTGATCGCCCGTCGGTCCTTTTCCAGCTGGGTTTCGCCGGGGCCGCGGGTGCCGATGCCTCCGCCTTGTCGCGACAGGCTGCGGCCGCGGCCGATCAGGCGCGTCAACCGGTAGCGCAGTTGGGCCAGTTCCACCTGTAGCCGTCCAGCGGCGCTGGCGGCCCGCTGGGCAAAGATGTCGAGAATCAACTCGGTGCGATCCATCACCGGGCAATCGAGCCACCGTTCCAGATTCCGCACCTGCACCGGCGTCAGCTCCCGATCAGTGATCACGAGCGACGCCTGATGACGACGCACCTCCAGGGCAGCCTCCTGCAGCTTGCCCGTGCCCCAGAGCGTCTGCGGGTGGGCGCTGCTCAGGGCCTGAGGGCAGTTCATCACTGGCTGGGCTCCGGCGCTCCGCACCAGCCCCTCCAGTTCAGCCAGATCCCGCTCGTTGCGTTGATCGTCGCGGCCCGTGAGCGTCAGCAGCAGGACCCGTTCCGTGCCGTCGGCGCTGCGGCGATCGGGGGGCGGATCGGCGTTAGCGGTGGCCGTGTCGGATCCAGCTGGTGACAGCCGGCAGAACGCGCCCAGGTCATCCCCTTCCAGGGCAGTCCAGCCCAGGCTGCTCTGGCGTTCCGGCTGCCAGCCCCGGGCTGGCCGGCGACCGCCTGGTTCGGGTTTGGCGGTGTAGCGCAGCCAGAGCTCCGGCTCCAGATCCAAGGCCACCACCGCCTCCCGCGGTTCCGGGCTCAGAAGGCCGCGTCCGCCTGCCGCCAGGCAGCTCACCAGGCGCCAGCGCCGCCGGTCTCCCGTGCGCCGCCGTTCGCCTCCTGGTAAGTGGCTGAGGAGCTGGCCCGATTCCGTCAGGGGGCCGACCCAGAGCAGCCGGCAGAGACCGCGGGCATCGATCAGCAGGTGGAGGGGCTGCTTCAGATCCAGGCAGAGATCCGCAAGGCGCTCCAGGGTGAGCGGGTCGGCGCCGTTGTCGCTGGGGTGGCGGCGGTGGCTCAGGCGCTCGGCCTGACGCAATTGAGACGGACGTAAGCCGCGGGTGCGACCCGCCAGATGGGCCTGCTTCAACCGCCCAGTGCCCAGGCGCCGGCGGAGCGCAAACCAAGCGACAGATCAGGAAGCCTGGCCAGATAGACAAGCCGGCGCAGCTGGAAGGCCAGGGGGCCGGCCAGGGTGAGGCCCATGCCAGTGATCGTGGCCTCGCCCACGCCCAGGCTGAGCATTTCTCCCAGATCCCGGAACTGGAACGGCATCGGTTCGGATCCGGCGCGCAGCGCCATCACGGTTCGGGCCGCAGCCTGGCCCTGCTGCAGTGCTGCCTGGGCAGTGTGCGGCCAGGTGTCGCCGGGAGTCTCCACCGTCTGGTGCACGGCCACATCACCGATCGCCAGCAGCGACGGACTGGCGACGCTGCAGAGCACGTCATTGACCAGCAGACGGCCCTGGCGGCAGGGGAGTGACGGCGTCAGCGACGGCAGGCGGGCACGGGTGCCGGCCGTCCAGATCAAGCCATCGTGGCCGAGGCTGCCCTGGTCGAGGTGCACCACGCTGGCGTCGACGGAACGGACCGAGCGGCGAAGGTGGAGCTCGACTCCTCGCCTCCGGAGGGCGCGGCTGGCCTGCTCTCGGTTGAACGCTTTCGCGTTGGGGAGGATCTCCTCGCCGCGTTCGATCAGATGCACCGTTGCCGATCCCCGCAGCAGGTCGGCGAGCTTGCAGGCCAGCTCGACTCCGGCGGCGCCGGCGCCCACGATCGCCACGTTGCGGTGCTGCTGACGGTTCAGGGCCTGAATCCGCTCCCGCAGCCGGGTCACATCCTGGAGGGTGTGAAACCGCAGGGCATGGTCTTGGACGCCGGGAATGCCGAAGTCGTCAGGTTCCGATCCGCTGGCCAGCACCAGCTGTCCGTAGCTGAGGCGGTCGCCATCACAGGTCTCAACCGTGCGTGTGCTGGTATCGATGCGGCTGGCCTTGCTCTGGATCCAGGCGATGCCGCGGCTTCGCAGCAGGGTGTCGTAGCTGGGGGCCACTTCCCAGGGTCGTAGTTCGTCGCTGAGCAGCTCGTAGAGCAGGGGCAGAAACAGGAAGCGATCGTTCGGCTCGACCAGCACGATCGGGGGGCGAGGCTGTTGATGGCTCAGAGCCAGGGCCGTGCTGAGACCGCCGAAGCCGCCGCCAACAATCACGACTGCATCGTTCTGCATGACAGCCCTGGCATTGGCGGCAGGCGTGGTCATGAGTCTCTGCTGGTCTGCTTGAACCATAGGCAGCCCCTGCGGACGGTCGGCATTGGAGGATGGGCTGAAGAACCACGGGCTGATCGCAACGGATGGTGTCTCAGCAATGGCGTTTGTGATGACAGGCGAGCAGGAACTGCTGCAGGGCCGTGCCCTACTGGAACCGCTCACGCCGCGCGACCGCCTGTTTTGGGCGGCCGAGCGTTTTGGCGCAGGCTTTGCCGTCACCACCAGTTTCGGGATCCAGTCGGCGGTGCTGTTGCATATGCTCAGCACCCTGCCGATGGGACGGGACGTCCCGGTGATCTGGGTGGATACGGGTTATCTCCCGCCCGAGACCTACCGCTATGCCGACGCTCTGACCCATCGTTTTGACTTGCGACTGCATGTGGCGCAGAGCCCGCTGTCTCCGGCACGCATGGAGGCCCTGCATGGACAGCTCTGGGCCACGGGGAGGATGGAAGATCTGGATCTTTACCTGCGGCTGCGCAAGGTGGAACCCCTGGAGCAGGCGATGGAGACCCTTGAGGTGCGGTGCTGGTCGAGTGGGGTGCGCCGCGGCCAGACCGACCATCGCGGCACCATGACGCTGCTGGACCCGATTCGGGGCCGGCTCTCCCTGCGACCGCTGCTGGAGTGGACTCCGCGCGATGTGTACTACTACATGCAGGAGCATGCTTTGCCCCAGCATCCACTGTTTGAGCAGGGCTATTCGACGGTGGGTGACTGGCACTCCAGTGCACCCGATGGTGCGGAGCAATCCGGGCGCCAGACCCGCTTCGGCGGCATGAAGCAGGAATGCGGCATCCATCTCCCAGGGGTGATGGGGGACGGCATCTAGTGAGCGCTGACTGTTTTAGCGTCCTGCTGATCGGCAACAGTCGCTGGCACTGGGCGGCATGGCGGAGCGGCGGTTGGCAGTTCGACCATGGCGCTCCGGAGCTGCAGCGCCTGCGTGACCAACCCCCCGATCGCTGGGCGGCCGTCGGACCTGTGCCAAGCGAGGCGGACCTCGATCCCGCTCGGCGGATCACCGTGGCTGAGGTGCCTTTGCAGGAGCTGCCGCGTTGGGTCGGTGTTGACAGGGCTTTGGCGGCCTGGCGGGCCTGGCAGTTGATCGGGGCATCGGATGAGCCCGGGGTGCTGGTGGCGGATGCGGGCACCGTGCTCAGTCTCACCAGGGTCACTGCTGCGGGGGTGTTTGCCGGCGGGCAGCTGGCTCCGGGGCTGGCGCTCCAGGGGCAGGCGATGGCCCAGGGCACCAGAGATCTTCCGAGTCCGGAGCCGGAGCGAGTGCTTGATCGCGATGACCCACTGTTTCCGCGGGAAACCGCCGCAGCGATGCGCCGTGGCGCCCTGCAGGCTGCTGTGGGGTTGCTGGTGGAGGCGCAACAGTGTTGTCCCTGGCCTCTCTGGCTCTGCGGTGGTGATGCACCGCATCTGTTGACCCATCTGCAGCGGCGCGGTGCTGAGGTGCAGCATGTGCCGGAGCTGGTGCTGGAAGGGCTGGTGACCCTGCCGGTGGGGCAGGGCCCGCTCGCCGTCACACTGCCGCCGCTCAGGCCAGCTTGAGGTCCGCCAGAATCTGATCGGCCATCACCTCGGCTTTCACCTTGCGGTAGATCAGCTCCAGATTGCCCTGGGCATCGATCACAAACGTGTGCCGCATCATGCCCATGAATTCCCGGCCCATGAACTTTTTCAGTCCGTAACTCTCATAGGAGCTGGCGACCGGGCAGGGTTCCGCATCGGTCAAGAGAGTGAACGGCAACGTCTGTTTGGCGATGAAGCGCTGATGCGACGCAGCATTGTCTTTGCTGATCCCCAACACCACGATGTCGTGCTTCTCAAGCTCTGCCCAGCGATCGCGAAAGTTGCAGGCCTCTTTCGTGCAGCCCGGTGTCGCGTCCTTGGGATAGAAGTAGATCACCAGCCGCTTGCCCCGCAGGGATGACAGCTGCACAGAGGCGCCGTTCTGATCGGGGAGCGTGAAATCGGGTGCGGGATCTCCGATTTGAAGAGTCATGCTGCAGCAATCACGGGCCGCGGCGCAGCGTACCTGCCTTGTGGCTCGTTCCACTGCTGCAGGGATGGCACGAATCGCAGCCGCAGGGGGACCAGTCGCAGGCTTGTCTGTCGGCACAGGAAACGGCCTGGGCTGCGGCACTGCCGCCACGGAGTCGGGATCGTTATGGGCTGTCGCGTGGCTGGATGCGTGGGCTCCTGGGCGATCTGTTTAGCGTCGATCCACGCGATGTGCCCCTGGAGGCTCCCCCGGGGTTGCCTCCCGAGTTGGCACGCGGTTGGGGGGCGGTCAGTCTCAGTCACTGTTGTGATGCGCTGCTGGTGGGTTGGGCTCCTGATCGGATCGGCGTGGATCTGGAGCGGCGGGATCGCGCCGTGCCCGCCGCGGCTCTGGCGGAGCGCTTCTTTCTGGAGCCGGAGCGCCGGGCGCTTCGGGGGCTGGAGGGGCAGGCTCTTCGCGAGGCCGTGCTCGACCTGTGGGTGGTGAAGGAGGCGGCGATCAAATGGCAACATGGCAGCATCGTGCGCGACCTGAGCCAGTGGTCATGCCAGCCCGAACCTGATCTGGCGGTTCATCGCACGGGGGAGTGGACCCTGGCGGTGCAGCGCTGGCAGGTGGGCGACTGGACCTTGGCGATGACCCGATCGGCGCTGCATGAGGCCGGACAGGCTGGGATCCTCTGCCTAGCCTGATGACGGTCGTTGTCTCGGTCGGCCTTGGCCTCCCTATCGCTGCGTCAGCTGCCCTCCGCACTGGCGGCAGGATGTCTGGTGGTGTTGGGGCTGGCGGGCATGACGCGCCTTTCCACACCGGCGACGGCAAGGTTGGCTTCGATCACGGGTTTGGAAGATGACACCAGGCCAGTGAGCCTGGTGCTCGAGGAGCGCGAGAGCACCCTGCATCGACGCCGGGATTCGGAGGTGTTGCTGGCCCAGTTCGTGAGCGGTCAGATGACCCGCCATTACTGGGGGCATTTCGCAGGTTCTCTGGCGGATCTGGGTTTGGAAGCGGGCCAGGACCTTCAGGCCCGGGTGGAGAGTGGGCCTGGCTTCAGCCGGCTCTGGTTGACGCCCCGTCGCGGCGGCGAGGTCTTCATGGCCGAAGTGCGCCTCAGGGGTGATCGCTTGGAGCGCATGCAGTGCCGCGGTTCTCTGCCACGTCCCACCACGATGGCTGCGTCTGGATGTCCTGCGGGTTGGCAGGCCTTTGGAGCGACACAGCCCTCCTGATTCACAATCTTGCTGTGGGATGGACAGAGAGGCGCGAGTGCTGATAGGCCCGATCTGCGCAGTTCAATGCCTGCCTTTATGGCGCGTCTTTGGTGCTGAACCGCCCCAATCAGTTGGCAGTTTTACTCCCGACAGCAATAATTCGAATGACGTCTTTTTTCGCCGTCCGTGTTCACTCGTCTCGCTGCCGGCCTCATCGCTGGCGCCTCCCTCTCCACTCTGGCTGTTGCCGCTGAAGCCGGTACCAAGCACCCCGTGCGCTGGGAAACCGGCGGCGCTGTCTGGACCACCAAGTCCAAAGCCTTCAAGACCTTCTTCAAGAACGGTGACATCACCGACCGGGCTCTCCAGTCCGGCATCGGCGGCTCCGGCTGGACCGCTGATGAGATCCGCGAAGGCATGACCAAGACCTACGACGTTGATCTGATCGGCGTTTCCCGCTTTCTCTACTCCAAGAATGGTGAGAAGTTCCTGAAGGAGCAGACCACCAGCTACTTCCCCTACTGGATGAAGACGAAGACCTCTGTGGTGGCCCTGCGCTCTGCGATCATCGCCGACTCCCGCGACGGCAAGATCTCGTCCCAGGGCATCATGGCCAACCTGCCCGTTGACTTCGCTCTGGCTGACAACGGTAAGTCCGACGGTTCCCAGAACGTCTGCAAGAGCGGCCTCAACGGTGCTCAGGCCACTTCGCTGCTGTCCTGGTACGTGTTCCTTCCCGCTTGCATCCAGGCCAATCAGATCCTGCCTGCTGCTCCCGCTCCCCGCGCCGCTGCTCCCGTCCGCGGCCTCTGGTGAGCCTGCCGAAGTCTTTGTGACTGCTTCCCCGCAAGCCCCGGCATTGCCGGGGCTTTTTTGTGTCTTCAGTCTTTTGAGCGCTCGCCTGACAGGCGGAGGTGGCAGAGCCGCTGGGGCAAGGCGCGACCGCGATGCGCCTCGAGCCACCGCCGCAGCAGGGGAGCACAAGTGGCAGCCTCGGGTCCGCTCCCATCCAGGCGGCGCCGATAGGGACGACCTTCCCCCAACCAGCGCTCGATCAAGGGCTGATCCAGGGGCAGGCGCAGCGATTCCTGCCACCGCTCCTGGCTGAGCGACCAACCGGCCCGTTGCAAGGCGGCCTGCAGCGCGGTCGTGGCCCGTGCATCGTTGAGCCAGGTCGACTCCAGGGCCAGAAGGGCGTCGAGTTGCCGGCGTTCGCTGCTGGCGAGTTGCTCCGGTTTGAGTTGCCCCAGTGCGAGCAGGGCGGCGGCGGGGCCGAGCTCCGGTGTGCTGATCAACAGACGCAGGCGGCCAGTGTCGCTGGCCCGGTCACTGACGCTGGCCCAGTGGCGGTCAAGGTCCGCCAGGGCGAGGTCCTCCTGGTTCAGCCGACCGCCGATCACCTCAAAGCGGTGCTCTGGGTCGAGTTGCAGCAGGCCCTCCACACCGTTCAGCAGCATCGGTTGGTGCAGGGGATCGAGCAGGGTCACCTGGGCCTCGAGCCGATCGCGATCCTGGCTTGAGCCGCACAGCATCGCCACGCTGCCATCACAGGCCGCAGTGAGTGGATCGAGGGCCCAGAGCAGGGAGCGACCACCCACCAGCAGCACCCGATCGGTGCGTTGCCAGCGCAGGTCGGCCCAGAGCCGTCGTTGCAGCTCCTGCAACCGTTCGCCGTCCTGGGCTAGTTGCCGTTGCAGCCAGCGTTCCAGCTGGGGCTGCTCCGGTCCGCTGCTCACCAGCAGGGGGTGGTCATCCACGGCTTCGGCCGCAGCGGCCAGCTGGGCGGCGCGACGTTCGAGCAGCCGATCCCGCCTCTGGCCTTCCCAGCCCTGGCGCCCGGGCGTCCAGAACGCTTCCCCTTGCAGGGCTGTGGGTAGATACTGCTGGGCCACCCAGTGCTCCCGGAAGGCATGGGGATAGCGATAGCCCTGGCCATCGCCGAAGGCGTCGCCGTCTCGGTTGGCATCGCGCAGGTGGCTGGGCACGTCCTGCCGCTGGGCCCTGCGCACACTGCTGATCGCTTCGAAGATGCCGATCGTGCTGTTGCTCTTGTCGGTGCAGGCCAGATAAAGGGCCGCCTGGGCGAGGGGGTAGAGGCCCTCCGGTAAGCCGATGCGTTCAAAGGCGGAGGCGCAGGCTTCCACCACCACCATCGCCTGGGGATCGGCCAGCCCCACGTCTTCCCCGGCGGCGATCAGCATCCGCCGGAAAATGAAGCGAGGGTTCTCTCCCGCTTCGACCATGCGGGCCAGCCAGAACAGGGCGGCATCGGGATCGGAGCCCCGCAGCGACTTGATGAAGGCGCTGATCGTGTCGAAATGGGCGTCCCCCTGCTTGTCGTAAAGCACGGCCCGCTGCTGGATCGATTCCTCGGCGATGGCTAGATCGATGCTCACCGTGCCGTCCTCGTTCGCCGGCGTGCTCTCCACGGCCAGCTCCAGCGCATTGAGCAGGCTGCGGGCATCGCCGTTCGCCACATCCACGAGGTGAGCTGCCGCTTCCGGCATCACGATCACGGCCCGGTCGCCATAGCCTCGTTCACGGTCGCTGAGGGCCCGCTGAAGCAGGCGATGGAGGTCGTCGGTGTCGAGTGCCTGAAGCCGGAACAGGCGCGACCGGCTCACCAGCGCCTTGTTGACCTCGAAATAGGGGTTTTCCGTGGTGGCGCCGATCAGGGTGAGAGTGCCGTTCTCCACCCAGGGCAGAAGGGCATCCTGCTGGGCACTGTTGAAGCGGTGCACCTCATCGATGAACAGGATTGTGCGCAGACCATGCCGGTCGAGCCGCTGCCTGGCCGCGTCCACTTCCGCCCGCAGCTCCTTCACCCCGGCGAGCACGGCATTGAGGCTGCTGAAGTGCGCCCGGGTGTGCTTGGCGATGATCCGCGCCAGGGTGGTCTTGCCGACTCCTGGCGGACCATGCAGCAGCAGGTTGCCGACCCGATCGGCGGCGATGGCGCGGCGCAGCAGGCGACCCTCGGCCAGGATGGCGCCCTGCCCGACGAAGTCATCGAGGTCGCGCGGCCTGAGGCGATCGGCCAGAGGCGCCTGCTGCTGCCTGAGCTGATCGCCGTGATGCGAGAACAGATCGGCCGTCATCCCACCGGTCTTGATCAGCAGATTCTGGCCCGGGCGAGAGCACCAGCACCGCGTATTCCTTGCATAATCAGCAGGATCTGCAGCCGCACGTGATTTTTTTGCGACGTCTGGCACCGATGGCGGCTCTGGGCGTCAGCCTTGCGGCCTGCGGCAAGTCGACACCTCCACAGGCGCCCGTGGCGGTGGAGGTGGCTCCTGTGACCGAGGCTCGCTTCACCGATGACATCGACACTGTCAGCACCTTGGAGGCGAAGGAGCTGGTGCAGTTGGCGGCCCAGGCCTCCGGCAGGATTCTGGAGCTGAAAATCTCCCAGGGCGATGCGGTGGCCCCTGGCCAGTTGCTGGTTGTGCTCGATCAGACCCAGATCCGCGCTGAACTGGCCAACCTCCAGGCGCAGACGCAGAAGGACAAACTCAACTGGGAGCGATTCGAGTTTCTTGTGCCGCAGGGGGCCGCCTCAGCCCTGCAGCGCGATGAGTACAAGGC
>Ga0213858_10000803_pt1 | contig 14825 bp, 11 predicted proteins | sample PICome_FD_160122 | JGI IMG/M metagenome (GOLD analysis project Ga0213858, IMG submission 160122) | Coastal seawater microbial communities near Pivers Island, North Carolina, United States - PICO245 | ecosystem: Environmental > Aquatic > Marine > Coastal | place: USA: North Carolina | collected... | reverse complement strand
CCAATGAAAAGCAGTGCGAAAATTGCAGCACTGGCAATGAAATAGTTTCTTGGATTATCAGCAGTGGTAGACTTTAATATTGAATAAAATAATCCTGCTAACAACAATATCGTTAAGACAAGGCCGGAGTTAAAAGGTAAACCAAAACCATTTACCAGCATTAAATCATAATTCGCCCAGAGTTCTGGAATACCCACAATGACCACATTTTGAATAAATACGATCACCGCTAAACCGCCAATCATACCTAGAATAGCACCCCAAAGATTATGATTGTCATATTTCTTAAGGTAGTACATAAGGCCAATTGCAGGGAAAGTCAACAAACTCAATAAGTGAACACCGATTGATAAACCACCAAGGAATGCGACTAATATGATCCATCTGTCATTAATCGGGCTGTCTTCAGAGACATACCATCTGGTAGCTGCCCAAAAGGTCATTGCAGTAAACATGGTTGACATGGCATAAACCTCTCCTTCAACTGCGCTAAACCATATTGATGAAGCAAATGCTGTTGCTAAACCTGCAGCAACTCCCATAAAGCCAATTAGAACGTTAGCATTTGAATCTAGCTCTTCTGACCCAAAAGATCTTTTGCCAAAAAGCATAGTAATCCTACTAACAAAGAATGCAGTAAATGCTGTACAAATTCCTGACATCATATTGACAGCAAAGGCTATGTCCTCAGGGTTCGAAGAAAACAACTCCGCGACCCATGTAAACATTCTTCCGACTAATAAAAACATTGGTGCTCCAGGAGGGTGAACAACTTGCAATTTATACGCTCCAAGGATAAATTCTCCACAATCCCACAAACTGCCAGTTCGTTCTGCTGAAAGGAAATATACGATAGTAGCAATAACAAAAACCAACCAACTTGCAATTGATTTGACGCTTTTAAATGAATTCATAAAATATCACATCTTTTAATCACACAAATGTAGTAAAAATAGAATGCGATACGGGCTCAAATTCAAGGCAATATAGTCATTTGAGCCTCCTAAGCACAGTATTCTTTACCAGCGAAAACAAAGATTCGACGAAACTGTTGTTTTTGTATGATGAATGGATTTTTATTATTGCTTATTATACTAGTAGTGATTCAGTTTATAAGCTATTTATGGGCTTACTATAACCAAAGCGATAAGTTAACTGACTTAGTCTATGGAGGCACATTTGCTATCCTAAGTTTAGTCTTTCTCTGGATGTCAACATTTCAAATACAGCATATCATCATGACTTTGTTAGTCATGGTTTGGGGCATAAGATTATCAGCTTATCTATTTATGAGAATTAACTCAATGAAACGAGATATCAGATTTGATGAAATGAGACCGTCCTGGTCCTCTTTTGGTAAGTTTTGGTTGCTCCAATCAGGCAGTATCCTAATCATATTTTTACCGGTATGGTTGGTTTTGACCAAAGAGTTAGGCTCAGAAATTGAGTGGACATTTTATCTTGCTGCTCTTTTATCAGTTGTAGGATTTATTATTGAACTAATAGCAGATAATCAAAAGTCTGCTTTTAAAAAGAATGCTTCCAATAAAGGACGCCCCATGATTTATGGTTTATATGCTTGGGTACGTTATCCTAATTATTTAGGTGAGATCTTATTTTGGTTGGGTATTTATTTTGCTACCCTTCATTACATCAGTGGCTGGGAGCATTTAGCCATCATATCTCCTCTTTGGATTAGCTTTCTTTTGATTAAAGTTAGTGGGATACCACTTTTGGAAGAGAACCAGATGAAAAGCTACAGTGATTTACCTGAGTTCAAAAACTATTTAAGTAAGACACCAAAGTTATTTCCTCTTGTATATTAAAGAAGGATAAAAAAAAGCCCACACGGAGGTAAGCTTCTAATTCTAAGATTTTCTGATCCGTTTTGCGGCGTCAGAAAATATTTTCTCTAGTGTGGTTTCAGTTTCAAAATCATATCTGATTATTTCTTCAGTATCGTTTTCTAGATTTGTTTCTACATAAACGTCATTAGGATTATCAGTCTGATAATCAAATCCCATTATTGAAAAATTATCTTTCCAGCTTGTTGTAATACCGGATGAAATCGGCCATCTGATTTTTTATAATGCTTGATTCAATCAAGCTTAGTGAAGCTTTTGATAAGATGGGATAAAATAATCACATGATTTTTCTATCTTCTAAGCATGAAAGATATTAATAGAAGAGAACTGATTAAAAAATTGGGTCTAGGTGCACTTGTGTCAACAGTGGCATGTAATAATATGAAGTCGCACTCTTACGATGAGCATGATGCTTTCTCAAAAGAGGTTCCAAGTAAAAAATTGACAGCTATTGTGTTGGGTGCTGGTAACAGGGGCAACGTATATGGTAATTATGCAGTAAAATTTCCTGAAGAATTAGATATAGTCGGTGTAGCCGAACCAATTCCTATTAGGCGAGAGAGATTCTCTAAAAGACATAATATTCCTGAAGACAAGCAGTTTGTAACATGGGAACATGTATTTGATCAGGCTAAGTTTGCGGATATAATCATTGTTACAACGCCAGATAATTTGCACTATGGGCCAGCCATGGCAGCATTGTCTAATGACTATGATATGTTGTTGGAAAAACCAATTGCTCAACAATGGCAGGAATGTGCAGATATACTAGCTCTTCAAAAAGAAAAGGATGCAATCGTAGCTGTTTGCCATGTCTTAAGATATTCACCTTATTATAGAAAGGTCAAAGAAGTCATTGAATCTGGTGTGCTTGGTAAATTGATAAGTGTTCAACACTTTGAACCAATAGAGCATGTCCATATGTCTCATAGTTTTGTTCGCGGAAATTGGAGAGTGGAAAAAGATACTAATCCTATTATTCTTGCTAAGTCATGTCATGATCTAGATATACTAAGATGGTGGATTGACGAACCTTGCGAATACGTTTCTTCATTTGGTTCTTTATCATGGTTTAAAAAAGAGAATGCACCAGAAGGTGCTCCGTTAAGATGTACAGATGGTTGTCCTATAGAATCAGAATGTCCATATTCGGCCATTCAGATTTATATGAGAGAAAAGCAAAGAGGATATGTATTTGACTTACCAGATGACCCAGATAAACATGATGATGCTGTCATGGAGTTTATAAAGACAGGACCTTATGGTAGATGCGTTTATCATTGTGATAATGATGTAAATGATCATCAAGTCGTTTCTATGCAGTTTAAATCTGGCGTTACTGCCAATTTTAATATGGAAGCATTTACTGCCTATCATGGGAGAAGAACCAGAATCATGGGGTCTATGGGATGTTTAGTTGGTGATGAAGCTGATTTACACATTGCTAACTTTAGAAATGACAGCTTGGAACATTGGAATACTAAAGAAAACTCTAAGATTAGTTCAGGTCATGGAGGTGGAGACTGGGGCTTGATGAAAGATTTTCTGTTAGCTGTAGATAAGCAAGATGCAAGCCTGTTAAGTTCTAATTTAGATGCTTCGATGGATAGTCATCAAATTGGGTTTATGGCCGAAGTAAGTCGAAAGGAAAAAAGAATGGTCAAAATTTAGGAGCTATTCAAATAAGGACTCGATAATACTGAGTGACTTTAGATCACCAAATCCATCCATTTGTAATTTATAGAAATCGATAAGTTTGTTGAGCAATTCCTTTCTGATAGCTTTAGGAGGGATAAACAATTCTTTAGTGTCTTCTATGTAACATAGCCAATTAGAAAGGTGATGACTTAACTCTTGACTTAAAACATATTGGTTTGAGCTGAGTTCATTTACAAAAGCACCATCAATCATTGAAAAGCGACAACACAAATCTGAATAGTTATTTTGAGGATAGAAACCTAAGTGGTTACTGAAGCTTAAGACAAAGTTCAATGGAAATGCACTCAGTAGTTCCGATGATTCGTCAAGTAGTATTAGTGATTGCTTTAAGAAATGATACAAGGGTTCATTGGCCTCATGTTCTCTAACAGATTGTTTGAAAAGGTCTAGCATAAAAATAGCAATGCTTGTTTTAATCATGTCTCTACCCAAAGACTTGTATACGTAAGCAATCTTAGTTTCTTTGATTCTATTCAGTTTATCAGGCCCTGAATCGTAAATAACAAGATCTAGTTGATTCATGATTTGATAAATAGCTGATTTTGATTTTTTTGCTCTGATACCATTTATAATCATGCTTCTCAAACCCTTTTCTAGAGTATAAGCGTCTAAGATTAAGCTGGATTCGCCATACTTCATTTGTCTTATGACAATAGCTTCAGTTTTATAGAGTTGAGGCATATCACAAACTTAGTTCATCATCATCAATTGGCTTAACAGGAAACTGTTTTTTAAATTCTAATCTTTGCTTTTGTCTTTCCCAAATTAATCTGGCTAATGCTTCATCTGTTGCCATTAGCTGATTGTTTTTGAGAACATGGTTAATAGCAGACTCCTCTACATCTAAGCGGTACATATATGAAAATAGAAGATCAGGAGATTTGTCTAGCATCTCTCTAACTCTAATGGTAACAGCCTGAATTATTTCTTCTTCATCATTAGACTGTTTATCAAGACCAATTTGATTTATGATTTCCTTTATATCCATTAACTGTAATATTAATAAAACCTAACTGGTCTTTCAAGTTCCAATAGTTCTTCAATTATTTGTCTATCATTTGATAAGCGAGGCACTTTGTTTTGAGAGCCAAACTTATCTTTTTTTCTATACCATTTTTCAAAAGTACCTTGCGGGAGTTCGTGTATGCAGAGTTTGGATAAGGCTAGATCTTTAAATCTCTTAGCTTCATAATCAGAATTGACATTTTGTAATTCTTGATCTAAGAGATTTGAAAAAACAATAGGATCATTAGGTGGTTTGATATATTCAACAAACCAATCATGACGGCCTTTAGATAAGCCATCCATATAGTAGGGCGCAATTGTATAGTCATTAATCACAATATCAAGTTTGGTACAAACTTTTGATAAAGCAGACTCAACATTATGAACCATAAGTTCCTCACCAAAGGCATTAATAAACTGCTTAGTTCTGCCTGCCACTTGAATTCGATATGGCGACAAGGAAGTAAACCTTACCGTGTCTCCAATAGTATATCTCCATAAGCCCGAAGCATTGCTCATGATAAGCACATAAACCTTACCCAACTCCACATCTTCTAAGCTAATGCAGTTAGTCTTCCCTTTCTGATAACCTTCTAATTCAATAAACTCAAAGTAATTTTCATTACCGCATAGAAGTAACATATCATCTCTGTTAAAATCATCTTGCAATGCGATATAACCTTCAGAGGCATTATAACCTTCTAAGTATTTAAATGACTCACTTGGAAAGTAGTTTTTGAACTGTGCCTTGTATGGTCCAAAATGAACGCCACCATGAACATATGCAATAGCGTTTGGCCAGACATCAAGAATATTAGACTTTCCGGTGACTTCTAATATTTTATTGAAAAGCACTATACTCCATGTAGGTACACCAGCTACTAAATGCACATCTTCAGCTGACACTATTTTGGCCATTTTTTCAATCTTTTCATCCCAGTTTTTCATTAGTGCTGTATCAAAGTCGGGGGTATAGAAAGGCCTTCCTATAGCAGGAATGTGCTTTATCATAATACCAGTGATATCGCCTACCATAACATTAGGATTATGTGAGTAAGCTTCAATGGTACCACCCATCAGCAAATTTTTTCTAGAAAATATTTCGGCGCCAGGTATTTGTTCATATATAAAACTGACTGCATCCCAGTTTCCCTGAATGTGATTATTAAATAAGTATTTTTTTGAGACAGGTATATATTTACTCTTGCTATTTGTTGTTCCCGATGACTTTGCAAACCAATTTATTTTTTCAGAACTGATTAGATTCTGTTCGCCCATCATGGTCCTTTTAATCAAAGGTTCTAAATCTTCATAGCTATTGACTGGTACTGCAGACTGGAAATCTTTCTGACTTCTAAGTTTATTGAGATGATGGTTTTTACCATATACAGTTTGACTACCTTGTTTGATTATTTGTTGTAGAATGACGCTTTGTAGTTTTACAGCCTCATAACGAAGGTCTCTTACTCGAGGTTTTTTAAACTTCAAATATTGGCGGACTGCCGTATTAACAAGCGATTTCATAAGAAACAAACATATTAAGAAAAACTATAATATATTATTAAAATCCAATAAATTTGGCTTAATATACGTATTAATAATCTACAGAATATTGAACAGAATTACCCATTTTTTATAATTACCCTATTGGGTATCAACAAATATAAATTATGAATAATAATATACCTTCATATATTAAGTGGCTATGGGTACTCTGCATAGTAGGTTTAGTAATCTTCCTTTCTATGTTTGTAGTGATATCTTTTACTAAGGTGCCAGATACAGAAGAGTTAGAAAATCCAAAGTACGAGCAAGCATCATTGATATTGGCTGATGATTTAACTGAAATCGGAAGATGGTTTAGATATAATAGAAAGTGGGTCAGTTTTGACCAATTGAACCCCCATCTTGTCAATGCTTTGATATCGACTGAAGATGAAAGATTTTATGGTCACTCAGGTATAGACTTTAAGGGTACAGCAAGAGCTGTCGCATATTTTGGTAAGCGGGGAGGAGCGAGCACGATAACTCAGCAATTAGCTAAATTATTTTTTACACCTAAGCCAGGTAACTCCTTAACTCGAATTTGGCAAAAAATGAAGGAATGGGTGATTGCTGTAGAATTTGAAAAAAGATATACAAAGGAAGAAATACTTGCTATGTATCTAAATAAGATGGATTTTAGATATGACTCTCACGGTATTGAAGCAGCATCTAATACCTACTTTGGTAAGCCACAATCACAATTAAGCAAACCTGAGGCTGCTTTACTTATTGGCATGCTAAAAAACCCTTCTAGATATAACCCTAAAAGGTTTCCTGATATCGCAAATCAAAGGAGGAATGTAGTGCTTTCTCAAATGATGAAACATGGGTTCGTCACTCGGGAAGAATTTGATTCACTGAAGACAGCGGGTTCTGATATGGACAAATTTAAGCGTCAAAAGCATGATGAAGGGATTGCACCATATTTTAGATCACAACTATCTAAGTTTGTTTATAGAGCCCTTGAGGAAAATAATATTAAAAAAGCAGACGGTACTGATTATAATATTTACAGAGATGGATTAAAGGTATACACAACCTTGGATGCGAAAATGCAAGAGCACGCAGAAAAGGCGATGTCTAGCCATATGCATAATCTTCAAAAGACTTACTTCACTAGATGGAAAGGTTTAGACCCTTGGACATATAGAGCAGACAAAAAGCAAAAAGAAATACGTAAAAACAAGTTGAATCAACTTATTAGAGAGTCTGAGAGGTATCTAAAAATGAGAAGCAGAATATTAGGACCAACAGTTTCTGTACTCTTAGAACATGCACCCAATGCAAAGATGAGAGATGCTGATATTATCAGAATGTTAGAAGAGGACAAGAATCCAGGGCACCTAGTAAAATTATCTAAGCAAGATATCATTAATAAAAAACAATCAGCTGCATACAAATCTGTGATGTCCCATGAGAAATTTGAGCAATTGAAAGCTGATTGGTTAAAGTTGACTAAGTCGGTGAGAAAGGTATTTAATGAAAAAACAGATATGAGCATTTTCGCTTACAATAGTGAAGGTGAACGACAGGCTAATATGACTCCACTTGATTCAATTAAATATCATCGGAAGCATATGCAACTAGGTTCAGTAGCGGTTGAGCCAGGTACAGGATATGTAAGAACTTGGGTAGGTGGGATTGGCAATAAATTTTTTAAGTATGACCATGTTACTTCTAATCGTCAGGTAGGAAGTACATTTAAACCTTTTTTATATACGACACTAATTTCTGAGGGCACATCACCTTGTCAGCAGTATGTAGATATGCAACATGGTATTCCAGCGAAGGATCCTGATTTTGGTTTAACGAAGGCTTGGTATCCTCAAAATTCAGATGGTAAATTTAGTAATTCACCTATGACCTTAATGGAGGCTTTACGAAGATCTAAGAACTCGATATCTGTAAAGCTAATGACAGAGCTGGGAACCACCGAGCCTGTTAGGACACTGGTAGATATGATGGGCATTAATCAATCCAAGATACCACAGTACCCATCTATTGCTTTAGGTACGCCAGAATTAAATGTACTTGAAATGGCAGGCGCTTATGCAACTTATGCCAACAATGGGGTTTATGTTAAACCAGTCATCATTAAGCGCATTGAAGATAAAGACGGTAAGACTATTTATAACGCAGTTCCAGAACAGAGAAAAGCGATCAATCCAAAGTATAATCGCGCTATGGTAGATATGCTTAAGTATGCTAGTACAGCTATTAACGGAAATTTTGATTTTGAGATAGGTGGCAAAACTGGAACGACCAATGATTTTGTAGACGGTTGGTTTGTAGGGATTAATCCAGAACTTGTCGTAGCCACCTGGGTTGGTGGTGAGGATCCGTGGATAAGGTTTTTAAGTTCTACTGATGGTTATGGTGGTGTAATGGCTAGACCATATTATGTAAATATGATGAAAAGGATATCCAATGATAAGGATATTGACTTTAATAAATCATCTACCTTCGTTATGCCAGAAGGCGAGTTAGTTGTAACTGATTGTGAGTTGTATCAACAAATAAGAGATCTAGATGAAGAGGCAGTCAAGGAGTTAGAAGATGATGAGTTTGAAGAAGATTTCTGATCTTTACTGATTCATAAATCCGATCAAATCGTTCTTGGTTATAATGCCTACTAGCTTTTGATTTCTAACGACGGGTACGCCTGACAGTTGATTATTTTCTAGTATGGATATTACTTGTTCAATCTTTGTATCTCTGTCAATGGATATAACATCTCTTTTCATGATGTCAGCGGCAAATTGATTACTGTTTTCTTCTTTATGTTTGTTTAGTAAGCCATCTGTGATTATACCAGTCAATAGCCCGTCTTTATTTTCTACTGGCAGATGGTGGATATTCTTCCATTTGAAAATAGCTTTCACAAAACCCAGACTAGTATCTTCTCGGACTGCAAATATTTTGGTACTCATAAAATGAGCGGCCGTGTATTCGATTTGTTTATTATCTATTATATCGAGCATGTAGGATGATATTTGTTTATCCCACTCGTGGACAGGAACATTTTGTTTTTGGTATTCTATCATCTGCGCCACGATCTCTTGCTTTGCAATATTTTGACTATGTTTTAATGATAACTTTCTATAACTATCAATAGTCCATTGAGAACCATTTTGATTTTTTTCTAGACGTTTTGCGATTATACCTAAGTACTTTCTGATATCATGGGCATTGATATTGAGTTGTTGTAAACCTTGTTCTGCCATAGGTAACAACTCTTCCAGGATTAACTCTTTTGCAGATATTTTTTTGCCTTTCCAATTAAATACCGATTCAATACCGGTTCTAGCTGCCTTAATAAAATTGGCTTTTACGGATCTAAAGTTTATCTGTTTGATTTCTTCTGACCAGTTTGCTGGTGCATTGTTCATTAAACCTACCCAGAAAACAAAATTTGCGATTTCATCAACAGCACTAGGTCCAGCTGGTAAGTATCTACATTCAATTCTAATGTGAGGCGATTTACCAGGGCCATAGCATAATCTGTTCCATGTATAAGTAGTACCATTATGTAAACGAATGGCTCTTAATTCAGGAATCTCACCTTTATGCAATTCATTTACAGAATCTTTTAAATCATCTGATGTAATAATTAAAGGGAATCTAATTAGTTCATTTTTCCAAAGCTCAATCGGAGAGTCCTTCAACCACTCATCGCCAAAATATACTCTCGGTATTTTTCTTCTTAAGTGGTTTTTTGAATTTCTTGTGTCAAGACTTTGTTTAAATAGGGCTATTCTAGATTCTGACCAAAGTTCTCTTCCAAACAACAATGGAGAATTGGTACCAACTGCCAGTACTGGTGCAGAAATCATTTGTGACCAGTTAAACTTATCTACAAATTCCTTAGGCTTTAATTGTAGATGAAGTTGAAAGCTGGTATTACAAGCTTCAAACAAAACGGAACCCAATGATAACATAAAATCATCGACGCCCTGTAAGTAGATTTCAAAATCAGTACCTCTGATACCGTGAAGCATCTTACTCAATGTTTGATAGCGCGGTATAGGTGTCATGTAATCAAAATCTAGATGCTTAACATCTAAGGTAGGCAGAATACCTGCCATCAATATTTCTTCGTTTAACTGTGCAGCAGCTAGTCTACCTTTATCTAGTAAGTTTAATAGGTCGTGCTCTTGTTTGGAGAAACAAGAGTTTTCTAATCTGTCAGGATCCAGATTAATCTCCATATTGAATAAGCCCAACTCATTTGTGTAATGTTCGTCATTGATAATATCTAGGACTTTTAATGCAGAATTGGAAGGTAAAAAATGTTCATTGACCAAACATAATTCTTGCTCTGCACCAATGTGGATAGGACCGTCAATTATAAGATTTTCTTTCCACATGAGATTGAAGGCTTCTATGTCCCTTAGAGCATGAGCATACATATTATGTCTGTCAGTTTTGTCTTTAATAGCTCGCACTCTAAAATCTCCCATGGCTATGTTTTAAATACGTGATCTAATAAATCTATAGGTGTAATTAATCCAACAAGTTTTTGGTCTTCGTTTAAAACGGGTAAGCATCTATATGCATTCAATTTAAATTGATCATAGACTTGACGAAGTGTAGCAGTATCCTTAACTGACTCTACATTGATCGTCATGATGCTGCCTACATAAATGGATTTGAGGAGAGCTTCTTCTAAGCCCTCCTCATTCCTGTTAATAAATAGAGACTTACCATGCTTTGCTCTTTCAAGATCAGTACTACTGACTATACCTACGAGTTGATTTTCATCCATTACGATTAAGTGATGGATATTGTTATCAGAAAACAACTCTGATACTGTTTCTAGAGTATCAAATTGTGACACTGTAATTAAATCAGTAGTCATTACGTCTCTTACTAAAGCTGAAGTCATGAATTACCTTTTAGTACTGTTCTAGTAAATAATTAATTACATCAGTACTGGTAACAATACCTTGCAATTCTTCTCCAACGAGTACTGGCAAGGCATGATAGGACCCTCTTGCAAGAAGCTCTGCTGCTTCTTTTATAGTATCATCAGATTGAACAGATTCTACATTTTTAGTCATGACCTGATCAATAGATAAAGCATCATAAATTTGTGTGTTAGCTTTTTCGTCTTGAGTTCCTGTTACGAAGGATATTCTTTCCATATCTGTTTTAGAAATCATCCCTATTAATTTAGAACCACTGACTACAGGAATATGATGTATACTTCTTTCCTTAAATATTTGTGCAACATCAGATACCTTATTTGTTTCGTTAACCGTGATAGGTTGAGCAGTCATAATTTTTGACACTGGTGTTCTTTTCTTCATGTTTATTTCAATTTTATAGCAAGTTCTTGAGTATCGATTTGAACTTCGATGATTTAGGTCATTGGAGGAACTAATATTCATCAATTGACTTTATTTGAATTTCGTGATGTTAATATTATGGTAACATAGTTAATATAAAGACAATGTTTTCATTACGAAGTGGTAATACCAGTCTTATAGCTTTGATTTCCAAATCAAAGGAAAATGAAAAAACTGTATTACGTATTTGTGTTTATTATTTTAGTTAGTTGCTCCCTATTTGGACAAGGGAATATAAAGGGAAGCATTATTGACCATAACAATCTAAGTGTGCCAGGAGCACATGTCGAGTTGCAGGGAACAGACTTTAGAGATATAACTGATATTAATGGCCATTTTAATTTTTTTGATCTTAAACCAGGTTCTTACAATTTAGTAGTGAGCTTTATTGGTTATGCTGAGCAATCTAATGCTATAGAAGTACTTGAAAATGATGACCTTGAGCTTTCCATTGTTCTAGACCAAGCTAATGTTTTAGAAGAAATAACCATAAACGGCAGACTTGAAGGTCAGGCTAAGGCATTAAATAATCAGAAGAATAGATTAAATATAACTGAGATTGTCGCAAGTGAACAAATTGAAAGATTTCCTGACGCTAACATTGGAGATGCATTAAAAAGGTTATCTGGTATAAATGTTCAATATGATCAAGGCGAAGCACGTTTTGCTAATATACGTGGAACTGCTCCTGAACTTAATTCTATTACTATAAATGGCGAAAGAGTTCCTTCAGCTGAAGCTGAAGAGCGATTTGTGCAATTAGACTTAATTCCTGCGGATGTTATAGAAACCATTGAATTAAATAAAGCAGTAACACCAGATATGGATGCTGATGCAATAGGAGGTTCAATTAATCTTGTAACACAAAAAGCTAGAAAGGGTCAGAAGATTAAAGGAACATTAGGCTCAGGATATAGTTTTTTAACTGAAAAGCCAATCTTAAAAGGAAGAATAAGTTATTCTAATAGATATGCAGATAATAAAGTTGGTTTAATTGTAAATGCCTCTGTTTTAGATAAATATGTTAGATCAGATAATATCGAAGCTGAATGGGATTTTACAGACGAGAATAATAAAGATCAATCTGCTTTTACAAACGATTTTCAAATCAGACAGTATGAGTTGCAGCGCTTAAGACAAAGTTATTCTGCAACATTGGATTTCAAACTTGATCAGAATCACTCTGTCTATGTCACTGGTATGTATAATTGGAGAAATGATTGGGAAAACAGATATAGACTTAGGTTTAATGATATTGAAATGACCGAGGATGGATTCCAAGCTGAAATCAGAAGACAAACTAAGGGAGGGAATGATGATACGAAGTTTCAAAGACTAGAAGATCAAAGAATGAGAAGTATTGGAGCTGGTGGTGAGCACTTTTTTGATAAATTAAAAGTTGATTGGACTGTAACTAGTATGAAAGCAAGTGAAGATCGTCCAAATGAAAGATATGTCTCAATGAGGATAAAGGATCAGCCATTAGACTTGGATCTTTCAGATCCTTCTAAACCAGGATTAACAGTTACAAATCCTGCTGGAGCAGATTTATCTGATGCTTATAGTTTTAGAGAATTAACAGAAGAGTTCCAACTTACCGAGGAGGAAGATTTAAATGCAAGATTAAATTTTGAATATCCTGTTTTATTTGGTGAAAACGCAAGCTTCATAAAATTTGGAGCTAGATATAAAAACAAAACTAAATTTAGAGATAATAGCTTTAAAGAGTATGAAGCCATTGATGAAGACGGATTTGTAAGTTCTGCTTTAAATAACACAGTTGACATAACAAAGGATAACTTTTCTCCAGGAAACTATAACACAGGAACTTTTGTGGACCCTGAATTTTTAGGAAACACGGATTTGAATTCTGGTTTTAATTCAGAAGACAACTTGGAGGAATTTGCAGGAAACTTTGATGCAGAAGAACAGGTTGTTGCTTTTTATGGCATGTATACACAGCATGTGGGTGATGATTTAAGTATTGTAGCTGGATTAAGATATGAACAGACAAATGTGGATTATCAAGGAAGAATTTTTGATGGCGATAATCTGAGTGAAACAAATCAAGAGAGCTCTGACTATAATAATTTGCTTCCAGGTTTACACATTAGATATGCATTATCAGATTTTACCAACCTTAGATTTGCATGGACAAATACATTAGCAAGACCTAATTATTTTGATCTAGTTCCGTTCCAGGAAATAGATTTAGATGATAATAGAATTAATCTAGGTAACTCTAGTTTGGAGGCAACCGAATCAACAAATTATGATTTACTTTTTGAACATTACTTCAGCAATATTGGAATTATTTCAGGAGGTTTATTTTATAAAGGTTTGACCAATGTCATTGCAACAAAATCTGAGAATGATGTTGAATTTCAAGGAAATGTCTATGATAGAATATCGCAACCTGTTAATACTGGAAATGCGGATTTATATGGATTTGAATTTGGCTTACAGAGAAGGCTTAACTTCCTGCCTGGTGCATTAAAGAACTTGAGTTTTTATGCTAACTATACTTATACAAAATCTGAGTTAACAAACATAACACTGGAGGACAGAGAAGATGAAACGCTACCACTAGTAGGTACTCCAGAAAACTTGTATAATATAAGTCTTGCTTATGATACCAAAAACCTTGATGTTAGAGTGTCATACAACTTTGCTGACTCATTCATTGAGGAGTATACTGATGAGACCTTTTTTGACAGATGGTATGATAGTGCAGCATATTTAGATTTAAACATTGACTATAGAGTTCATGAAAATTGGAAAGTTTATTTTTCATTAAACAATTTACTGGATCAACCTCTAAGATATTACCAAGGCGTATCTGATAGAGTTATGCAGGAAGAGTTTTATGGTATACAATCAAAAATTGGCATCAAGTTTATTTTATAAGTGTTTTGTTATAGAATATGTTAATATCTAATTACAAATTGTTTTTTCAAGAGTATAGGGGTGTCTTACATGCTCCTATACTTTTATTAATATTCTTTTCTTTAATAGGATGTTCTTCTGATTTTGTAAGAAATAAAGAAGCAAGAGAAGATCAAAAGGAATTTGAGGCATGTGTTAAGTTTCAAAAACAAGTGTCAAAGTCGTTTAAAGCTATTGTGGAGACTGACCCTGTTTCAACTTTTTCTTCGGATGATGATGCCGCCGATGACCCAGCTATTTGGATTAATCATAAACAACTAGATCAAAGCTTAGTATTTGGATCTAATAAAAAACTAGGTATTCATAGCTATGATTTATCTGGAAAAGAAATTCAGTTTATTAAAGCTGGGAAAATCAATAATATTGATATCAGACAAGGCATCCCATTTAAGATGAA
>Ga0213858_10000800_pt1 | contig 14855 bp, 14 predicted proteins | sample PICome_FD_160122 | JGI IMG/M metagenome (GOLD analysis project Ga0213858, IMG submission 160122) | Coastal seawater microbial communities near Pivers Island, North Carolina, United States - PICO245 | ecosystem: Environmental > Aquatic > Marine > Coastal | place: USA: North Carolina | collected... | reverse complement strand
CTTGGAGTCAGAATGATCCTTTTATTGCTCTACCATTCTTACCAACCAATCTAAATTTTATACCTCAAAAAGGTCAAACTGTTAAAATCATTAATTATGATCCCGAAAATAAATTAATTAATCGGGAATATATTGCAGGACCATTTACAACTGTTCATGATTATCAGAGTCAGATTAACGCAAGACAAGTAGAAGACACTACTTATGGTGCGAACGTTAAAAAAATGAATGATGTCTTTGGATCTAACGGTGAATACATCGAAAAAAAATCTGAAGGTTCATTATCAAAAATATCAGATTATGCGATTTATGGTCCCTACGGTTCTGACATCTTGTTAACTGAAAATGGGGTAACCCTAAGAGGGGGTAAACTATTATCTAAACAAGGTGCCTCCGATAATGAAAGGACTAAAATCATTAATTACCCAATACTTTCAGAAAAAAAATCCATTTTAACTCTTAAAAAGTTTGGGACAAAACAAGAAATGGTTGAGGAAGAGTCTAAAACAGAGACAATACCAAACAAAAAATTAGAACATGTAATTGAATATAACATTAGTTCAACCAACACTAATGAAAGTAGTTACACTATTGATTGGTATATCTATAAAGTGAAAAAAAATTATGGTGATACGTTTGACACCTCCGTCTTTAGTTCAAAATCAGTACAAAATATACAATCATATTCAAGTAATGTCACATTAATAAATGAGGATGGTACCACAATAACACCAACATTTAGTCAAACTGTTAACTCATACGAATTAGCATATGTAACTATAAGAAATACCTTGTGTGAACTACATTCAAACGGTGTAAAGAAATTCGCACCAAAGGTCGGTAAAATAAATTTACACCCCTTCTTTTATAGATCAGTATATACGTTAACTGACAGAACGTTCTTAGATAAAATCAAACCTGGTTGTTTTAATTCACCAGTAAATGGTTCAGGTTTAGTTTTTAGTTTATCTTCCCCAATACCCAAACCTAAAACTGAAACTAAGAAAAAGAAAGTAGTTAAAGTGGTATCGTCTACTTTGGAACAATCTTTTGCCGGTTTATCATCAGATAAAATTTATCTATTTTCAAGTGACACTAATTCAGTAGGAAGTAAAAAAATTCCTTTTGATAAATTAAACAAATACGAATATAATCAAGAAGATTTTTTAACAAGAATAGAACCTAATACTTACGCAACTGTAAGAGGTGAGACACTTATAGAATATCTTGATATTTTAACACGAGTAATCGCGGGTCACGCCCATAACCCAACAAAACCAATGGTGAAAGTTGGTTACCCTGATTGGGATAGATTAATCGAACTTAGGAAAACACTTGAAAATGATATCTTAAATAAATCGATTAGAATAAACTAAGCGATATTTATATAAGAAAGCTTTAATTAAGATGTCATACTATCGTTCATATTTCGAAAAAAATAATACAATAATCAAGGGTATGAAGGTTAATACCGCTAAAAACCCTTCATGTGAAATCTTTTACGGTTCAGGATTTTCTAAATTCTTATTCAAATTAGATTTAGATGGTTTGAAATCAAAGATCGATGGTGGTGATTATGTATTAGATAACAACACTAAACATACTCTACACATGACCAATACTATTTTTGGTGATGAAACTTTTTTAGGTGCTAAGAGAGGATCAGGTAGGGAAAGAACTACATCATTTAAATTGGTTGTTTTTAAGATTCCTGAATTTTGGGATGAAGGTGTTGGTTTCGATTACGAAGATTCGGGTTACGATTATACAACAGGTAATAATACTTTTGATATAAGACCATCAAACTGGTTTATGAGAACGACTTTAAACCCATGGTCTGCTGAAGGTGTCTATGCGGATAACCCATACATAGTATCAACTCAAGAATTTGATAACGGCGATGAAGATTTGAATGTAGACATCACTGATTATATAAATGATATATTGACGGGGTCTACTATAGATCAAGGTTTAGGGGTTGCATTTGACCCGTTATATCAAGATTTGACATCGGAGGTCGATCAATCCGTGGCGTTTTTTACGAAATATACACAAACATTTTTTGAACCGTATTTAGAAACAAATTTTTCGGATCGAATTGTAGATGATAGGGAAAACTTCATTGAGAAAACGGATCAAAATTTATTTCTATATGTAAATAAAGAAACAAATTTCTTTGACCTTGATAACTTACCTACTGTTGATATTTTAGATTCCACTAAAACACCGATTACAGGACTAACTAATTTAGTTGTTGAAAAAGTAAGAAAGGGTGTTTATAGGGTTACTTTTGGTATTGATGGATTGGTGTGTGATGGTAAAAAATTCTTTTATGATGTTTGGAAAGGAATTTCTGTTGAAAACAACTCTTTCCCCGACATTACTCAAAAATTTGTACCAAAACCGTACTCATCTAAGTTCTCATTAGGTGAAAACCAAAAAGAAGTTAATAAGTATGTTGTGCAATACTCAGGAATTAAACAAAATGAAAAAATTAAGTCAGGTGAGACAAGAAAGGTTTCAGTGATGTTTAGAACAATATCAAAATCAACTAATGAGCTATTTGATGAAGTTTACTATAGAATTTATATAAAAGAAGGTCACACAAATGTTAATGTTTTTGATTGGACTTATTTAGATGTAACAAATGAGAATAGTTTTATGTTAGACACCTCAATATTAATTCCAAGAGAATATTATGTTGAGATAAAGGGTGTAAAACATAATGAAGAGATATCATATCCAAATGTAATTAAATTTGAAATAGTATCTGAAAAATAAACATATTTATAGATATGGAATTGAAAGACGTAATTAGAAAACATTTAAGGGATTTACAAGAAGAAAGAACTGAAAACTATATGTTCTTCAGTAATTTAAAACAAATCCAAAGACAGTGTCAAATACTTTTAGATTTAGACCCTATGGTTATAGAGGATATCTTACAAAACGGTCACGATTGGGCGGACGATCACATTGCAGTGGCGAAAGAGAATGTTGATCAGGTAATGGATTTCCTAATGAATCAAACCAAAGATGAATTACATGAGGGTAAGAAGAAAAAATCAAATAAACTTTGTTCAAGGGGAATTTCAGCCGCCAAATCTAAATTCGACGTTTACCCAAGTGCATATGCCAATGGTTATGCGGTACAAGTATGTAAAGGAAAGATTAAAGGTCTTGACGGGAAAAAGAAATGTTCTGGTTCGTATTGTAAAAAGAAAAAGAATTAATGAAAATCTATATTAACGAAGAAGATAAAAAATATATGGAGGAGTGCCTTGAAAGTGGTGAAGTCCTCCAAGAAGATCTTGGTCGTTGGTTTAAAGAAAAGTGGGTAGATGTTTCAAGAAAGGTTGATGGTAAGCACCCACCATGTGGTCGAAAAGATGCTGATGGTGATAGTAGTAGGAAAGGATATCCAAAATGTCGACCTTCAAAAAAGGTAAGTAAGAAAACACCTAAAACCGCGTCGTCATATTCAAAAAAACAGAAAAAGAAAATGACTCGTCAAAAAAGACGTGCGGAAAGAAAAAGTAATAAAAGAGGGAAGGGGAATACACCAACATACACGAGTATAGATGAAAACAGAATCATTTCTTTAGTACAAAATAATTTAGGTGTTAAATCCCTTAACATCACACACCCAACACTTAAAGTTATAAATGAAAATAAGATAAATCTTAGTGAAGGTTTATCATATCATATTGATAATAAACTACCAATTGTAGAAAACGTCTATAGAATCTATTCTAAAGAGTTTTTTAACCTTTATGAAGAAGTACGTAGTCTTTATGAAGAAAACCTCTTAGAACTCACCGGAGTTGATTTAGAATTAATAAAAACAGATCTTGGTAAAACAGGTGTGTTTGAGGGTGAGGAAGTATACTTAGATATTCCCTTTATTGAGAATGAAGAAGAATATCTTGTTGAAGCTAAGTATAGGGGTAGGAATGTGAAATTAAATAAACCTTTTAGAACACCTGGTGGACCTAAGAAATTTGCGGTCTATGTAAAAAATCCAAAATCAGGAAACATTAAAAAGGTAACTTTTGGAGACCCTAATCTAAGAGTTAGAAATAATAACAAATCGGCGGCAAAATCCTTTAGGGCGAGACATAACTGTAAAGACAAGAAAGACCGTACCAAGGCGGGTTATTGGAGTTGTAACATATCAAGATACCGAAAAGCATTAGGTATCAAATCTTCTAATCCTTGGTAGTATGAAATTACTTGATTTAGTATTGGAGTACTATGATAGTCCTCCCGATTATCCAGACCCTGATGGTTGGGGTTATTACAACGAAGAGTACGATGACGTTGAAAATGAATTCAATTTAGTTTTTTTAGATTCACAGACAGGTATATTTGTTACTGAACATAAAACAAGTAAGAAGAAATACCTTTCTCATACTGATGCGGTTGAAGACGAATTTTATACATCAGACAAATATTTCGAATCGGATTATGATGAAGATGGTCCTTACACTTATGAAAGGTTTGATAAGGACAATATGGTACTTAGTAATGAGAGTTTGACCATGTATGCAACAATTTCATACACAAATGAGGATATTGGGATAGACTTTGATCAGTGGGAGTCGGGTGTTGCACTTATAGAGTTAGGTAATATATTTTTAAGGGATGCGTTCCTACACGATAAACATTTATTTAGGAATATATTAAATCAATTTAATAAATTGAAAATGAAAAATAAATAATTATGGGTTTCAATAAAAAATTACCATTCAGAGAAATTGTATCGTCAACCTACAGTGTTAGAACTTTCCCCTCCACCACCAAAGAAGAAGACCTTAAATGGCATTTTGATAATGAAGATAGAGAAATAACCTTTCTACACAATACGGATTGGAAATTTCAAATGGATAATGAATTACCTATTGATATACATGAGGGTATGGTAATTAACATTCCTGAAGGTGAATATCATAGAATTATTAAAGGTACGGGTGATCTTAATGTCAAAGTAAAGAAACTTAATAAAACTCGACTTCTACCCCACACTCAGAAAACAAAATAAGAGATCTTTCTTGTTGTTCTAACCACTTATCTTTATTCTTAGTGGTGCAATTTTGTTTACATACTATTTTCTTCACCCCCGATTGTATCAACCCCCTTGCACAATCCATACAGGGTAATCCTGATGTGAGATACACTGTGGACTCTTTTAGTGAAACTCCTATTCTTGCGGCATTATAGATTGCATTTCTTTCCGCATGTTCAAACCAAAAATATTTCTCGGGTCTCTCCTGTCTTTCAGTTAATTCGTCGTTTAGACCACGGGGAAATGAGTTATAACCCGTTGTAAGTATCTCCTTGTCCTTTCCAACAATTACAGCACCTATCTTTGTATTATTGTCTTTAGATTTCTCTTTTACTTGTTCTGCAATCGTAATAAAATAATCATTCCATTCCATAATTTAACATAATACACATTCCTCATCCGGCATGATCCAAAGTAGAAAAATCATAAAGATTATTGCCAAGATTGTTACTAATACTCTAACTGGTCTTGATTGTTTTTCTTTCCAACCTCTAAGTTTCATTCCCCATTTGTAGGATACTTTATCAGCCCAATCAAACATTCTACCAACAATATCAAATGGTGGTACTTTCATAATTGTTGCAAAAAAGATAATAAATCCTTCAAATCCATATCCTTCTTGGGACATCATCAAAATCGATAGTACTAAAAAGTACCATCCTATATATTTTTGTAAGTGTTGTTTCATAATATAAAATATACGAAAAAAATAGGCATAAAAAAAGGGGATCGAATCGACCCCCTTTCGTCTCTATAAATTAGATAACTTTTAGAATAAATTATCTTAAAGTATCCAAATTGAATGTTTGTAAACCTGCAACGTTGATTACACCAAAGTATCTGTTGTTGACCATTTTCTTAGCGTATCTGGTCATGATACCTTTGATTGGTGTAAAGTTGAATGGGTTATACATTGTAGGTGTAAGTTGTAACGGTACGTATGGTGCGTAAATGTACCCCGCGTCCAATAACGACTTACCTTTGTGTCCTACTAATACTTTCCCTGCTGGGAAGTAAGGATCTCTATACACTTGATATCTACCTGCTAAAGTACCAACTTTCTCAATACCCATGTTGTACTGATCTTGTTCTGCACCTGCGTTAGATACGTGGAAGTACTCTAAGTCATCGAATACAGCTGAAACTTCAGAAGAAACAACGATCCAGTTAGCACCACCTCTTAGTGTAGTTTTATGGATTTGAGCCGATAATTGGTTAATCTTAGTGATTAACGTTTGGTTCCAATCCTTTTGAGTGTAACCTTGTAATGTAGCATTGTTTGCTCCACCATATTTCCACTCATTGTAATCCCACTTCAAGTTCCAAGCTGCACCTTTTCTTAAGTCTCTTAAGATCTCTCTATCAACCTCAGCTGCGATTTGCTCAGATAACAATGCTGTTAACTCAGCTTCTGCGTCGATGTTGTGGAAAGCAGATACGTCTTGTGCCAATTCAGGAGACCAGCTAGCTCTTAATTTTCTTTCAGTTACAGAAACAGTTACTGACTCTAAGTCGAAAGAAACCTCACCGATCTCATCTTCGAATTCAAGTGAACCATATTGTCTGTATTTAAGAGCGAAGTCACTTGCAGGAATGTCAGCAGCCGCTGTTAAACCTGAGTAACCTGCTGATGCAGAATAAGACTCTAAGTCGATGTTTAAGAAGATAGTACCTTCTTCGTCACAGATGTCAGGGAATTTACCTGTAATACCTGTTCCTTTACCGCCGTACTCAACGATACCTTTTCCGTATTTCTGAGTTACTACGTTGAATGGTTTAGAAGAACCATCATAAATTACTTCTAATGAAGCTAAGAATTCTTCAGTATCCATTTCGTTACCGTTAGGTCCCGCAATTTTACCTTGTCCAGCTTTTGTGAAACCAGAGAATGCAAGAATTACACTTGATGCAGTATCACCTGATGCAACAGCTGTAGCAACACCTGTAGCAACACCGTCAGCGAAAGTAACTGCTTCATGTGAAGTGATACCTGTGATTTCAGTGAAGTTCCCTTTTGAATAGTCGAAAAGACCTTCAGAAGCGTCATCACCTTCTTCATAGAATCTATCATATAAGTTTCTACCTCCGTAACCTTTGTCAGATGCGTCAGCGTTACCTGGCATTCCAAATGGTTCGTTATGACTGTTGTCTGCGTTTCTATCTTGGATGTTTGGTACAAAATAGAATAATTTACCGATTGGTAAGTTCATTGCTTGTACAGACACGATGTCGTTCGCTAACAATTTAGAGAATACTCTTCTAATGATTGGGAATACTACAGTCTCGAAAGATCCAGATGCATCTGAAACTGCAGCTTCGTTAATCAAATGTGAAGCTTGGTTCTCATATAATTGGGCGATATTGTCTTTTTGGTGACCTTCGAGTCCATCTAAGAACCCCAAGTCATCCCATTTTTTGATGGTATCTTCTTTGATAACTCTTAGGTGTTTTAACCCGATGTTACCAACCATACCACTTTCTAATAATGCTCCCATTTTAATTTGAGTTTTTTTGTGTTTATTTTATTATTTTAATTTTGACATCAAATCCTTCATTCTCTTGAATTGAGGACTTTCATACGCTTTTGTTTCTGAAAGTACTTCTTGAGATGAAGATGTTGTCGGGGTTGATGCGATCTTATCAACGACCGCTTCAGTAACATTTTTCTTAGAATCTAATTCACCCGCGATTGTTTTATAGGTTGATTTAGATTCAGTTAAAGAAGTGACTGAGTCAAATCTTTTCAAAATGTTTAATTTCTCTTGACGAGTTGTTGAGTGTTCAGTGAACAATCTCGTAGCGTATGCTAAATTTGCATTGAATACAGCAACTTCATTAAGTTTGTCTTTAAACAACACTAACGCTTTCTTGTACTCTGCGTTTTGTTTCTTTAAAGTTTGAACTTCTTCGTTGATTGCACCCGCTTTGTATTTAGTCTTAGACTTAATACCCGCTCTGTTAGCACCACCTTTGTCACCATGGACATTAGATTTTGTTCTAGCCGCTTCGTCAACCTCTTCCTCATGAGACTCTTCCTCTTCAGAGACTTCTTCTTCAGATACCTCTTCTTCGGAAACTTCTTCGGATACCTCTTCTTCAGAAACTTCTTCTTCAGAAACTTCTTCTTCAGAAACTTCTTCTTCAGAAACTTCTTCTTCTGAGACTTCCTCCTCGGAAACTTCTTCTTCGGATACGTCGTCTAATTCGATTTCATATACAGTTTCATCACCTTCAGAAACTTCTTCTTCCATATCTTCTTCAGATACTTCTTCGTTAGTTTCTTCAGACACTTCTTCGTCGTAGCCACCTTCGTGAGCTTCTTCGTCATGTCCTTCAGCGACTTCACCTTCTTCGTCATCTAATTTGATGATGTATTCGTCGTCTCCATCTTCGAGTTCAACGTTATCACCGTCTCTCTTCACAACAATTCCGTCTTCAGGTTTCATTGATTTGAATACCTTAAGGACTTCCTCGTCAGAAGCGTCGGTCATATCAAGGACATCCTCACCATCCTCCATGTCATCTGCAGCTGGTAATTCTAAATCATCTTCACCATCTATTGATAGTTCATCAGATTCTTCTTCACCACCTTCATCTTCTAAATCAGGATCTTCGTCGTCCGCTGGCTCGTCGTTTATCGAAGCTTCGTCATCATTTCCTTCCTCGTCATCAATTTCTTGTTCCGAGATTGGCATATCTTTTTCGTCTTCTGTAATAGGAGTTTCGTTACCCTCAACTACCTCTTCTTCCACTGTTTCTTTAAGCACTTCGTTTAGTTCTTCCTTCATAGTTGAAGCAAGTATACCTTTTGCGTTTGCTTTTACTGCCTCTTCAAGATCTTGTACTTGAAGCAATGCTTGTTCTAAAATGGATTTTTTGCTCATTTTTTTATTTTATGTTTATTAATAAATATCTAATATTTTAGAAAAAATAACTTTTATGATATTCTAATCACAGAAAAATTAATTATCGAGATAAAAAACTATCCAACTTGCCCATTAGTCTTGACATTCTTTCGTCGACTATTGGTTTTTCCTCGATTGATTCTTCATATTTTTCTCTGTCAGATGGGTCTTGGAATACATATGCACCAGGTGTCGATGGTGATGATACTAAATCAAAACACACCAATTCGAAGTCTTCCTGTACAATATTCTGACCTTTTTCTGATTTTAGTGATCCTACCCCCCTTGAAGAAATACCTAATGTCACCCCATTCATGAGTAACATAGCTGCTTGATCACCTTTTGTACTTACAATACCTGATTTTTTCCAACCTGGAGAAAGGAGTAATTTTATTTTCCCCATTAAAATTTTACCGTCCCACCATGTTTCTTCGATTGTATGAGAAACTCTATCTAAATCAATTAAGGATGATGATGGGTGATTGAGTTCATTTAGTGCAGAACCCTTACCTATAATATTTTGGTATTTATCTACTTCCCTCTTTAAAACTTTCTCAGGGTAGATTCTACCATTTTTATTTGGAGTGTCGAATTTTTGTAAAACAGCGTAAAGAACAATATCTTCAGAAAAGTCAATACCTTTCATTTCTGATATAATGGATTTGTTTTCTTCAGGAGAAATAAATCCCGCATCATACTCTATGAGTATACCTTTACCTGTTTCTTTAGGACCTAATACTTTCATGTACCTATAGTTTTATTACTATAAATACATCGTAATCTAAGTTATTTTTTCTTTTTGTTGAAATTAAACAACATTTCATCATTTAAACACGTGTCAATTATTTCTTTTAAAAGAATATCCATGTGTCTTTTTAGTTCCTTATCTCTAATATTAATTTGTTTTAAGGTATATAAAGTTATCTCTATATTCATAAAAGATCTCTTTTCCTTAGTGATTCCCTTAGTTCTGACATCTAAGTCTACAATAGACTCAGGTCTAAACAAATCATACCCTAACGTAAAAATTAATTTTTTGACTTTATTTCTTGCAGTTCTGACGATTCTCTCATAATCGTCACAAGATTCATGTGGTTCCAACCACGAGTTTAGAGAAAGATATATTGTTTTTAATTCTTTATGATTTATAGTACCATATCCAATTTTAACATCTTTGTAAATTCCTAATGGAATAAAACGACCTAATTTCATTTATATTTAACATATCACTACATTTATGGTGTATACTAAAATATAAACAAAAATATTTACAAAGACAAATTTTTCTAGTATATTTATTGATATTAAGAAAAATATGTTAATAGTAAAAGTAGATAAAGGTGGTGTTGAAAAAGCGATAAAAAAATTACGTTCTAAAGTAAGGAACACCAAACAAATAAAACAGTTAAGGGAACGACAGGAATTTACTAAACCCTCAGTCAAGAAAAGATTAAAGAAACAAAAGGCGATTTACATTCAAAAACTAAGGGATTTAGAAGACAAATAAAAAAAGGTGTCAGTTGACACCTTTTTTGTTATGATAAACCTTCTAATAAATCTCCTATCCTATATAAATTATATTTGGTTGACTCCATTTCATGAACCTCTTGTTTGACCTGTTTGGCCTTTTGTTCAAATGAAGGGTCTTCTTTGATTAACTCTTCTAATTTTGTGTCAATTGACTCTCTAATTTCTTGGATCTTTTCCTCTACTTCAGATTGTTTCATTGTTGTAATCGACTTGAACTTAGATTTATCTTCTTCAGATAATGTTTTATCAAAACTAACATTAAAATTATTGACTAATACAGAGTTTAATAAATTCTCATTTACACCCTCTTTTACCTCAAGTGTGTCTTTTGTCTTTGATGTAGTTAAATGTTCCACCAATTCTTTTTTAGCCACAACTTTAGATGAAATATTACCTAATTTATCAGGACACGATAAAACATCTAATGATTCATATAATGGGTTTTCATTTGATGTGATACTTCCCAAAGTTTCATTAAGTGATTTTAATTCAGTACTAACCTCCTCGTGTTTACCTTTCAAAACTTTAGATAACTCTTCCACATATAATTGTGCTGTTTCCTTATCATCAAACGTCATAGTTTCGATATCCTCATAAAGTGAATACATTTCTTTTAAAGTTTCACTTTTCATGATTGGTTTGAAAAATTTATTCAAATTACCTTTAAATGATTCTTTACCATAAGACTCACTTAAAACTGTTAATATTCTATTTTTAATGTTTCCAAATGTTGCCATAATTACTCTTGTATAATGTCTTTGAGTTTATTTTCTATTTCATAAATATTCTGTTGTGCCTTATCGACATCAAAAAGGTCATCAAATTCTTTAGTGTCATCACCCAACATACCTAATATTTTACTTTTTTTCGTTTCACTTAAAGGTTCATCACCAGCAGAATCAGGTGGTGGTGGCGCGGAACCTCCGCCTGAACCAAGGTCCATTCCACCCATGTCACCTCCCTCAGCAGGTGCCATACTATCTTCCATCGCTTGTCTTTCTTCTTCAGGAATTCCATACTTCTTATCAACCTCATCAAACACACCTGTTCTCTTAATGATGTTTTGTGTAATACCTAATTCAGCACCAAGAGCCCTTTCAAGTCTTTGTTGTTGTAAATCAAGAATTACATCATTATCACTCATACCAAGAATATTCTTTTTAGCCCACGTATGTGATACAGGTTGAATACCAATCTGTGATTGGTCTGAAGTTGCATCTTTGTAAAGTGTGATTTTTTCTTTCCACTGTTCAATCTTTAATAAATCCGATTGTGCAGATGGGTTCGTTAGTGATAGAGTAAAATTGTTTAATTCATCTTCTAACCCTAAAAGATACAGGTGAACTAATGCAATTTTATTTAATTCCTGTATTAAAGATTTTTGAACTCTATTAATGGTTCTAGCAAAACGGATATCCATTAATGCCAAACTTTTACCTTCACCTACAATTTCTTCAAAACCTAAAAACGCCTTTGGTATTCTTAGAGCTGCGAGTAGTTTCTTCTGTATATACTCAATATCCGCAATTTCACCCAAGTTCTGTGCACCAGGTAATGTCTCGATAGGTGATGACTGAGATGGATCTCTTACAGGTATGAAATAATCTTGGTCAACTGCCATCTGATTATATCTCATATCCACTTGACCATTTCTTTGATCAACTATTTGATCTCTTTTAAACTTGTTGGCAACACGTTGTACATATGCTTCAATATCTTTATCATCCATGTTACCCACGAATACCTTGAATACTCTTCTTTCAGGTGCTCTTGAAGTTCTGTAGATTAACATGGCATCTTCAGCAAGTAATAGTTGTTTCCAAATACGTCTAACCTTATCTAACATAGATGTTCCATAAGGTAGTTTTCTATCGTCACCTAATAATCTAAAATGTGCAACTTCCCATGCTTGGAATTCCATGTCCTTATTTTTCCAAGTAAATCTAAGTTCCCTACTTGGTAACTTTTCATTTCTTTCTGCCTTATGGACTTGTGATGCCGCACCTTCATGTCTTTCAATTTCTATGTTTGGTAATTGTTGACAACCAATAACTCCTTTTGATGGGTCTATTTTTAAATAAACGAAGTTGTCACCATATTTAGCGGTACCTCTACACCACATTTGTAGGTTTGTGTTTATGTCAAGAATGTCATAGAACAGACTTTCTAATATATTTTTAACTCTTTTTGATTCCGAATAGATTGTTAGTATCTGACCTTTTTCGGATAATGTTGTTGACTCTTCTGAATAGATATCTAAAGCCGCGGATATCTCAGGTGTAAATTCCATGGACTCATAATCGTAGTATGCTGCTAACCTATTTGGCTCATAATAAACTGATTGGTTATAGAGTGACTGGTCAAGTTTTGCCCATTTATCGGCAATATATTGACTCTGTTGCTGTTGCAACATCGCTTTTTCATAATCTTCCTTACTATCAGTCTTAAGTAACTGATCCCTATCAAATTTATATTGAGGTGGTGTTGGTCTTTCCGCTTGAAAACCAAAAACCTTAGTTAACCTTTGATATACTGTTAAATTTTGCTTCGCCATATTAATAAATATTACTCTTTATAATATAAGAAATTTTTTTGACATTTTAAACTACCTATACCCTTTTTTACTGAATAACCATCCGTACTCCTTATATTGATCAATTCCAACAGTATCTTTATTCAAACCGTGTGATGGTTGACCGTCCATGGACATAGAACCAATAGCGTCAAATGCGGTCCCATGAGAATAAAAAGATTTTTTAGTTTCATAGGTACGTTCAGATAACAACCAAGAATCTAACATAGCTTTATTAGCACTATCATTTCTTTTTAGTTGTGTGAAACATATATCACCCACATACATTGCGATCGCCATTGCCATAATCGCATCGTCGTGTGCCCCTTTCATGTGGTTAGGTCGACCATTTATATAAACGAAAGTGTTTAATTCATTTAGTAATCTTGAAGATCTAACTACAAAACCATGTCTTAATTGTTCCTCAAAACTTGCAACAATTTGTGTCCTTTTATTGTTAAAGTTTATACCAGGTATTTTATCCTGAGTTTTTTTATTGTACTGCCAAATATTGTTTGAGGTTACTCCATCAATGTACTGATCTTTATAACCCATTTCCTGTAATTTACGTGATGTCGCAATTCCCATACCTCCCGTAATATCTGTTGCAACAAATGCTTTGTATAGTGTTCCCCATTTGTAAACAATAGACGCTAAATCATCGGGTGGAATCTTACCAACATACTCCGCTACTTGTTCCCCTTCATCAAAATCAATTACACATATCGAAGACGCATCCGCACTATCACCCCTTGAAACGTCAACTCCCATGATATACCTATGACCCTCAACAGGTTCTTTCCATAACCACATAGTACCCTGCATATATTTTTCAATCGGGTCTTTAATCATGGTCTTTCTTATCCTATCTTGTACACTGTTAGGGATAACACCGTCACCAGAACCGAGGAAGTCACACTCCAATTCCTGTGCGATTTTTCTTTTATCATATTTGAATTTCTTTGCCATATTCTCAAACCAATGAGAATAGGGTTTGTATCCTTGTTCGAGTAATTCCTCATAACCTTCCCAACCTTGTTCTAATATTATCTCATCATCATTGTATTGTTCTCTATTCAACATATAATGGATAATATCCTCAACTTTAATCCATTTTAGATCACCAGCATATCTTGGGTCTTTAAACCATCTTAAATCAGTTACTTTAAAATCATTCATTCCTCTTAATGCTTGATCATAAACACCGTAATATATCGGATCATAACCGTTAGGTGTTGAGATAAGAATTACTTTACCACCTGTTGAGAGTGATGCCATACATGCAGCCCAAAAATCTTCCCCCGCCTCAATATATGCCGCCTCATCAAACACAAGAACTGTGGGTGTATAACCACGCAATGCATCCGCAGATGTAGCGACAGCTTTTACCTCACAACCATTGTTCATTCGATACCTACTTTCAGAGTTTTTATCCGCTGAGAAACCAACATTAATCCATTCGGGCCACTGATCTAAAAATCCACGAATCTTATTTGCCATTTCAATTGCGGTATCCCTTTTGTTCGCAATGATTAGTATTCTTTCAGGATTGTCAGGACTTGCAGTCTGTATTTTTTTTGATAACCACGCCGCAGTTACAGTAGATACCCCCGCCTGTCTATACTTACGAGTGATATTTTCATTATAGTTATCATAATCATTAATCAATTGAATTTGATCAGGGAATAACTCTAATGGAACATATTTTTTTTGTGTATTGTCGTATGTTGTTAGATATGTTTTAAGGGCATACGGAGTATCCTTCATTATCTTGGCATACTCT
>Ga0213858_10000799_pt1 | contig 14895 bp, 10 predicted proteins | sample PICome_FD_160122 | JGI IMG/M metagenome (GOLD analysis project Ga0213858, IMG submission 160122) | Coastal seawater microbial communities near Pivers Island, North Carolina, United States - PICO245 | ecosystem: Environmental > Aquatic > Marine > Coastal | place: USA: North Carolina | collected... | reverse complement strand
GTTTATTACAATCACCATTCTCTACAGGAACAACTTATGCAGTTGATGCTAACTATTCTGTATTAAACAAAATGACATTGTCATCAGTTTCAGGATTATCAGTTGACGATTTAATTATCGATGCAGCTACAGAGTCATCAACATCTGCAAAAGGACGAATTGTTTCTATCTCAGGAACAGATGTATATTATCAACCAGTTGCAAATACAGGTGGTGAATACCCAGCAACATTTGCAGTTGCAGATACAATTTACAGAATTGGTGAATCATCCAATACAAATGTTGGAACTGTAAGTGCAGTTGATTCTTCATATCCCGAGTTAGTAAGATATAGTGGTGACATTCTGTATGTAGAGAACAGGGGCGCAGTAACCCGTGCAGCCGATCAGATTGAAGATATCAAACTGATTGTCCAAATGTAATTAGTAGTTTTTTAACTACAACAGAGAAATAATATGGCAGAAAAAACTGATTTAAACATATCACCTTATTACGATGATTACTCAGAGAGTAAGAATTTCCAAAAAGTTCTTTATAGAGCTGGAAGACCACTTCAAGCAAGAGAGTTAACTCAGACACAATCTATTCTACAAAATCAAGTAGAGAGATTTGGTCGTCATATTTTTGAAGAGGGTTCGTTAGTTCAGGGTGCTCAGACAGATGCAGACTTTGATATCTATTATGTTAAAGTTAAATCTGCAAACCCTAATGAATTAGGTGATGCATCTGCCGAAGGTTATGTCTCCAATATACATGACAAGTATCTCCAAGGAACAACCAGTGGTGTTGTTGCAAAGGTCGTTACTTCAGCTGCAGAAACTTCAACAGACCCACTTACACTTTTTGTAAGATTCGAAAGACAAGGAACAGATACAAACAATTCATTTGCTTTCCAAGCAGGTGAAACCTTAAGAGAAGTAACCATAGACGAAAATGGTGCAGTATCAGATGTCTCTACAAACAACAATGACTTCGAAGTAAGACCCGATAGCGAATCACCAATTGGAAGGTCTTCTATTGCAAACATATCAGAGGGTATTGTTTTTTGCAGAGGGTTCTTCTGTAAAGTCGATGCACAAAAATTAATCTTAGAAAAATATAATCCAAGAGCATCATATAGAGTTGGTTTATCAATAACTGAAAGTATTATCACTGCTGGTGATGATTCATCACTAAATGACAATGCATCAGGAACAACAAACGAAAACGCAGCTGGTGCAGATAGACTCAAATTCTCATTAACACTTGCAAAACAATCATTACTCGAAACAGACAATACAAACTTTATTGAACTATTAAGAGTTGTTAGTGGACAGATAGAACTTAAAATTGAAAACCCAATTTATTCAGAAATACAAAACACACTTGCACGAAGAACTTTCGATGCAAATGGTGACTTTGTAGTTAGACAGTTTACATCATCATTTAGAGAACATTTAGATAACGGAACAAACAGAGGAGTATACTCTTCTGCTCTAGGTGGTAAAGAAGATAAATTTGTCATGCAAGTATCCTCAGGTAAAGCTTATGTAAAAGGATATGAGATTGACAAACAAGGAACAACAAATATTCCTATATCAAAAGCAAGGGCAACATCTTCGTTGTCAAGTGCAAACACACCAACAAGGATTGGTAACGAATTAAGAGTAACTAATGTTTATGGATATCCATACTTTGGAAGTGGTTCAGGAAGTGACCCACATAGAGAATTAAAATTATTTCCAAGTGCAGTATCATCAAACGGAACATTAAATTCAGAAGACTATATTGGTTTTGCTCGAGTTAAGTATATTGATAATGTGAGTGCAACAAACTCAGGAGACTTGATGACAACAGCATCAGTCCATAATCTATACTTATTTGATGTTAAGATGTTTACAAAAATATCTTATACTGGTCATAGTGGAAGTGCAAGTGCTGGTGATAAAGTAACAGGTTCAGTTTCAGGTGCAACAGGTATTGTTGCATACGACAACAATTCAGATGCAATTTACTTGCATGATGTCGTAGGAACTTTTGTATCATCAGATGCATTATCTTCAAAAGGTGTCGGGGATTTCTCAATCACAGCAGGTCAAAACGATGGTGTTAGAAATTATAACATCGATAGAGTTAGAAGTGTAGGTCAATTACTAGACCAAGGAACACTAGACTTTACAGCAAACGCAGTAGTAGATGCAGAATTTACACTAACTGGTTCAGTAACTTTTGATACAGGTGATTCAGATGCAATGACTGGTTTTGGAACTAAGTTTGCAACAGAATTAAAAGAAGGTGATAAAGTTGTTAATCCTTCTAACGGAGAAATTTACGAGATTGATTCTATCACATCAGATACAGTTGCAGTGTTAAAAAGTTCAGTTCAGTTAGTTACTTCAAATCATTCAGGCAATGCAGTAAGACAAAGAGTTAAATTAAGAGACCAAGACCAAACAGTTCAAATTCTTTCATTGCCTAGAAACTATGTAAGTTCAGTAACACCAACAAGTTCAAAAGTAAAAAGACAAGAAGTTGCAACAGTAAACGCATCAGGTGTTATATCAGTTGGCCCTCTTGGAACAAATGAATCTTTTGCATCATTCTCTAGAGATAACTGGAATCTATCGGTTATTGAGAGTGCTGGTGGTTCATTAAGTGAAGGTCAAGTATTAGACATCACTGTTATAGACCCATCTGCTTCAGGTGGTTCAACTCAAACAATCGATGTAGGTCAAGCAAATGACAATGGTGCAAAAATTTTAGTATCATATGGTGTAATTTCTACAAAGTCAGATGACCTCAATAAATCCTTACATAGAAGTTGTTGTGTATCTGTAGAGGAAACAGATGCAACAGGACACTTCTACGGAACTGCATACGACCATAAAGACATATCCCTAGGGGTTGCCGATGTATTTGCAATCAGAGGGATATACGAAGGTGTAGGAGGCAATCCTCTACCACCTAATGCAACACTAACGAAAGACCCAACAACTCAATCATCAGTTCATACACTAGATGAAATTATTATTGGTCAAACATCAGATGCAAAAGCAAGAATAATTAAAACTGCATCATCGGGTTCAACTTTCTATTACTACTATCTAACAGAAGCAACATTTACAGAAAATGAAATAGTTGTAGGACAATCTTCAAATGTAAGTTCAATCATTACTAATATTAATGCTGGTTCACCCGATATCAAAGAAAGATATTTCTTAGACAATGGTCAAAGAGATGCATATTACGACCATGCAAAAATTACTTTGAAACCTGGCCAACCAGTTCCAAATAATAAGATTCTAATTGTGTTCGATTACTTTACAGGTAGTGGTAATGGATACTATTACTCAGTAGATTCATATCCAGTTGGGACTTCAGCTGGGGATATTTCTTATGATGAAATACCAGTTTACTCACCAAACAAAGTTGATGTTGGTGGATTAGAGCCAGATGGAACATATGAATTATCAGATGCATTAGACTTTAGACCATCAGTCGGTTCATTGTTAGGGACAGACTTGTCTTCAACAACACCCGACCCAACTTCACCAGTTAACTTAAGTGATAACTCGAGTGGTATAACTGCTGACCCATTTGAGTTTGAAGCAAAAGACTTCTCATCGACTGGTGCCTTTGCAATCAACACACCATTAAATGCAATATCGCAAACAGCAGATTTAAGTTTCTATACTGCAAGAATAGATAAAATCTTCTTGCACAAAAAAGGTAGTTTCCAAATTTCAACAGGAATACCTTCTTTAACACCAACACGACCTAAATCAATCGAAGACAGTATTGAGATGTTTGAATTGTTTATTCCACCTTATACTGCTGATTTAAGTAAAATTAAAGTTAGGTCAAAAGACCATAGACGATTTACCATGAAAGATATTGGTAAAATCAATCAGAGAGTTACAAACCTAGAAAGACTTACATCACTATCTCTACTAGAGAAAGATACACAATCAAGACAAATATTAGATGGTGATGGTTTTGATAGATACAAGTCAGGTTTCTTAGTAGATAATTTTAGAGGACATAAGATTGGGGATGTAACACATCCCGACTATCAATGTGCTATCGATACTAAGATGGGTATGTTAAGACCTCAGAGTATGTCTCAATTCTTTGATATCGCATTAAACACAACTGATTCATCAGGTTTCCAGCAAACTGGAGACATGATTACTCTACCTTATACAGAAAAAGAATTTGCAAAGGTTGGAGTATCATCAAGGTCATTAAATGTTAACCCATATCATGTCTTTGCATTTATAGGTAATCTAAAACTAACTCCTGAATCCGATATATGGAATGATACAGAACAATTACCCGAAGTTCGTGTAAGTAGAGAAGGAAACTTTGATGCTTTATCAGGTCTAAATGGATTAGGAACAGTTTGGAACTCATGGCAAACAACATGGGTAGGTGAACCCGAAACAGTATCAACAGAAGTTACTTCATCCACCAGTGGTCAATGGGACGGAGACCCAGCACAAGGTGGAACATGGCAAGCAGGTTCAGAGACAACTAGAGAAATAACAGAGACACCTGAGACACAAACTAGAACAGGTGTTACAACTTCTGTAGTTGAAGACTTTGTAGAAACAAGAAATGATAGAATTGTTTCTGTATCAATCATTCCTTTCATGAGAGCAAGGACTATTGAGATTGATGCAACTAACTTGAAGCCAGGCACAAACCACTTCTTCTTCTTTGATGGAGTGAGAATCGACAAATATGTAAGACCATATGATGCAAACTTCTCACAAGATGGTGGAACAACAGTAACCTCAGGATTAAAAACAAATGGTAATGGTAGACTAAGAGCTTACTTTGAGTTACCTAATGATGAAGTTCAAAGATTCCCAACAGGAACTAGAGATTTAAAAATAACTTCATCTTATAATAATACACCTAACCCACATTCATATTGTCAGGGTAACTACTCTGCTCAAGGTTTACTACAATCTAACCAAACAGAAGTAGTATCAACAAGAAATGGTAAGGTTATTACTGAAAATACAACAGGTCAAAGGTCAATTAAGAGAAGAGGTGAGGTTCACAATACATTACCTACTGATACGACTGCACCTACATTCGAAGAAGATATTCCAACAGATACAAATGACCAAGTAGAAGAAACAACTTCAGCTGAAACTGAAACTAATGTTGCAGATAACTTCACTGAACTTCCACCCCCAATGAGAGTTGAGTCTACCGAAGATTGGAGAGACTTAGTAAGAGAAGCTAGATGGGATGCAAGGAGAGAGCTTAGAGGTTGGTCAGACCCACTTGCAGAATCGTTCCTCGTGGAACAACAGGGTGGTGTATTCCTATCTTCAATAGATGTTTACTTTGCAACTAAGTCAACACACATGCCAGTATCCATAGAAATCAGAAATATGGTAAACGGATACCCAGGCCCAATTGTAATGCCTTTCTCAACTGTAACTAAAAATCCAAGTGAGATTACAACATCTACAGATGCTTCAGTAGCAACTAAGTTTACATTTGATTCACTTGTTTATCTTGAAGAAGGTAAAGAATACTGTTTCGTAGTTTACACAAACTCCAATGAATACGAATGTTGGATTTCTAGAATGGGTGAAACAGATATTACAACTGGTGAACAAATTACAGGACAACCATATGCTGGTTCATTGTTCTTATCACAAAACGCATCAACATGGACAGCAGAACAAACAGATGACCTCAAATTTACAATGAGATTTGCAAGTTTCGATGTATCAAAAACTGCAAATCTTTACTTTGAAAACGAAGCATTACCTACAGTTAAGTTGCAAAACAACCCAATCTCAACTAAGTCAGGTGAAAACAAAATTAAAGTTTACTCATACATGCACGGAATGTATGATGCAAAATCAGGGGTTGTAATTAGTCAAGTAGCAGGTGATAAACTAAATGCAGTATTAGAAATTGATTCTACCAGTGGAAGTAATGGTGTATCAGGAGCTCCTACAGCTGGAACATATCTCAACAGAGAACCCGATACTTATTCAGGTTCAGGAACAGGATTAAAAGTTGACATTACTATTGCTTCAGATAACACAATCGATTCTATAAGAATTGCAGACCCAGGCTCTGGTTATGCAGTAGGTGAATCAGTAGTATTCACTAATTTCGATAATGCAACTGATGGTAATGGTTCAGAAGACCTTACAATTTCTATTGCAGTGGTAGGTGATACTTTAGGTGGTATTCCAGTTGATGCTATTAATGCATCCCATGGAACAGGTTCAGGTAACCCAACAAACTTAGAAGACATCACAATTGATGCATTTAGACTTGAAATTGATTTATCAAGTTACATTGCTGAGAACAAATTAAAAACAGGATATACTGCAAATGCAACTACATTAGGTGGTGGAAAAAGAGTTAAAGCAAGTAGAAACTATTACTACGATGCATTGCATACTCTAATCCCATCAGTGAATGTTAAGAATACATTTGTTGTTGCAAGTGTAGAGAGAACTGCTGGTTCTTCACCCGAAGGACATTTAAGTGGAACAGTATATCAAAGAAGAGCTACATCAGAGTTTGTAACACTTAATGATAATGCATACTTCTCAGAACCAAGTGTAATTCTATCAGAGAGAAATGAAACACTATGGCAATCAAGTGGTAAGTCATTTAGACTATTACTACAAATGGCTTCGGTTAATAAGAATGTATCACCAGTTATCGATACACAAACTATCGGAGCTCTTGCAATCGGTAATAGATTGAATAATATTGATGCAGAAACAGATTTACCAAACACAGCTGGAGATGCAACTGTAAATGATTATGTTTATGTTCCTTCAACAGAACCCGAAGGTGATAACAATGCATTTGTATATCTAACTAAGAAAGTAAACTTAAAGAACCCAGCATCTGCTCTAAAAGTTATTTCAGATAACTTTAGACCAACAAATACAGATTTAAAATTCATGTATAAAATCGTTAAGAACGATGAAGAGACCCCTATCGATGATATCGGATTTGAATATTTCAACACCGATGGTTCACCCGATACAGTGGTTGACAATGATGAAAGAAACTTTAAAGAATATGAATATACTGCTGAGAATCTACCCGAGTTCAGTGCATTCATGATTAAGATTGTAGGACAAGGGTCAAATACATCTAAGGTGCCTATGGTATCTGCATTGAGATGTATTGCAACAGCATAATGAGTGAGTTAAAGGTAGAAGGATATTCACATTTAGTTAGAGAAGAAGAATCTCATGCTATTGTAAATACGGATATCGAACAATACCGATTAACAATGAAAAGAAGAGAGATATGGAAATCTCAGAAAGAAGATATAAATAAACTTAAGGGTGAAGTATCAGAGATAAAAAACCTTTTACAGGAATTGATAGAGAAAACACATGGCTAAAGTAGTAGACCAATATTCAACATTAGAAGATTTTAGACTGAAATTTAATTCAGTTGCAGCTGATGTAGGTGAACCTACAGGACTTCGTTCATCTTTACAAAACAGAGGTTCTCTTGTTGATGCAATCAATGAGATAGAAGATAAAACATTTTTCTTTCAAGAGTTTCAATATAGTGCAACTGCTTCACAAACAGTATTCAGTGGTGCAGATTCAGATGGTAACACTTTAGAATTTCAAACTAAAAAGATTCAAGTATTCCAAAAAGTAAATGCAGATGGTTCTACTAAACACTTAGTAGAAGGAACCGATTATTTTGCATCAGGAGCTAGTAATGGAGTTTATACTTCTATCACTTTAAACTCAGGTGCATCAGTTAATGATGTAATTACCATTTATGCATTTACAGGTTCAGCAGTAGGAACATCTGCTGGTGGTTCAGGTATTGGTGGTCAGTTTTCAGAAACAGCTGCAAATGTTATTTACAACATTAACTCATCAGGTGTTATCTTAAATGGTGATGGTTCAAACAGAACAGTTACACTATCAACTTCAGCACCAATTGAATTTGATGGTGAGGTTTATTCACAAGACCATATCAATCTTGCAAGTGGAAAATTATTTAAAGGGAACCTACAAGGAAATGTAACAGGGAATGTCACTGGCAACCTCACTGGAAATGTAACTGGAAATGTCACTGGAGACCTCACTGGAGATGTTACTGGAACAGTTTCAAGTTTATCAAATCATTCTATCACTGCATTGAGTGATGTAAGTGGGACACCAACAGATGGTCAAATACTTGCTTATAGTTCATCAAATTCAAGATACGAACCAGTAGACCAAGCAACTACAACAACAATTACAGAGGGGACAAACCTATACTTTACAAATGAGAGAGTAGATGACAGAGTGAATGCATTACTACAAGAGGGAACAGGTATAACCCTTTCATACGATGACAATGCAAACACCCTTACAATTTCGGGTTCTGCACAATATGGTGATTCAGATGTAGATTCTAGACTCGATGCAAATGCTGGTGGGTCAGGTCTTTCATCATCAGGTGGAACATTATCAGTTAATACATCTAATGGAGTGAAAATAGATGGGGACGATGTAGAGTTAGACTACGAGGTAGTTAGCACTGCACCGAGTTCAACAAGCGGAACTCAAGTTGGACATCTATGGTTTGTGATATGATATGGCTGACGAAATTTATATAAATCACGGGACAACCTTTCAACAACCCTATCAAGGTCAACGCCCAGTTAATGTTCAGAATCCTTTTAATAGACAGACAACTGTTCAGGCAGTAAGGCAAACTCAACAACCATACACATTTAATGATAATCAACCTTATACATACAGTGTTCCAGTAAATGCTCAGAACCCTTTTATAAGACAACAACCTTTTCCATTTACTTCACAAGCAACGGGACAGGCACCTTTTACATATCAGTTTCAATCACCTAGTCCATTTATTGCAGACCAGCCTTACATTGTAACATATCAGGCTCAACAACCAGTAACATATCAGGCTCAAGCACCGACTACATATCAAGCACAACAACCAGTTACATATCAGGCACAACAACCGACTACATATCAGGCTCAACAACCGACTACATATCAAGCACAGAGTCCAAGTCCATATATTGCAAACCAAACATATTCTACAACTGGTAATTACAACATAAATTTTTCACATAATAACACACTTGTGTTATATAATGGAAATACATATGGGGGTGACTCATATACTGGGTATGCTCAAGTAGCTGCTTCAAGAACTAGTTCAAATTATGTAGTCTCAGCTTATGTGGATTTAGACTTTAGACTAGGTTACACTAGAGGTGCTACACAAGATGAATGGACAGTAAGTGTTCAACTTGGTAATTATACAACTAATTATCCAGGCACAAGAAGAATAAGATATGCAAACTCATCTACTTATTTAGATTTAGGAACTCAAAGGACAATAGGAACATTTTATGTAAATCATGGTGGTAACTATCCAACAACATATAGAGTTATGTATACTGATATACTTGATTTTCAAGAGCTTGGATTCCCCTTGAGTCCGTTATATACATCAAACACAAGTTTTGCAAATAGTGCGTCTGGAGTAACATATTATGTTACCCCACAAGCATCTTCATCTTCAACTTTCTTTACTTACCCTACATCATCAAATTCTACATATGGTGGATGGTCACAAAGAGTTTCATTAGACGGGGAAGAGGCTGGACAAATAAGTCATACTTGGCGAGTTGGATATAATTTTCAATTTAAAAAGACAGGTTGGTCACCATCACCATATACATATGACCCACAATGGAGTGGAGAAATATTAGCAGTATTAACAGGAACATGGGGTAGTGGTAGCTCACCAGGCGGTTTCCCTAACCCACAATAATTATGGCACAGTATCAACATCCACAAACAATGTATCAGCCTTATATCTATCAGGCTCCTAGGACTTATGACGCACAACAACCCGTTCCATATATTGCTGATAGACCAAGTCCATACATTGCAGACCGACCAAGTCCATACATTGCAGACCAACCAAGTCCATATATTGCTGATAGACCGAGTCCATACATTGCAGACCAAGCAAGTCCATATATTGCAAATGCAGATGCTAATAGAACTTATCAGGCACAACAAGCAAACCCATCGATAAGAGATGCACAACAACCTTATCCTTATATTGCACAAAATCAACAGCCTGCAACCTACAATTATAGGTCACCTTCAACATATCAGAATCCTTTGAATGGTGATGTTCCATTTATAAATCAGGGAAGACGACCAGTATCGTATCAGTTCTCATATCAAGTTCCATACATATATCAGTCTCCTTCGATTTCACAACAACCATATGCAACGAGTAGACCTATCGGGCCTCTATCTAAAGTGAAGGGTGTGTATGTGCATGATGCTCAGGGAAGTGTTAGAAAAGCACAAGAGATTTATGTGAATGCACCACAAGGTATAGAAAAAATTCACCAATCAGTCCCTACACCTCAGTTTCAAAAATAAAATCGTATAAATAGTTGTATGGCTATTATCGCAAATTTATACATTGACCAAGGCACCGACTATTCAGTAACAATAGATGTTACCGATAGTTCAGGCGATATTCTGGATCTAACAGGATATACTGCATCAGCACAAATTAGAAAAACATACAGTTCTTCCAGTGTCAGTGCAACATTTTCAACCAGTATCGCTGAACTTGCAGGACAAGTGACACTAAGCCTTACTGATACACAGACAACAGGTCTCTCAGCTGGAAGATATGTTTATGACCTAAATATTACAAGTGGTGCGGGGACAACTACAAGAGTTGTCGAAGGACAAGCAATCATAACACCAGGCGTAACGAGGTAAGAAAATGGCAAATGTTAAAGCAAGAATACTACAAAACAATACAATTCGAGCAAAACAAGTTGCAATCGGCAATTCATCAACCAATGTAAACTTGTCTGCAAAATCTATCAATGAACTTGCAGATGTTGATGTTACAGAAACAGATGACGGACTTCTTTCATACGACCAAGCAACAGACAAATGGGTAACTACTACAACCATTGATGGTGGAACATTTTAGTTTTATAAATATTCTTATCAAATCAAGGTGTCATTCAAGTGAGACACGACCCACATAGTGAGTGGACAGATATATAATGTAATCTTCTAGGGATAGTGAACTAGAATAAGCTTATTAAATAAAAAAAATTCATTTTTTAGGAGAAAAAAATGGCAACAGTAATTCAAATTAAAAGAAGCACAGGAGTATCAGCACCTACAGTCTCAGACTTAAGTGAAGGTGAATTAGCTTATGTGCAAGACCGAAGTAATTCGGGTGCTGGAGCTAAACTCTACATTGAATCAGTTGATTCAGATAACTCTACTCCATTAATTCAAGCAATTGGTGGTAAATACTATACAGACATGTTGGCAGGTTCTGCTCCAACACCAGCAAACTTTATTGTTGGTAATGGTTCAACTGCTGGTGGTTCTATACAGTTAAGAGAAGATTCTGACAATGGTTCTAACTATGTAGCGTTGAAGTCACCTGACAGTGTTGCATCTAATGTAACATTTGTTTTGCCTGGCTCAGATGGTTCAGCAAACCAAGTTCTCGGAACAGATGGTTCAGGAAACCTTTCATTCCTATCAACAACATCTACACTTGCTGGTGCAACAGACTCAGATATATCAACTCCTTCATCAGGACAAATTCTTGTTCATGACGGAAGTGATTCATTTGACAATGTTAGCATCTCAGGAGACGCAACACTTGCTTCAGATGGTGCATTAACCATTTCTGCAGGCGCAGTTGAGTTCTCAATGTTAGCAGGTGCAGCTGTTCAATTATCATCAGAATCATTCTCAGACGATGACACATCTATAATGACTTCTGCAGCGATTCAAGACCTTATTGAATCAAAAGTAACTGCTGAAGACTTAGACATCGCTGGTGATTCAGGAACAGGTGCAGTCGATTTAGACTCACAATCACTTACCTTTGCTGGAACAGCAAACGAAATCGAAACATCAGTTTCAGGTCAAACTGTAACAATTGGATTACCAAACGATGTAACAATTGGTGGTAATGCAACAATTTCAGGAAACTTAACAGTTTCAGGAACAACAACTACAGTTGACTCAACAACAGTATCGATTGCTGACCCAGTATTCGAAATCGGTGATGACGCATCAGACGACAACCTAGACAGAGGTATTAAGTTTAAGTATAACGATGGTTCTGCTAGACTTGGTTTCTTTGGTATGGACGAGTCATCAGAGAAGTTCGTAGCATTAAAAGCTGCAACTGACTCTTCATCAGTATTCAGTGGAACTGCAATGGACGCAGTGTTCGGTGGATTAGAAGTTTCAGGACTTTCTCTTTCAGGTTCAATCACATCAGTCGATGGTGTAGCTCCAACAGCAGGACAATTACTAATCGGTAATGGTTCAAACGGAGATATGGAACTTGCAGCTTTAACTGCTGGTGAAGGTATCGATGTAACAAATGCTGATGGTTCAATCACAATCGCTGGAGAAGACGCAACAACATCTAACAAAGGTATTGCATCTTTCTCAAGTGATAACTTTACAGTAACAAGTGGTGCAGTAACAATTACCGCTATAGATGGTGGAACATTCTAAAAATCATTTATAGGAGAGTAAAATGGCAACAGTTATACAATTTAAAAGAAGTTCAACTCAAAGTGCAACTCCAACAGTTGGAGATTTGTCTTTAGGTGAATTAGCAGTCAATACTTATCATGGTAGATTTTATACCGAGAAGAATGACGGCTCTGCTTCAGTTGTAGAGGTTGGAAGCAATCCTGCTTCATTAACCATTAACGATGCTTACTCTTTTCCTACGAGTGATGGTAGCTCAAACCAAGTTCTTGGAACCAATGGTTCAGGGACTTTAAGTTTTAGAGACCAACCATCTAGTGGTATCACTATTTTTACATACTCAATTACATCTACAGGAACTTCGATAACAGGTTCAGATGATAATTCGAATACACTTTCCTACACAGCAGGAAGTGAACAAGTGTATATAAATGGTGTTAAACTAGTTAGTGGGTCAGACTACACGGCAACAAATAGTTCAACCATCACTTTGGCAGAAAATGCATTAAATGGTGATGTCGTAGAGGTCGTTGCAATAACATCAGCAGCAAACCTCGTGCAAGGATTTTTCACTGCAAATACATTTACTGCAACCACAGCAGACCAAGTTTTATCTTCAAATGCAGTTGCAAACAAGGCAATAAAATATGTCTTGTCAGCAACACATGCTACAGCAGGGACACATGCAGCTGAAGTATTACTTATTAATGACGGAACAGATGCTTACTTCGTTCAGTATGGCGATGTGTATTCTAATGCGTCATTGTTTACATTATCTTCGGATGTGAACTCAGGTAATATGAGATTACTCGTAACACCTGCGAACACTAATACAACGATAGATACTTTCCAAATCAGACATAGTTAATAGGAGTTAGACATGGCAAAGACAAAAGCTTTCGAAATTGCAGAACTCATAAGAGTCTTCTCATATGATACTGCTAACGATGTTATTTCTACTTCTAAAGAACTTGACACAAAGACTAGGAAATCAGAATCGTTGACAACTACAGCAACAACAGAGGTGTCCCTTGATACATTTGCACATGCAGATTTCAGGGCTGCACGATATGTTATTGCTATGTCAAGTGGTTCAGACTATCATTCAACAGAGGTTGTATTAGTTCATGACGGAAGTGCAGTAACAATGACACAATATGGCACACTGAAATCAACAAGTCTCGCAACTTTTGATGCAGACATTTCAGGTTCAGATTGTAGACTTAGAATTACACCTGCGTCTGCTAGTTCAACATCAATCAACTTCCACAGGACAGTTGTTGGTGCATAGTAAGTAGATTACATCATTCTAAAGGGGAACTTCGGTTCCCCTTTTTTTTACCTTCAAAAAAACTATAAATAGATTAAGACAAAGTATATTGGATATTTTATGGCAACTCAAAGTAAATTTTTTGCAGATATAGGTTTAGAAACTGGACAAGACTTACTTGTCGATGGTGATGCAACAGTTACAGGAAACCTAACTGTTAATGGAACTCAAACAACAGTAAATTCGACTACAACTTCGGTTGCAGACTCAATGATTGAGCTTGCAAACAACAATACTAGTTCAGATACACTTGACATTGGTATATACGGAAACTATAATGATGGACTTGCAGATGGAGTCGGTGAGTTCACTGGTTTATTCAGAGATGCATCAGATTCTACATGGAAACTATTCGATGGTTTAGAAGTAGAACCAACTACTACAGTAAATACAGATGGAACTAACTATGCAAAAGCAGCCTTAGAAGTTGGAGACTTATCTTGCACAACTTTGACTGCAACTAACAGTCTTACAGGTGCAAGTCTTACCTACCCTACAACAGACGGAACAAACGGACAAGTTCTTACAACGAATGGTAGTGGAACATTATCATTTACTTCGAAGTATACAGATTCAGATGTAGAGACATACTTAGATGGTGGAACATCAACTCCTATTTTAGCAAATGCAACATTTGGTGGAATGAAACTTTTAAACCAAGCAGGTGGTGGTTCTATAGGATTAAATAGAGACCCTGCTGATGGCACTTATGTTGGTTCTGCAAGTTTACAAAGATTCCAAATCAACGGCCCGATGAGTGGTTCAGACTTTTTAGATTTTCAATCTTATAACAGCAGCGGAACATATACAGGAAGTTTTTATTTAAATGGTGGTAGGGCAGGCGTAGGAATCAATAATCCCGCAGGTGAATTTCATGTAGATTCAGGTTTAGCATCTTGTGATATTCATCTTACAACAGGTTCAACAGGTGGCACTGGTTATGATGTAAATCTTAATATGACTGGTGGTGCTAATAATTCAGAAATGAATATTAATATGGGTATTGCAGGCAACGCT
>Ga0213858_10000798_pt1 | contig 14926 bp, 8 predicted proteins | sample PICome_FD_160122 | JGI IMG/M metagenome (GOLD analysis project Ga0213858, IMG submission 160122) | Coastal seawater microbial communities near Pivers Island, North Carolina, United States - PICO245 | ecosystem: Environmental > Aquatic > Marine > Coastal | place: USA: North Carolina | collected... | reverse complement strand
ATCGTTCCTTGAAAAAAAAAAGAAAATCACGCAGGCAGGCGAGTCATCTTTCTTTCCAGGATCAGCATCAACGGCAAACAGGTTGTACGCGGGGAGATCGAGCGACAAATTTCAGAATTGCAGTCGCTTTTACTGCGTTTGGCAGAGGTTTATCCGGAAACGCGCATGAAAAGGCGGACAGAACCCGGTTGAGTTCTGTCCGCCTGCGCTGGTTTGACCCTCCGTGCGTTGACGCGACGGGGAATCAGAATTCTCCGATGACCTGACCGTCTGATTTGTTTCCGAGGTTTCGCCATGTGCGGACATCAACATTTTCGCTGATGAAACGAACACTGCCGTCCCCAAGCAGACTTTGCACACCGCCCGTATGAACGCTGCGAGAAGCCTGGTTGACGCGATTGGAATTCACACCGCAGTCGAATTGTTTGGCGTTTGGGACGTTGAAGCTGGAAAAGAATCCACTTTGCGGGAAGTAGTTGTAGAACCAGGAATTCCCAGCCTGCCGCATGCGATTGGTATCTTTGTTAACGCCTGTGCATTGAGTTCTGTTGCCGGAATCGTTGCTGGCAACGCGATAGAAGCCAATGACGGCCTCGGAAACGACGACTGTGTTGGATGAACCGTCAGTGATGTCGCGGAACGAGTACTTTGTGTTCTGGCCGAACAGGCCGGGAGGTTGCCTCCCAAGCCGCGTTGTATCGCCGACCGCAGCCAGATAATTGCCCTGCGCATAATCTGTTCGCGGCCCACGCCCACTGACCTGCTGTCCGGTGGGAGTCAACCATGGAACGGATCCGGATCCAGGATCAGACGGACAGCGAAGTGCCGGAATGATCTGTCGCCGAGCACCGCGAGGGTTTGCTCCATTGACTCCACGGTCCCCGTCTGTGCCCCGGGTCCCCGCAAAGCCAAGGCTCCAGTCGATCTGCTGGAAGAGATTGCCCTGCTCCATCTGAGGCAACAGACGTGGCAACCAGCCAATGTTGCCCCGATACCAGCCAACACCCTGCCCCGAATAGGTATTGCGTGTTCGTCCCGGTGGGAAGCAATTGTACGTGTCGTGGTAGTTGTGAAGTGCAAGACCAATTTGCTTGAGATTGTTTTTGCACTGTGTACGGCGGGCGGCTTCTCGAGCCTGTTGTACCGCTGGCAGCAGCAGTGCAACAAGAATTGCGATGATCGCGATGACCACCAGCAATTCAATCAGAGTGAATCCGCGTTTTAGCCTTCCGGTGCGCATAGGGTTTTCTCCTTGTCGATCAATAAGAATTTCAGGATGACTACCGATCAATCCCCCCCAATTCATTCTCGGTAAGGGAATTTTCTACACGAGTTTAAATGAAACATCCGCTTAATGACAAGTTTGTTTCGGCAAATCATCTCATCGTTGCGGTGGTTCACAGCAGCGAATGTCCTGATGATCAGTGCTGCTGACGGTTGGGGATTGGTGCGTATGTTCAGCTTCAATCCCTGTCTGCTGCGAGGCCTGGCGGATCGGCGGCCGTGATCCTGGAGAGCGTCGGATCAAAGAAATGAAGGGATCGCGACCAGAGCGAAGATGGAAGTCGGGTCGAGTTTCAGCAGCAAGGCAGAAGATCCTGCCGCTGTTGAGTCAGCGGCTGTTTTTCGCGGAAATTCGTGGCTTTATTTTCCGTTGCACAACGTCAGGAGAACCTTCAGTGAGAAGCAATTCGCAATCCGGCGGGAGATCTCGAAAAATCTGGGTGGGTGACTGTGAAGGCCAGTTGATCGCCAGTTCAACGATCCGAACGGCACTTCCCAGACCAGCCTGCAGCGAGATCGGATTGGCGCCGAACGCACCGCCGGTTGACACCAGATGATGACTGGTCGCGGTGGAACCGTCCTGCTGCAGCGTTTGTATCCGGATTCTTGCGCCAACTCCAAAGTAGTTGGCCTGCTTGCCTCTCAGACTGATCCGTGTCCAGCGATTGGGTGTACCCGGGTTCTCGAACAGGAGATTACTGAAGACATCACCGGGAAGAGCGCCGCCCATTTCCATGAAAATGTCCTGGTCGCCATCATTGTCAAAGTCCGCGAATGTGGTGCCATGTCCTTTCTGCAGATGTCCGAGCCCGGCTGCAAAAGTGATGTTCCGAAATTCTCTCCCCTGCTGGTTCAGAAACATCAGGTTTGGCATGAGTGCTTCATATTCGGGGTATCCTGTACCGAGGTAGAAGTCGGGGAAGCCATCGTTGTTAATATCACCAAAATTCGATCCCATGGGTTGTTCAGCGAAGTTCAGGTTCCACTGCCGGGCGGATTCCGTGAATCCTCCCTGACCATCTCCGAGGTACAGTTTCGCTGTTTGCCCGGAGTGGATTCCGGTCAGATACTGTGACCCAACGGTGTCGATACTGACTTCATACGCCGCTGCGAAGATGTCCAGATTACCGTCATTGTTGACGTCCCAGAACCAGGCTGGGAAGCTTGCCGATGGTTCGGTAACTCGAACTTCCTGTGCGACGTCAGTGAAGGTCAGATTCCCTTCGTTTCGGTAAAGTCGATTTTCACTGTTCAAATTCGACACGTACAGATCGGGGAAGCCATCGTTGTTGTAGTCGCCCCACGACACTGCTTTTGTGAATCTGGAATTCTCGACGCCGGCGGACGCAGCGATATCAAGGAATCCATCACTGCCACGGTTCAGGTAGAGTCCGGATGCGGGGCCTTCGTTTCCGACGTACAGATCCAGATCCCCGTCCAGGTCAATGTCCGCCCAGGCAGCGGTACAGGTTGGCAACTCGTCCTGGCCAATGCCAGTGTCGAACGCGACGTCAACGAATCGCATTTCTCCGAGGTTGTGCAGCAGAGAATTTGGGATTCGTCCCTGCTCGCCGAGCCATGCTCCCCTCGCAACAAAGACGTCAATACGACCGTCATTATCAAAATCCCCCGGGATCAGGTTGATCCCTCCGGTGATTCCGGTCAGTCCTGATTCAACTGTGACATCCTGAAAGGTGCCATCAGCGAGGTTGCGAAACAGGCGGATTTGTCCGGCCGGTTCCCAGGTCGATGTCATCAGGTCGATGAATCCATCCCCGTCAAAGTCCTCGGCAACAGCACCACCTCCGCAGTTCACGACATCAAGGCCAGCGTCAGCAGCGATGTTGCGAAAGCGGGGTGTCGGTGTGGGATCCTGAAATACCTCCAGCGGGATCCGGTATTTCTGTGGGATTCCATTCGGATACTCGCCAGCTGTCATGGCCGCGATATTTGCAAGCCAGATGATTCCCCTGTCCTCAGGAGACTGCTCAAGATACTCGAGAAAATACTTCAGGGCATTCTGGCTGTAATGCCGCACCCGATGAATGCCCTCGGCACCCACCGGCAGCAGGCAGGTTTCTCCGTTTTCGCAGCAGAGACAGTTGGCCGTTTCCGCGGCACGCAGCCAGGTCAGCCCAAGCTCGAAGCTCCAGCGAGTCATATCGGGACTCTGCTGCTGGCTGGCAGTTGTGGCAAGCTCTCTTGCTTTTTCCAGTGCAGCAAGGGCCTCCTGATTCCTACCGAATCTGCGATAGTCTATTCCCAGGCTGAGGTACAACCGGGCGAGCACAGACGTTGGGGCCTGTCCGGCATATTTTTGAATGGCCTGTTCGGCTGATTCCAGAGTTGCCCTCTGAAAATACGGATCGGAATTCTCAGCCTGACGCGCCAATGCTTCCAGCCGTGATATCATCCGCCGATGTGAGAGGGCGGGCTTCGGCTCGGCAGAGTCTGACGATCGCGGTGGCGGAACGGGAATCTTTTGTTCGCAACCACTGCCCAGCGTCAGCAAGAGCGTGAGGGCAATCATCAGGCACAACGACACGGCACAACCCCTTGAAAACGGGCTGCCGCTGGACAGACAACGGCAGGAGGCCGTGTATGTTACATGCCAAAGACGATGCGGGGTGCCGATGCGTCAGCGATCTTCATTTATTACTTGAAATGAGTGTCGGCTTGCGGGGCGAAAGAGCAGGCGAGTCGGGAGCGACTTCAGGGAGTTCTGGCGAGCTTGGTGGCGTGCCTGGAGTTTCGGAATCATCGAAAGAAAACCGGTTGGACTTTGTTGTGCGGAGCGGATGATTGGCCGGAGGAGCGGCAGAAGCTCCCGAAAAAGTACTTGCGATGCCGGAAGCTTCGCTGGACTGAGCAGCGGCAACACGCCCCTGTTCCGACAGGATATCGACCGGGGGGGGCGTCCCGAATCCACGTTCATCCTCTGGCTTCAACATCTCCGAGACTGGCGATAAAGCCTGGGCTGGAGCAAACTGCTTGTGGAAATCTGAGAGTTGCGGCTCTGTTTCCATAAAGAACAACGTGGTGACGTCTGCCTGCTCCGGGACATCGATTGAGATGCTGTCGAGAATTTCTGCCGAGGTGTTTTCTGTCTGGGCAACGAAAACGACCACCAAAGACAGCGGTGTCAGTACAAACACTCGAGTTGAAAACATGACTTTTCTCTAGGGGAAAACGAAAACATCCATGCTGCGTAAAACACAGTTTTCGTCGATGTTTCTTGGACTTGCGGGGAGCGTCCCATAATCGAAGGCGACGTCGAATGATGTTGATGTAAAGGCGCACGAAGCAAGCCTTTAATCCTGTCTACCCACCGCAGACGGATAAACCACCTGTTCGGCTTCGGGATTCCTCGCGTAGATTGTACAGATCACATTGTTGTTATCGGTGATAGCAGTTGTAGGGCTGTTTCTTTCTCCGTCCCGACTGCAATAATTGAAGAATTCCAAACAATCGTCTTAATCCGTCAATGTTTTCTAAACTGTGCGAATGATGAATTCGGTTTTTTCATCCGGTCCAGCAGCGGCCCTCGCCGCTGCCGCTCTGTGGGCAGCGTCGAGCCTGATCTATTCCCGCGTGCGACTTTCGGCGTGGGAGCTCAATTTCTGCAAAAATGTGGTGGCGTCTGTCGCCTTACTGCTGATCTGGCTTGCTGGTCGAGGTTCTGCCCAGCTTTCAATGCCTGCAGACTTCCGCACACTTCTGCTTCTGGCATTGAGTTCTCTGCTGGGAATTGTCCTGGGGGACACGTTGTATTTCCGCAGTCTGCAAATTCTCGGGCCGCGCCGCGCTCTGATGTTGTCCACCACCAGTCCATTGTTTGGTCTGGCGTTCGGGACCCTGCTGCTGAATCAGTTTTTGACAGTCGCAAATTTGGTGGGGATCGCCTTAACTCTGATTGGCGTTGTGGCAGTCATTCTTGAGCGCGGCGGCAGGAGCGATGCGGCGGGGTATCATGGTGGGACAACGACGATTGCTGTCTTGCTGGGGCTGGCAGCCGCTGCGTCCACGGCAGTTGGCGGGATGCTGAGTCATGTGGCAACGCATGACTCCGGATCCGGATCCGGTTGCTCTGCATTTGACGCCACTGTGATTCGAGTGGTGACTGCAGCCGTTACGACGGGATTGTTGTTGTCATTTCGCAGGAAGCTGCGTCAGACATCGGCAAGAGTCTTCGCGCCGTCTCTTCTCAAGTCCTATTTGCCGGCAGTGGTGATGGGACCGATTCTCGGAATCTGGATGAGTCAGATTGCGTTGCAGAAGTCCCTGCTGGCCGTGGCGATTACACTGACAAGCACGACGCCTCTTTTTGCAATGCCCCTTTCTCGAATTGTGTTTGGAACTCCCGTTACCGCCCGTGCTTTGCTGGGCGCTTTGGTCGCGATTGCAGGAGTATCTCTTGTCGGGAGTGATCCGTCGGACCTGCGGTCGTTCATGGCCGTTTTGGGGGGCTGGAACGAATAACGGTATCACAGGCTGCTGCCAGGGCTTATGAAAGGGGAGCGGCAGCCCTGCTGAATGAAATTGATTTCTCCATCACCGTCAGCCTGGAGCGAACCCATGGATAGCCACTCAAGTCGTCGTCGGATCCTGCAGGGACTCATGGCGGTTGGCGTTGGGTCGAAGACAATGTGCCGGATGCTTGCTGATGAGGTCTCAGCGACCGGGAAATTGACCGTCGAGCAGGTTGCTGCGGCGGAGAAGCTAACGGGGCTTGATCTCTCCGATGACGAGCGTGCCTCACTCGTGCGTTCGATCGAGTCGACTCTGGAAAAGCTGCGTCGTATTCGAGCGCAGCAGATCTCCGTGGATCAGAGTCCGGCTGTTCGTTTTGATCCGGAAATTGGCAGTCCGGAAACGCGCCAGCAGTGGCAGCGGCTGCGTCCCTGGCAACGTGCCTGGGACAAGCAAGCTCCGCCACATCTGCTGGAGGGGGATTCCGAGACCGGGGTGCGGTGGAAGACCGTGCGGAGACTGGCCGCTGATCTGCGGTCCGGAGTGACTACCTCCGCAGAATTAACTCGTCAGTGCCTGATGTTGCTGGAACAGGCCAATCCTGCTTTGAACTGTGTCGTGTCACTGCTGAAGGATCGAGCTCTTGCTCAGGCCGATCAGGCCGACAGAGAATTGGCACAGGGAAAGGATCGGGGGCTGTTGCACGGAATTCCGTGGGGGGCGAAGGATCTGCTGGCGGTCCCCGGATATCACACAACGTGGGGGGCACCGCAATATCGCGACCGGGAACTGAATCAATCTGCAACCGTCGTCTCACGTCTTGACGAGGCGGGGGCTGTGCTGACGGCAAAACTGTCTACAGGTGCCCTCGCGATGGGGGACCGCTGGTTTGGAGGGCAGACAAAAAACCCCTGGAACACCGAACAGGGGTCAAGTGGATCTTCGGCCGGTTCGGCGGCTGCCACTTCCGCCGGACTCCTGCCCTTTGCCATTGGCAGTGAAACACTGGGCAGTATCATTTCGCCGTCAAAGCGATGCAGCATCGCGGGATTGCGGCCGACATACGGACGAGTCTCCCGGGCTGGTTGCATGCCGCTCTCATGGACGATGGACAAACTTGGGCCGCTGGCGAGCAGTTGTGACGATTTGGGAATTGTTCTGGCTGCAATTCATGGCAGCGATCCGAGCGACTCTTCCAGTGTGACGCGTTGGTACGAATGGCCGGTGTCTCTCAAACTCAAAGACCTGCGTGTGGGCCATGTGACCAATGCTCCGACAACGGCAGCCGAGCAGGTGGTTCTGGACCAACTGCGAAGCCTGGGAGTGACGATTTGTGATATTGAGCTGCCGCGTGAACACAATGAATATGACCTGACTGTAATGCTGGATGTCGAAGCTGCGACCGTGTTTCGCGAGCTGACCAATTCCGGAGACACGGAGGGGCTGAATTCGTGGCCGACAATTTTCCAGAGAGCACGTTTCGTGTCTGCGGTGGATTACTTACAGGCCGCCCGGGTGCGGGCGGTACTCATGCAGCAAATGGCTGCGATCTTTGAAGGCATTCATTTCTACGTTGGCGGCAGTGATCTGGGGATTACGAACCTGACTGGGCATCCGACACTCAGCGTGCCGGCGTTAAGGCGTAAGCAGGATCCTCAGCCGCTGTGTTGTACGTTGACAGCCGGGCTGTATGACGAGGCGACGCTGCTGGCTGCTGGAACAGCGCTGGAACCTCTGCTGGGAGTCTACGGCATGCATCCGAATGTTCCCGGAGTGGACGATAAATTGCAGTGAGCTGAGTGCTTGCAGTGAGTTGAGTGCCGGGCGTCACGGCCTGAAACAGGTTCTGCCCCGAAGCGTTCGCTGTTCCGGCAGTTTCGCTGTTCGCCGTCAAATGCAGTCAATCATTCAGCATGAGCCGGTTCATCGTCCGCAGGTTGCCAGTCAATCAGTTGCAGTTCCGTGCGGCTGATGCCTCGAAACTCGCTGTTCACCGGGGCAAAGCTGATCCGGAATGGCCGTTGCAGTCTGGCGAGTTCTTCAGCCCATTCCCCGCGGCCGAAGGCAATTGCTCGCAGTGTGGTACCATGTTGTTTGACGCGGATGGACAGGTGCCTGCCGCCCTCGCCCATCGTTTTGGGAGGTTCTGCCAGACTGACATTGGCAGCTGCAAACCGAGGCGCCGGGTTGTTTTGTCCACAGGGGCCGAGTCGTTCCAGCTCGCGAACCGATCGCCAGTTGACCTCGGAGAGCAGGACTTCAGCATCGAGCTGCAGTTCCGTGTCTTTTTCTGTGGGATGGAAATTCTCAGCAGTCCACTGTGACAGAGCATTGCGGAAATCGTCGACAGCGGCAGCGGTGACACGCAGTCCTGCTGCTGCCTTATGGCCGCCGAAGGTGATCAGGTGCTGCGCAGATGCGGCGAGGCCCTCGTACAGGTCAAAGCCTGCCCAGCTGCGTGCGGAGCCCTGTCCTGTGCCATCCTCTCGCAGAGCAATCAGGATCGCGGGCTTCTCGAATTCTTCTGCAATTCGGCTGGCTACAATTCCGATGACGCCCGGATGCCAGTCATGGTGTGCCAGGACAAGAACCCCCTGTTCCCGCCACTCGTCGTGATCGTGCACCAGTTCGCGAGCCTGTTTGGCAATTCGGCGTTCGACTGTTTTGCGATTGTCGTTCAGCTGGTTTAGATATTCGGCCAGAGTGACAGCCCTCCCCCGATCCTCCGTTGTGAGTAATTCGACGGCCAGTCGAGCCTGTCCCAGTCGACCTGCCGCATTGATCCGAGGACCAATGCTGAAACCGATGTCTTCCGACTTCAGCTCGTCGCGATCCTTCAGGCCAGCGACGCCCAGCAGCGACTGCAGTCCGGGAGTCGATTGTTCCTTCAGAGTCATCAGACCGTACTTGACAATTGCTCGGTTCTCATCGAGCAGGGGCACGACATCGGCAACGGTTCCAACTGCCGCCAGACCGACAGCCTGTTTCAGGAACTCTCTCATTGAGGGAGAAACTTTTTTGCCATCACCGAGTCGTTTGCAGACCGCCCACGCCAGTTTCAGCGCGACCCCCGCTCCACAAAGATCGCCGAACGGATAGTCAGTTCCGGGGAGCCGTGGGTGGACGAGCGCGACAGCGTCCGGCAGTTGTTCGCCAATCTGGTGGTGGTCCGTGATAATCAGGTCGAGACCGAGACTGCGTGCCACGGCTGCGTGGTCGACACTGGCGATTCCGCAATCAACTGTGATCACCAGTCGCCCGGGATCTTCTTCGTGAAGTTCGCGAATCGCTGCTTCGTTCAGGCCATAGCCTTCTTCCAACCGACTGGGGATATAGTAATCCACCGTCGCGCCGCACAACTGCAGACAGTGCCAGAGCAGACTGGTGGAGGTCACTCCATCGACATCGTAGTCGCCATAAATGGTGATTCTGCGACCGGCTTTGACCGCTGCGACAATTGTATCTGCAGCAAGCGGAACGCCCGGAAGCAGGTCGGGGTCATGCAGGTCAGTCAGTCGGGCGTCGAGGAACTTACCGGCAACCTCCGGGTCCGTATAGCCTCGACCTGTCAGGACCTGGGCCAGCAGTGGTGAGATCCGCATCTGTCCCGAGAGTTTTCGAACTAACGTCTCGTCGCAGGGGTGAAAAGACCATTGGCGTGGCAACAGGCTGCTCCTGGCTGATGAAAATCGGCTTGTGACCGGACGTGTCTGGCAACGGGGGAGATTTGCTGCAGCACGCCGGGGAAAATTGTCCGGAGCCGTTCGAGGAACATGTCTGACCGAACCGCCGCCGCTGTGATGACCGGTCCAGCCCAGAAGACGCCTCTTCGAAAACCGCTGCAGGACTCCGTTGCGAGGATGGTTTGCCGCGGCTATTGACCGCCTTCGCTTCTGCGTGACCACCACGGTAATCCAACGCCCCCATCCATGGTCAGCGTAGAACCGGTCATGTATTCGGCCTCATCACTGAGTGTGAAGCAGATACCATGAGCCATTTCATCAGGTGTCCCCATGCGATTCATGGGAAGCGAGGCGGCTCCCTGTGCCAGCTGATCTTCTGTGAAGAATTTCCGTTCTCCCGGAGTATCGATCCAGCCGGGGTGAAAGACGTTGACCCGAATGCCCTCCCGCACGAGTTCGATTGCTGCGGTTCGCGCCATGTGGTCGATGGCAGCCTTAGCCATGTTATAGGCCATGGCTGTGGGAAACGGAATCAGGGCGTGTGGAGAGCTGACGACGGTAATCCGACCTCGATTTGCCTGCGTCAGCATTTGTTTTGCGGCGGCACGTACACCGTGAAGTGCTCCCCACATACTGACTTCGATGGTCCTGCGAAAGCCGTCCATGTCGGCCTGAACCAGTAATTCCCGATCACTGTATACGGCATTGGAAACGAACAGGTCGAGGCTGCCAAGCTCGCTCGCTGTCTGCGCGATCATGTCGTCAACGGCCTGTTGATCAGAAACGTCACAAACGATCACAATCGCTTTCCGTCCCAGCGCACGGATCTCTTCCGCGGCCGCCTCTGCAAGGTCTCGACTGCCGCTGCAATTCAGGGCGACGTTGGCTCCACCTTTTGCCAGTGCAAGCGCTGCCGCGCGGCCGATCCCTTTGGATGACCCGGTGATGAGGGCGTTTTTGCCCTCGAACTGATATTGAAGCACGAGGCTTGGCTCCTTGATAAGTGAAACATTCAGAAAGCAGCGAGAGGGGGGCCTGCGATCACTTGCTGTCGCACAGCAAAGCAAAGTCAGCATTTCTTTCGGCCTGCTGGCATCTGCAGTGGTGTGAGGTTGTTCAGCCGACCCGGCCCTGCTGATTAAAAACTCGCGGCGCAGCCCGTGGAGGATGATGCTGTAGCGCGTGAACCGGCCAGGCCGGTGTGAAAACGTATTCCGTGATTTTCTTTGTGCAGGAATCCACCGACCCGGTGACATTGAAGTCATTCCGGGTCCCCGGAGGCTGCCCGGCTGAGAAGTTTCGTGAGTCGACGGCGGTCCGTCAAATGCCTGCATCGAAATCGTGCTCAGCTGGACGGAAACGAGAATCCTGCCAGCAGTCGAGCGAGAGTCGTGGAATCGACTATAATCAGGGGGGCAGCCCATGCCTTGAATCGCGGCAGACCAGAGAGTGACGAGACGGCCTGATGACAGATCGCGGAAACGACTTTGACGCAGTGATTGCAGGATCCGGTTATTCCGGTTCAATGCTGGCAGCGGTTCTGGCTCGGCAGGGGCGACGCGTCCTTGTGATTGATCGCGACCAGCACCCTCGATTTGCCATTGGCGAATCAACGACGCCGATTGCAGACTTTCTGCTGGACGGACTGGCGAGCAGGTGGGGGTTGCCTGAATTGCAGTTCATGGCTGACTACGGTCGATGGAAACGGAATTTACCTCACCTGCCCTGCGGCCTGAAACGGGGATTTAGTTATTACCGGCATTTTGCAGGGCAGCGATTTTGGGATGATGCGCAGCATTCCAACTCGCTGCTGGTTGCCGCCAGCAGTGCAGACAAATGGAGCGATACTCACTGGTACCGCAGTTCTGTGGATCATTACATCGCCGGCGTTGCAGTGCAGGCCGGAAGCGAGCTGCGCGAGAAAACTGAACTTCAGGGCGCAGTCTTCGATGAGGAGCGTCAACAGTGGAGGTTGTCCCTGCACGCGATGGCCGGTGCGGATGCGAGCAGCGGCATCTGCCATGCCAGGTGGCTGATTGACGCCAGCGGCAGCGGTGAAGTTGTTTCAAAGCTGGTCGGGAATCCTCGGAACGACCAGTGGATGCAGACACGGACAGAGGCCGTCTGGGGGCACTACGCGAATGTTCCCGGGTTCCACGGTCCCGCCGCAGTTGACGACCCATTCGCCGGAGATGACTCAGCTCAACATCACGTGCTGTCGGATCGATGGTGCTGGATGCTGCGGATGGAGAATGGCGTCACGAGTGTGGGAGTCGTCAGGCCTGTCGAGGACGAGTGCAGCGGACGCGAGTCATTTCGGAAATCTGAACCTGCTGAGCTCGTCGCAGATTATCCGTCCCTGTCCGAGATGCTGAATGCCGCGACACGAGTTGCTCCTGCGACGGGGCCCGGTTACAGCGGACGATTGAGCCGTTGTCGAAACAGTGGTTGCGGTCCGGGCTGGATCCTGCTGCCGTCCAGCTTCGGCTTTGTGGATCCGTTGCACAGCACCGGTATTGCACACTCAATCAGCGGAGTCATGCGAGTTGCGGAGGCCTTGTTGTCAGAGCCGGAAGACTGTCGCAGTCTGCTCGACTGCTATGCCAGGGACTTGCCACAGGAAATTCGATGGATCGATCAACTGGTGTCCTGTTGTTATCGAAGCATGCGGTACTTCGACAGCTTCACCGCCTCCTGCAGTCTGTACTTCCTCGCTGCCATTGGTTTTGAACGGTCACTTGCGGCTTCCGGAGCGGCAGAATCGACGGCGTGGCAGGCGGGGTTTCTGCAATGCCACGATCAGGACTTGCAGACCATTGCGGCTGAGGTGTCCGCTCGGTCACTGGGCTTATGTTCAGTATCCGCTGCCGCTGCGTTTGCAGAATTCGTTCGCCAGAAGATTTCGTCTTTGGACAAAGTCGGACTTCTGGACCCGGGGCACGGCAATCGTCTCTGGCATACGGCAACCCCATGGCAATCCGGGGCGATCGATTCTGACGAATGTGCTGAATAGCTGATGTTTTGCTTCATATCACTCAGGTAATCGAGAGAACCGGTTCGGTTCGTACTGGTTTCCCCCAGGCGGCCATTTCTAGACTCCGGCGGCCTGTAGTTGCACAGATGTGGTGTTTTGTGCATCATTTGCACAGTGGTCGAAACAGGTGCAGTTCTGAAGAAGATTTGGCGAATCTCAGTTTTGGTATTCTTCCGTGGCGGTTTTTAGGGTGGTAATTGGCCTTAGCCGTTGAATTCAGAAGATGACCCTGTGGTTTGGTTCCGCGAGCGCCCGGGGGCGTTTTGTAGTCGCGGAAGACAGTGTCATGGTCTTCTGGAAGTTCTCCGCCATCAATTCATCCGGGTTGTTCCTCGCCATTGTTCCAGCCTGGTTGTGGTTCATTCGCAAGAAGGACAGATTCAGTGAAAAGAATCTCCCGCAAGCAAGCCCTTCGGCGTGGTCGGTATGCGCGCCAGAATTCCAGCGAAAGCCTTGAGGTTCGTGCGTTGCTGTCCGGAAGCGGAAACCAGCTGGGCTATGTTCAGGGTGAGCTGCTGGTGCAATACAAAGCTGGGGTCAACGCTTTGGAGCGATTCCAGACGACGTCAGGTTGGGGTTGCTCTACCCAGGAGTCAATTCACACTCAGGCGATGAAGGATCTTGGTCAGGGGGTGATGGAACGGGTGCAACTGGCCCCGGGCCTTTCTCTGCAATCTGCTCAAAGCCTGTTGGTGTCCGATCCCAACGTTCTCTACGCTGAGCCGAATTACATTGTCCATACAACCGCTGTGAGCAACGACACGGAATATGTCGCTGGTGAACTCTGGGGGATGTATGGCAGCGACAGTCCTGTGACTGCAGGCCCGGCCGGAACGACGAACGAGTTTGGTTCCAATGCCGAAGCTGCATGGCTGGAAGATGTTACGGGGTCTCACGATGTGATCGTCGGGGTTATCGACGACGGCGTGAACATCGCTCACGAGGATCTTGCGGACAACATTTGGGTCAATCCCTTCGAGATTGCGGGAGATGGAGTCGACAACGACGGGAACGGTTTTGTCGATGATGTTCACGGGTGGAACTTCCTGAACGACACGAATAATGTCTACAGCTCCGGCGACGATCATGGGACGCATGTGGCGGGGACGATCGGTGCGACGGGCAATAACGAGACCGGCGTTGCGGGTGTGAACTGGCAGGTTTCGATGATTGCGGCCAAGTTTCTGGGCTCCAGTGGTGGTCGGACTTCAGATGCGATCCGAGCCATTGACTACATGACGGACCTGAAAGTGCGTCACGGCATCAACCTCGTTGCCACGAATAATTCGTGGGGAGGAGGGAATTTCTCCCAGGCTCTTAAAGATGCGATTCTGCGTTCAGCGAAGGCAGATATCCTGTTCGTAGCGGCTGCCGGAAACAACGGGCTACCGATGGATAGCCTGCCATTTTATCCGGCTGCCTACACCACACTGGTTGGCACAGATACGGAGTCTGCAGCGGATTACGAGGCCGTGGTTTCTGTGGCGGCGATTAACAGCAACGGTAACCTCGCTTCTTTCTCGAATTTCGGCGAAGTGGGTGTGGATCTCGCTGCCCCCGGTGTGGGAATCAGGTCGACTGTGGGTTTTTCTGACTATGAGGACTTCAGTGGAACCTCCATGGCTTCGCCCCATGTGACCGGAGCAATCGCGCTCTACGCGTCAGTCATGACCGGCGGCACTTCGGCAGCTGATATCCGTGGTCGGCTGTTGGATTCCGTTGTGTCTACCCCGAGTCTGAGCGGCAACACGTCCACCGGCGGGCGGCTGGACGTTCGTCAGATGCTTGGGGAGCTGCAATCGCTCAGATTGGATCGAGGTACCTATGGTCCGGAAGCGCAGGTCACCATCGAATTACGCAATCAGGATCTGAATCTGGATTCCGATCAGGTAGAGACGGTTAATGTCACGGTGATCAGCACCACGGAGGCAACACCTCTCACGGTGCAACTCACAGAGACAGGGGCGGATACCGGTTTGTTCACCGGGAGTGTGCAGTTGACGGAGGGAACCGCGACGGCAGATGATTTGCTCCAGGTGTCGGATGGTGACACACTGACTGTCAACTGGGCCGCTGGCAACCTGACCAAAACTGCCACGGTGGATGGAAGCGGCCCTGTCCTGTCTCAGATCAGTGCAGACCCCGGGATGACTGACGCCAATGTCAGCTGGCTTAGCGACGAACCTGCTGATTCGCTGGTGCGATACGGTCTGACAGAATCGTCGCTGACGCAGTCGATCACCGCGAGTGTCCTGACAACGAATCATCAGTTGAAGATCGCCGGGTTAACGAACGACACCGTCTACTACTACCAGGTGGAATCGAAGGACGAAGCGGGGAATGTGACGACGTCTGAGGTTTCCAGTTTCGTTACGGACGCTGCTGCTTCGATTCTGTTTGTGGACGATGACCAGGGCGTAGGCCTTGAGGTCTACTTCACCAACGCACTCGATGC
>Ga0213858_10000795_pt1 | contig 14959 bp, 10 predicted proteins | sample PICome_FD_160122 | JGI IMG/M metagenome (GOLD analysis project Ga0213858, IMG submission 160122) | Coastal seawater microbial communities near Pivers Island, North Carolina, United States - PICO245 | ecosystem: Environmental > Aquatic > Marine > Coastal | place: USA: North Carolina | collected... | reverse complement strand
CTTTTGGCATCCTTTTTTGCCGCATACATGTCGACCATGTCGACTCAATTAAATTGGGGCGCCTCTTACTTGATTAATGACCTTTATTTACGCTTTATCCGTCCAAGTTCACCAAAGCGAAATACCTTGAATATGTCTAAGTTAGTTACACTAATTCTAGCTTTTATAGGGTTGCTTGTCACCAGCATGATGGATAGTATTGCTGGAGTATGGCAGTTTATTATGGAATGCGGGGCAGGACTCGGTTTAGTCTTGATACTGCGATGGTATTGGTGGAGGATAAATGCATGGACGGAAATTGCAGCAACCTTGGCGCCATTTATTGGTTACGGTATAGCTCATACGCTACTTGATTGGGCTTTCCCAAACAGTTTCTTTTTTACCGTTGCCTTTACAACAGTAACATGGATTACTACCATGTATCTAACGAGTCCTGAGCCGTTTTATACGCTGGTAAAGTTTTATAAAACGGTTCAGCCTGGAGGTTCTTGGAAACCCGTAGCTCTTAAGGTCAATGAAACAAATGAGCATGGGCCATCCTCATGGATGTTGTTACTGCACTGGGTATTGGGAATTGCTGCAGTATATGGAGCTCTTTTCGGAGTAGGCGCGTTGCTTTTTCTTTAAGATAAGTACCAATAAAAAAGCCCGGTATAAAACCGCGCTTTTTTATTTTAAAACTAATCTAAGGTTCGTTTTACTTCGACCATTTCAAAGGCCTCTACAACATCGCCCACCTTAATATCATTAAAGTTTGCAATGTTTAAACCACATTCAAATCCTTGACGGACTTCTTTGGCGTCGTCTTTAAAGCGCTTTAATGAACCTAATTTACCGGTATATACTACCACTCCGTCTCGAATAACTCGAACATCATGGTTGCGTTCAATAGTCCCGTCAGTGACCATACAACCTGCAATAGTTCCTACCTTAGAAATCTTGAAGGTCTCGCGAATCTCAGCAGACCCTTTCACCTCTTCCTTGACCTCAGCACTTAACATGCCTTCCATTGCGTCACGGATCTCATTAATCGCATCGTAAATGATTGAGTACATTCTGATTTCAACATCTTCTTTTTCAGCAAGCTTACGCGCTTGAGCTGAAGGGCGAACTTGGAAACCAACAACGATTGCTTCGGAGGCTGTTGCAAGGAGAATATCACTTTCGGAGATTTGACCTACCGCTTTATGAATAATGTTGACCTGTATTTCTTCTGTTGTGAGTTTCTGGAGTGAATCCGACAAAGCTTCTACAGATCCGTCTACATCTCCCTTCAAAATAATATTTAACTCTTTGAAGTCCCCAACTTTCAAACGACGACCAATTTCTTCTAGGGTCATTTTCTTCTGTGAACGAACACTTTGTTCTCGTTGCAACTGTAAACGCTTCGCTGCAATTTGCTTAGCCTCACGTTCGTCGTCCATAACAATGAACTTATCACCAGAGGTTGGAGCACCATCAATACCAAGCAGGTTTACAGGAGTTGAAGGACCCGCAACCTTAATTCGTTTGCCTCTTTCATCCAACATTGCCTTTACCTTACCAGAGTATTGTCCTGCAAGAACATAATCTCCTACTTTCATTGTACCCGCCTGAATCAACGCGGTACACATATAACCGCGACCCTTATCTAGAGACGCTTCTACAACTGTTCCGCTAGCATTTTTATCAGGATTTGCCTTCAATTCTAGCATTTCCGCTTCAAGCAATACTTTATCAAGCAACTCTTCAATATTTAGACCTGTTTTTGCAGATATCTGTTGACATTGAATAGTTCCTCCCCAATCTTCGACCAAGATATTTTCTTGAGACAATTGCTCCATAATCTTGTTGGGGTTGGCCACATCACGATCAACCTTATTGATCGCTATAATTATAGGTACGCCAGCTGCCTGTGCATGGGAAATTGCTTCTTTCGTCTGAGGCATAACCGCATCATCAGCGGCAACCACAATGATGGCTATATCTGTAACTTGTGCACCACGAGCACGCATTGCAGTAAACGCTTCGTGACCTGGTGTATCTAGGAACGTTATTGTTTGACCTGTGTGTACCTTAACATTATAAGCACCTATGTGCTGAGTAATACCTCCCGCTTCACCAGCAATAACGTTTGCTTCTCGGATGTAATCCAAAAGGGAAGTCTTCCCGTGATCAACGTGACCCATTACCGTGACAATTGGAGAACGAGCCTTCAAATCTTCCTCTTTGTCTTCTTCTTCCTGGAAAGTTTCAGTAACCTCTTCATCAACGAAGTTTACGCTAAATCCAAATTCTTCAGCGACCATCTCAAGCATTTCAGCATCTAAACGTTGATTCATGGTAACCATGACTCCAACGCCCATGAGAGAACCAATGACATCATTAACGCTTACAGCCATCATATTGGCAAGCTCAGTTACGGTAACGAATTCCGTTACCTGCAATACTTTGCTTTCTTCTGCTGCTTGCATGTCAGCGAGCTCCTCTTTTTCTCTTCGCTCAGCTCGCTTATCGCGTCTAATCTTAGCGCCTTTATTCTTTTTACCTGAAGTTAATTTTTCAAGCGTTTCTTTAATCTGTTTCTGGATTTCCTCATCAGACAGTTCTTGCTTCTGAACGACGGGTTGATTGCGACGCCCTTTTCCTTTTCCACGATTTTGATTATTCCCGCCACGTTGATTGCGGCTTTTTGGATCGGTTTGCGCCGGGGTGGCGCTTCCAGGTCCTTGTGTTTTTATTCGTGTCCGTTTCTTTTTGGGTGTTTTGGGCTTTTCAACCGGAAGCTCGATTTTCTGTCCAGTAAATTTTGGACCATCGATTTTAACGTATTTAGTTTGATGTTCTGCGTCTTCTGGCTTAACGTCCTCTGGTTTAGTTTCTTCCTTCTTCGTTGGAGCTTGCTCTTGGAGTTTGGCACCCCCGGCAGATTTTTTTGGAGCCTTAACGGTTGGTTTGTGGCTCTTTTTTTCAGGAGCGGGCTCCTCTTTCTTTGGCTTTTTCTTTGGTTTGGTGGCGTCAAGATCAATTTTACCCATGACCTTTAATTCACCAATAGCTTCCTCGGCGGGTTCCTCCTTAGTTTCTGCAGGCTTTTCCTCTTCCGGAACAGGCACCTCTTCAACAGGCTTTTCTTCTACCGCAGCTTCAGGTACATCTTTAACCGGTTCAACTTCTACAACTGTCTCCGCAGGCTCTTCGTCCTTTGGTGTGCCGCGCAAAGTTTCCTTTTCTTCTTTGCCTTGCTGACTCACCTCTTCAGCAGCTTTCTTGCGCTCGAGATCATCGGCAAATGCTGTCCTTAGGACCTCATACTGTTCCTCCGAAATCTTTGTGTTTCGATTGTTTGGAATGTCATGGCCATTTTTTGCCAACTCTTCAACCGCACGATCAAGTGAGATATTGAGTGTTTTGGTGGCCTTGCTTAATCTGACGCTACTCATAGAGTGTCTTTACTGTTTTTATTCTTCCTCAAATTCTTGTTGTAGAATTGAGATTATGTTTTCTACTGTTTCCTCTTCCAAATCAGCTCTTGAAACCAATTCTTCTTTAGTCAGCTTCAATACGCTTTTCGCCGTATCGCATCCGATTTTTTTCAATTCGGTAATTACCCAAGCTTCAATTTCATCGCTGAACTGGTCTAATTCAATGTCGTCTTCGATTTCAATATCATCGCGATAAACATCTATTTCCATTTCAACCAGCTTACTTGCCAAACGAATATTTGTTCCTCCGCGCCCAATAGCCAAACTCACTTGATCAGGAGCTAAAAAAGCCTCTACACGACCCGCCTCTTCGTCAACGTTCAACGAAGTTACTTTTGCGGGGCTTAAAGCGCGCTGAATGTATAATTGGAGATTGTTGGTATAGTTAATTACATCAATGTTTTCATTTCTCAATTCGCGTACAATACTATGAATTCGAGAACCCTTCATTCCAACACATGCTCCAACCGGATCTATCCGGTCGTCGTAAGATTCCACTGCTACTTTGGCTTTTTCACCAGGAATTCTAACTACTCCTTTTATGGTAATAAGACCGTCATAAACTTCAGGGATTTCCTGCTCAAATAATTTGGCCAAAAAGCGTTCGTCAGTACGTGACATGATTACTACGGGTTTGGTACCGCGGAAAACAACCTCTTTGACAACCGCACGAATCGGATCACCCTTTCTGAAAAACTCTCTCTCCCCGATCATTTGATCTTTGGGAAGAATAAGTTCATTTCCTTCGTCGTCATACACGATTACCTCGCGGTGACGAACGTGGTGTACTTCACCAGTTATAATTTCTCCTTCAAGATCTTTGTAACGCTTGAACAATTCAGAGTTATCATGCTCCTGGATTCTGCTTACCAAGTTTTGTCTAAAGGCAAGAATGAAGCGACGTCCTAAATCAATCAGTTTAACTTCAACCGAAACGTCTTCACCTACCTCATAATCCGGCTCAATTTTTAACGCTTCCGTCAATTCAATTTCTTGATTTTCATCTTCAACCATGCCGTCTTCAACGACAATTCTGTTATGCCAAATCTCTAAATCACCTTTATCGGGGTTAACAATCACATCAAAGTTTTCATCTGTCTCGTACTTCTTGCGCAATTGATTGCGAAAGGCTTCTTCTATGAAAGCCATTAAAGTAGTTCTGTCGATGTTCTTTTCCTCTTTAAAAGCGAGGAAGCTTTCGATAATCGCCTGATTTTCCATTATCTATAAAACTAAAACTTCTATTTAAACCTAATCGCCACTTTCGCCTCAGCGATATCAGCAAATTGTATTTCTAATTCAGTATTGGGAGCGCTTTTCTTTTTATTCGGAACACTTAGTACCAAATATTTTGCCTCCACTTTCATTAACATTCCTTCTTCTTGGCGTTCATTGAACTTTACTTTCAAATAGCGACCAACATTTTTCTTGTATTGACGCCACGTTTTCAATGGCCTGTTCAAGTCTGGGCTACTAACCGTTAGATTAAAATCCTCTACATCACGGTCCAAATCAGATTCAATTTGACGATTAATCATCTTTATCTGTTCAATCGTAAGACCGTTATCTGAGTCTACGAAGGCAACGATTATGTTGTTTGGTTTCAGTTCTAACTCCACCAAAAACGCATCATTGTCAGTAGCTGCGCTCTCTACAGCGCTTTCTATTTTTGCGTAATCCATCAATTAGCAGCAATAAAAGAGGGGACCGAAGTCCCCCTTTTGAATGCCAAAAAGTTTTGACAAATATAGTCATTTCCTCGGATATACGATTCGGGTGTAAGCAATTGCTTTATTTTGAAAAAACAAGCCTTCTTTTTAGTCTTTCTATACGCCACCCAATTACACGACTTCAACAATATGTAGTATCTTTGTATTACGGACTTTGAGTAGATAGGCTCAATTTCAAAACCAAGATTAAACCTTATTAAAATTTAAACATCACCAAAGACAGTCCCTAACTGAACGGTAATTTTAAGAATTTAAGCCTCCTTAAAGGGTTCAGACATCCATGGAAAAGAAAAACGTAAAAATACTTATTGTAGATGACCATGCTATTGTACGTGATGGTATAAAAACAATGCTAGAGATGGGTGATTTTGACCATTACAACTTCACTATTCTAGAGGCGAGTAATGGAGAAGAAACCATGTCTATGTTGAAAAGCAACGCCTTTGACCTGGTTCTTATGGACTATCAACTAGAGAAAACGGACGGCTCATCTCTCACAAGTGTTGTGCTCAAAGAATATCCAGAACAGCAAGTTTTGGCCCTTTCTAATTATGACGATATAGAATTTGCCGCCAACATGCTCAAAGCTGGAGCTCGAGGTTACATGACTAAAAACGTTGGCTCAGGCGAACTTTTGGAGGCAATTACTACGGTTTTAAGCGGAAAGCTATACTATGTGCAGCATCTAGCCAATGAGCTTATAGAAAAGAAAATACTGAAGAAAGGTATTTCAGAAAGGAATAGTGATAATCCTGCGGTTGCGATACTGAGCAATCGTGAAATAGAAATCATTCAGCTCATATGTGAGCAGCTTACCAATGAAGAAATTTCCAAGAAGCTTTTTCTCAGCAAGAGAACTATAGATAATCACAGGCAAAATATCCTAAACAAACTAGGAATGACAAATACAGCAGGTATGGTTCGTTTTGCTGTAGAAAACGGCCTAGTGCCTTAAAGACAAGTTTTTTGTAATTAAAAAAGACCCGAAGCTGTTAACAGCTTCGGGTCTTTCTTTTTAAGAAAAGCGCTAGCTCTATTCTACAATTAACTTAATTGTTTTCAACGCGCCTTGAGAATTTATTACATTAACGAAGTACATGCCGCCTCTCATTTCAGCAGAGTTTAATTCAACTTTGCCTTGAACATGATCCATGGCAGAAATCATACGACCTGTAATATCCAATACTTGCACTTTATAGAAATCTTGATTTCCTAGAGCGATTGTGGCTTTATCTGTCATTGGATTAGGATAGATTGATACATCATTCAACGCATTCTCAATAACATTGATGAAAGAACAAGCACCATAAATATGCTTCACTGTGTCCGCCATGCCTGTACGTGCAAAGAATCGATTAAAACCACCAACTCCATTGTCTACACCACAATCTGCTGGCACAGGTTCATGATTAGCACCATCCATAGCGTCGCCATTTGAAAAACGGTATTCCATTGTACCTGGACAATACTGAGCAACAGTTGTAATGTATTGACCACCTATTGAATGAGGCACCATTGCAATGGCATTCGAGTTCCATTGCGTAAAGTTCCCCATCAAGTAAATAGTATCTGCCGGGGTAAATGACGCTTGAGTGAAATCAACAATGAACGTTACGTCTGCAGTTGGAGGAATTGTGGCACATGGACCGTAGGAGTCATTACCAAAACAGCGAGTCGCGACAATAGAATCCGAGCTCACTGAAATGATTTTATTTCCGCCGCCTTCCCAGTTGGTTACTCCGGCCACGTGATAACGAGCTTTGAATTGAAAATCGCCTGAATCAACACCCAAATAGGTAATGGAATAAATGCCATCATTGTCTGGATCACTCATTAATTCTCCACCCCACCCATTTACAGGACCAGCAAGGGTCACTGAATCAATAGTTGAACATGCGGTTAATGAGCTAACGTCAACATTAACAGTAATATCGTATGTCGGCACAACTACACAGGGGCCACACTGAGCATAACATACTTCATAAAGCCCGCTCATAGCATCTGTATAGAATCGGTTGTCCCCTTGGCTAATACCCGCAGAAGATGCCTGACATGTAGAAGGCACAGCTTCCACAGAGCTCCAATCGTTACCATTGATAAACTTAAAATAAACTGAGTCCCCAGGGTTAACGTAGGCAACATAACGATGAACGCCGTCAAAATTGACCATCATGGTTTTCGATGGGTCCCAACCTTGGAAGCTACCTGCAATATGAATTGAATCTGCGCTCGCGGATTGCAATGACATATCTACCTTAAATTGAATAGCCTTCATTCCAGCAGGAGCGGCCCCTGCGAATAAAACCGCTGGTAATACAGTGTCCTGGGAAATAACTGCCCAACGGTTTCCGTTACTATTGGTGCCCACACTGACCTCTGTTGGTACAGATTCATCATCACCCCAAGCGTCGCCATTGAGAAACTTGTATTCAAGCTTCCCTGGACTAACCGCCACCGTAGTTTCGTAGACAGTAGTAGTGCCTACTTGGGATAACGTTGTTCCTGCCGGATCCCAGCCTTGGAAAGAGCCCGCAACATGAACCCCGGTTCCATTGGCTGCGCTAGAGCCTAAGTCAACCCTAAAGGTAACGTTGTGGGTTTGCGCGATTGCACCAACTCCAAAGAACAGTGCAACAAATAAAATGTAATACTTTTTCATATAAGTAGATTTGATGGTTATTAAGTGTATTTAGTACCTCTTAAAATTACTTCACAGGTTTGGTAATTATTAAGCCTATTCCTTCGTTTTTTAACCACATTATATCTTTTTCACGCAAAAAATGAATAATAGCGCCTTATTTAAGGCAATGCGGTCCTGAATCCTGAACATACTTAATGAGCAAAACTTAGGTCATGAAGAAAAAAGGCGGTGTCTCAACTTCTTGAGGTATTCGTTGCTGCAATAAATCAAGGTAAAAAAACACAAACTTCCCTTAATATATCATTTTACCTCTTTTTTTCTTATTTTTATGTCAATAAATAGGTTTTATGGCGCGCAAAAAATTAACTGTAGATAAATGAAAGCGACGATTGAAAACATTCGGATTGCAGAAAAAGACCGCAGTTATCACAGCTATATCCTAACCCAAAGCATTGGGCAGAGGGGATCTTCTGTTTTTACAGACTATTGGCACTACCATCCTGAAATTGAAATCACATACATTGTAAAAGGTGAAGGCCTTGCCTTCATTGGAAACAGAGTTGTTGAATTCAAGGCTGGACAAGCCTTTCTTTTGGGACCCTATCTGCCACATAACTTTGTAGCAACGGATGAAGACGAAATAGTCATGGACAGGGAATGCTGGGGCCTTCAATTCACTCAGGAGTGGTTAAATTCCTTTAAAGAAAGTGCAGCCTTAGGACCCCTATATAGTGCAATGAGCTATGGACTTGACTTGGGGTCGCTCTCTGAAAGTGAACAATATGATTTTTCAAATATTGTTGGGACAAACTCGTTACGGAGCATGGCGTCTTTTTTTAATCTTATGGCTTCAATCGCAGAGCGCCAAAAATTAAAAACGATTTCAACCACAAGTGCCTATTCTAATGTCATGAGTCAGAAAATTAGTCAACGAATGGAACGTGTTTCAAAGTACATTCAAGACAATTACCAGCGCTCCATTACACTAGGTGAAATCGCAGACATAGGCAGCATGACTGAACAGAGCTTTAGTAGGTGGTTTAGGCAAACTTCTGGCCTCACCTTTATAGATTATCTTATGCAATTACGCACAACGGTGGCTTCACACCTTCTTATAAACACGAATAAACCAATGTCAGAAGTCGCTGAGGAAAGTGGATTTAATTCAAGCTCTTCATTTAATCGGTCTTTCTTAAAAGTCAAAGGTTGCTCTCCCCGTGAGTTTCGCAAGAGAAAAAAGTCGGCTTAACTATACTTCTACTCTTCTGGGATATACGTGACAGCATTCTTATTCGTGATAAGGAAATTTGAAGCGGCCGCAATAACTAATGAAGTCCCCGCTAACAGCATGGCATTGATGGGCTCTTCTCCAAACAATCCTTTGTAAATCGCAGTCAAGGATGTCGCTGCAACAATCTGAGGGATGACGATGAACATGTTGAAAATACCCATGTATACTCCCATTTTTTTTGGATCTAGCGTGGAGCTCAACATAGCATATGGCATAGATAGTATGGACCCCCAGCTAAATCCAATACAAACAAAGCTAACAATCAACATGGACGGCTGCGTAATGAAATACATACTGACAAAACCATAGGCACCAGCAAACAAGCTGAACATATGTACATACTTTCTATTTATTCGTCTTTTCGCTGTCCAAAAGGTGAGCAACAGAGCGAATACCATAGAGCTTAAACCGTAATTCCCCATATAGGAACCCACTTTGTTGGACGCCTCATTAAATGCCCGATCTGCATTCTGATAAATCTGAATTTGATCAGATGTACTTACTGCAAATTCTATGGTCTGCGGCTTAGCCGCATTGAAAACATGATCTGTAAGTGCTGGGTTAGCCATAGACCACATACAAAAGAACGCAAACCAGGAGAAAAATTGCACTACCCCTAATCGCTTCATCGTTGTGGGCATGTCGCCAATATTCTTGAAAACCTCTTTTAACGTATTCCGAAATCCTGACTTTTCCACTTGCTCTTTGCGAAAAGCTTCAATATCCTCAGGCGGATATTCATCTGTTGTAAACACCGTGTACAAAATGGATAGAATGAATACGGCTGCGCCTATCCCAAAGGCCACTTGAACAGACATAGGAATTACCCCCGGTTCCGCTTCATTACTCACCCCTAGCGAGCTTACCATTAAAGGCAAATTAGATGCAACCCAAGTACTTACTCCAATTATGAGTGTTTGGACCACAAAACCAAAACTACGTTGACTATCCGGCAGCTTATCTGCCACTAATGCTCTAAAAGGTTCCATGCTAATGTTCATACTAGCATCTAGAATCCAGAGCGCACCAGCCGCCATCCATAACGTAGAGCTATGGGGGTCAACTAATAGTGTAAGTGATGCTAATATGGCGCCAATCAAAAAATAAGGACGACGGCGACCATAGCGCACGTGCCATGTATTATCACTCATTTGACCAATGATGGGCTGCACAATTAGACCTGTTAAAGGAGCTGCTATCCATAATAACGGTAGGCTATGCTCATCTGCGCCAAGTGTTTCAAATATGCGGCTCATGAAGCCGCCTTGAAGCGCATAGCCAAATTGTATTCCCAAAAAGCCGAAGCTCATGTTCCAAATTTGCCAAAAACTAAGTTTAGGTTTGATCTGCATAAGCTGAGGGCTTGTATACTTCAATTATTGACAGAAAATTGGAATGATGACCGCGTCTGTCACTCTATCCGCTCCAGTTGCGAAGTTCTTTTTCATGACAACAAATTCTAAAAAGTCTACCTCCTTATTGGGGTCAAGAACAAAATGATCAGCCGGAACAAGAAGCATTTCAAAATTAGAGTCGCCTATGTATTCCATATTTAATTTAGGATTGGTCCCAACGTTAAACGCGTTTTCAATTTGAACGGAGGTTCCGTCTGTGTAGACAGCCTTTGCATATGCGTAGCAATCGTCTTCCGCTAGATTCTGCATGCTTGCTTTTTCCTCTCTCCAGTTTTCATAGCGCAACGTAACTACGTCATCAATTTTAACCTTCGTAGGGAAATGATAGAATGGATTTCGCTCTGTTGCAGGCGGATCAATAGCTATACTTTGGTCATCTGTCTTAACATCAGGATCTCCATATCCACCGCCATCTTTAGCCTTTATAAGAAAATGAATGTCTTCCGCATAAACCGTAGTTGCGTCAACCTCATAAAACAAGGTGGGTACAATCTTCCAACTAAACGTGCCGTTCGCATTTTTAGTCATTTTCATAGCATCATTGGAATTTTTCCAAGGCGCTGAACCTACTCCATTTACAAAAGGGTGACCACCAGGGTGTTCAGCCGGCTTCCAAGTCCATATATACATATCTTCACCCGCGTCTACCGCATCCTTAAGAAGTCCTTGATGTTCTACGGAAACATCTAATCCATTTGGGTCAAAAATAATTTCTAGTGAGTCAGCTGGGTCTATGTTTTCGTCGGGTATTGTGGTAATTTGAGCTGTTACGGAAAGACTCAAAACCAATACGAATGCTGTTGTTATCTTTTTCATACGAATCTATTTCCTAGTAAACATTAAAGTGTAAGAAACACTCGGCTTGTCGCAGCGAATACGATTATACACCACGCTAAAATTTTGGTCTATCGTACGCGGCATATTACCTAACGGTAACACCGTCGTCAATGTATCAAATTGTGTTAAATAAAGTTCTGATGGAAATTCAGGAGTATTGTATTTCCATGTTCCCCCTGCACCAAATAAATCAAACCCTGGGCCTTGTGAAGAAACATTGTAAGTACTGTCCGCATTGAACATTACCGTCCATTTGTTTGATGCATTTTGGTAAATCCGGCTTATATCTCTGGTTTCCGGAACCGGCAAGGTTACGTCTGTTTGATCTGCGCCGGTTAATTCCCAACTACCAATAATTCCTGCTCCCGCCTCATACGATGGTCCAATTGGTCCAACTTCTGGCTTACATGCGCCCAAAATCAACAAGGCGCTCGCAATAAATAGTGTTACTTTTTTCATTTTATCTAACTGCATTATTATTGGCAGCCTCCTTCGTCATTATATATAAACCCTTGCGCCGTGCCTTCAAAATTTGGAAACTGAAGCACCATTCCGGGGCAATCCCAGTCAACTCCTCTGATTTTCTGAATTTCACCTAGCACACCTCTGCGCTTAAGCTGGAAGAGACGATCTCCTTCACAAGCCATTTCTAATCTTCGCTCTGTCATTACCTCATTCAGGCTTAATGAACCTAAAACCGGGACACCTGCCCTAGTTCTCAAGTCATTGATAAACCCTAAACCGCTGCCGTCACTATCGCTGTTTAAGCGAACGTTACATTCTGCATAAATGAGGTACATTTCAGTCAAGTGAATGAGTGGAACATCAATAAAGCTTGCATCAAATTTACTAACCATATAAAGCTCATCTGGTGTTCCAGCGTTGCGCATGTCGTACCATAAATGACCTCGGAAATCATTGGTGTCCGCCGTGGCAGATGTAAACAAATCTGCACTTGCTTTTAAGGCAGGGTTAGCGTTTGGGTCATCCGAGCGGTAATTACCTACAAATCCTGAACCGCGCTCATCCACCAAGGTGTCACCACCTACAACTTCATTTGTACTTACAAGCGTAAATATAAATTCCGCGGGTAAGCTCCCGTTTGCATGGTCATTGAAACGTTTGGTCAAGTCCTGCTCTAAAGCATAAACTCCAGAGTTAATTACCTCTGAGGCTTTTGTTTTTGCACTGGAGAAATCTGCCATTTCTAAATACACTTTTGCCAATAGTGCTTTGGCAGCCATTTGATTGGCAAAAATGCCGTTGTCCACCGGTAGATCTTGCTCGGCGTCTAACAAGTCTTGTTCAATTGCCGCGTATACTTCTGCAACCGTGGCTCGCATTTGCGGCGTTTGATCAGCGCTTAATTTTAACGGAATACCTAGATGACTATTGTCAGATGTATAGCCATAAGGCTGTGCCCAAATACGAACAACTTGATAATGACAAAGAGCCCTAATAAATTTTGCCTCTGCAGAAATTCTTTGAGCTTCGGAAGCAGTGACTCCTTCCAAACCCGACACTTCCTCTAAAAGCGTATTTGCACGATAAATTGCGATATACGCATCTCTATATTGTCCACCGAAAGAGCCGTTAAAGAAGGATGAGGTCCATCTATAAATTTGGGCATATTCTCCATTTAATCCGAGAGGGTCAGCAAGGTTGTCAGACATTACCTCAGGAATGTTTTGAAATCCACCGTTAAAGGCATTCGCCGTAACATCGTAGACACTGACCAAAAGCTGTTGCGCATCTTCTATGGTTACGATTGCTGAATCAGCTGGAATTTGAGAAGTTGTATCTGCTTTGAAGTCCAAAATTCGCTCACAGGAGGTGTTTCCTATGACAATCGTTCCAAGTGCTATTATTGCTGCTATTTTTTTCATGATTGTAAAGGATTAAAAATTAATGTTCACACCAATATTATAAGTCTTCTCCTGTGGTGGGGTCAGGTAGGTAATATTCGGTGACATATTCCGATCCGTTGCATTTTCAAAATCACGAGCAATCTCTGGATCCAGACCAATAAAGTTGGTTAACGTGATCAAGTTAGTCCCCGTCACATTTACTGTCATCCCCTTGACATGCTTCAAGCGCTCCTGAGGAATTCGGTAACTCAATTTCACGTTACGCAATCGTGCATATGTTCCATCATGCAACCAAAGGTTTGTATTGATCCATTCAGTATTTGCTCCATAAGTACGGTAGTCCCTACTCAAGCGTGGATACGTTGCAACATCTCCTGGTTGTTGCCATCGGTCAAACAAATCTGTTCGCATGTTCCAATCCGTAACCACACCCATTTGACGTTTAGACGAACTGTCGTAGATATCACCCCCAATGGTGAACACCCACATGAATCCAAATTCCCAATTCTTGAAATTAAAGGTATTGGTAAGCCCTCCAATAGCATCAGGCATAACATTACCTACGGCAACGCGGTTTTGAAGGTCCCATGTGTATGTTTCATTTCCTTCCTTGTCCAAATAAACGGGTAATCCGTTCTGTGGATCAACGTGGGAGAATTGTACCAAGTAATTCGTGCCAATTGGCATCCCAACGACCACGCGGGTGTCGTTTGTACCACCACTTACGGCATCAGGAGAATATTCTCCAATAGAGGTAATCTCGTTATAATTGCGTGCAATATTGAAATCTGTAGTCCAGGTAAAATTATCAGTAACAATGTTTCTCGACTTTATTGCAAATTCTACCCCTGTGTTGTAGACACTACCAACATTATCCCACCAAGAACCAAATCCTGTAGATCCTTGAAGGGCAACATTTAATAACATGTCGTTCGTCTGTTTTCTGTACCAAGCCAATTCACCAGAAATTCGATCATTAAACAGCCCATATTCAAGGGCAACGTCATAAGTTGTGGAGGTTTCCCACCTCAGATTTGCATTTTCACGGATAACAGGATAGCGATACGTCTGACCGGCATAACCGTTGTTTGCCACATTATAATAACCGAACCATTGATACGATGGAATAGCCGAATTACCGTTCTTACCAACTGAAGCTTTCAATTTCAGAAAGTTTATTGCGCTAAGCCTGTCCAAAAATTCCTCATCGGACATCACCCATCCAACGGATGCAGCCGGGAAATTACCGTACTTATTATTAGGGCCGAATTTAGAAGAGCCGTCACGACGAATCAACGCCTCAGCATAGTATTTGCCCTTGTAATTATAATTCAAACGAGTAAAGGCCGAAGCGAACGCATACTCTTCTATATAGCTCAACGGGTCATTCACCCACTGACCTGTTTCTCTTATCTGACCAAGGGCCTCACTATCATAATAACCGTCCCAACGTTTGATTCTATTGTATTGATATTCGGATCCGATTAACCAGTTTATATGATGATTTTCTCCAAAATCCTTGATGTAGTTAGCAGTTGCATTTCCAGAAGTATTGTATACATCATAAGTATACATATTTGCGCGACCTAAAAAGTTTCCATCTGCATCTTTATAGGTAGGGTCATATCCAGGTTTTTCCCAAATGTGATCCTCAAAGTGCATATAATCAAACGCGCCTTGGCCGCGAATAGTCCAAGCGTCACTAAGCTTGTA
>Ga0213858_10000794_pt1 | contig 14969 bp, 16 predicted proteins | sample PICome_FD_160122 | JGI IMG/M metagenome (GOLD analysis project Ga0213858, IMG submission 160122) | Coastal seawater microbial communities near Pivers Island, North Carolina, United States - PICO245 | ecosystem: Environmental > Aquatic > Marine > Coastal | place: USA: North Carolina | collected... | reverse complement strand
CTTCTGCTCTTGTTCGTCGAGGTTCTGCTCTAGCAGAACGGCCCTGTATTCGTCTGTGCTGATCCTGTTGTGGAGTCGCGCGGCGAGATACATCTCGACCATGGAAGCAGCTTCATTCTCCAAGCGACCCTAGGGGGAGGAAGATGCGATCTGTGGCTCGTAGGATGCGCCGCGCCGAACCACCCTGTCCATGGCCAATCTTGACCAGGCCCCGAGCCGCAGCATGCCTAACCTGCTGCATGTGCTGCCGGCCTTCGCCGATGAGGCGGAGCTGCGTCTGAACACGATCGTGGAGCTGAACTCCAACACGATCAATAAATATGAGCTGATCACCGAGACCGGTCACCTGAAGCTGGACCGCGTCGGCTACTCCTCTCTGGCTTACCCCTTTGCCTACGGCTGCATTCCCCGCACCTGGGATGAAGACGGCGATCCTCTCGACATCGAGATCGTCAACGTGACCGAGCCCCTCATCCCCGGCTCTGTGGTGGAGGCCCGCATCATCGGCATCATGACCTTCGATGACGGCGGTGAGGTGGACGACAAGGTGATCGCCGTGTTGGCTGACGACAAGCGCATGGATCACATCAAGAGCTTTGAGGATCTCGGTGAGCACTGGAAGAAGGAAACCACCTACTACTGGGAGCACTACAAGGACCTCAAGAAGCCCGGTACCTGCAGTGTCAACGGCTTCTTCGGCACCGAGAAGGCCGTGGAGATCATCAAGAGCTGCGAGGCTCGCTACATGGCCGAGATCGATCCCAAGCTGGTCGACTGAGTCATGATCCCGGCCTGAGGCCGATCCGGGCGGGGGCAACCCCGCCTTTTTCAGGCTCTGGCATGCTAGAGCTGCTTTTTTTCTGGGCGATGTTTAGCTTGAGACCAGAGGGTCTTGATCGTCCCATGTCCACGCGCTCTGTGCCTCTTTCCTTGCCGGCCCTCGCTGGCCTTTCGGTCGCCCTGGCCATCCCGGTGGCGATGCCGATGGAAACGCAGGCTCGCCCCGCTGCGGAGCCCGGTCCAATGGCGGTGCTCCCCGCCGCTCCCACAACGCAGATCCATCTCGATCTGCGTCAGCGTCGCATCAGCGTGCTGCGCGATGGTCAGCGCTTCGGGCCCTGGCCGGTGGCGATCGGTGATCCGAAAACGCCCACCCCCGCCGGAGTCTTTCAGGTGGAGAACATGCAGAAGAATCCGCAATATCAGAGCACGAAGTCAGGCAAGGTTCACCCGGTCACTGGACCCAATGCGCCCCTGGGTCATCGCTGGATCGGTTTCCTGCAACAGGGGCAGAACCAGTTCGGGATTCATGGCACTCCCTGGCCTCATTGGGTGAAGATTCGTGCTGCCGTCTCGAATGGCTGTGTGCGCATGCTGAATGCGCACGTGCAAAAGCTCTACGACCTGGTGGAGGTGGGCACGCCGGTGGTGATCACCCAATGAGCCCAGGATCAGGCTGAGCTCCTGGATCAGGACGTGGCCCCGTGCTGCATCAGCACGGGGAAGCCGGCGCCCAGACCACTGAAGATCATCTGCACGGCGATGGCCGTGAGCAGGAGCCCCATGATCTTGGTGAGCACCTGCAACGCAGAGGTGCTGATCTTCGACGACAGCATCTCACCGGCATCAAAGATCGCATACACCACCACGGTGAGGAGAAGCACGACCAGGCTGAGACCGAGCTTGCCGCCAATGCTGGCGGCGGCAGGATCGGCGATCACCACAGTGAGGGTGCCAGGGCCAGCCAGCAGAGGGATCCCGAGGGGAACAATGCCCTTCACGGCTGAATCCTGATCCCTGTCCACCGAGCTGGGGTCGTGATGCACCTTGGAGGGCTCTGAACGCAGCATCGACAGACCGATCAGCACCACGATCAGACCACCGGCAGCCTGGAAGGCCGGTCGGCCGATGCCGAAGAAACCCAGCAGGGCGTCGCCCAGCCAGGTGGCCAGCAACAGGGCAATCAAAAACGTGAAGGCGCTGCTGCGGGCGATCGCCCGATCTTTTCGCTTGTTGCCGTCAGTGAAAGAGAGGTAAATCGGCAGGTTGCCGATCGGGTTGGAGATCGTGAAGATCCCGACGGCGGTGTGCAGCAGAGACATGGTTCAGGCCTCGGGACGAACCGCGTCAAAAATCTCCTTAAGAATGTCGCCTGCCCCCTGACTTTTCAAGTCAGCGGCTAGCAGTTGTCCGATCGCTTCGGCTTTGTCGACTGTGCCGCGGCGTTCATCCCGGATCAGACGCTTTCCATCGAGGCTGGCCACCATGCCGGTGAGCACCAGCTCGTTGGCTTCGATGCGGGTGTTCACGCCGATTGGCACCTGGCAGCCGCCCTCCAGCTCCCGGAGAAAAGCCCGCTCGGCGAGGCAGCGGCTGGCGGTGGGGCCATGCTCGAGCACCTTGATCAACTCCAGCACGTCGGCCTGCCCTTCCACGCACTCAATCCCGAGAGCACCCTGACCGACGGCATGCAGGGAAATGTGGCTGGGGATGATCTGGTGAATCCGATCGGCGAATCCCAGACGGGTGAGTCCGGCCGCAGCCAAAATCAAACAGTCGTAGTCGCCGGCATCGAGTTTTTCCAGGCGTGTGATCACATTGCCGCGCACATCCTTGAATTCAAGGTGCGGGTAGTGGTGGCGCAGCTGGGCCAGCCGACGCAGGGAGCTGGTGCCCACCACGGCTCCTTCCGGCAGGGTCTCCAACTTGTGGTCGGCATTCTTGGCATTCACCACGAGGGCGTCCGCCGGATCTTCCCGTTCGGTGATGCAACCCAGCATCAGGCCTTCGGGGAGATTGGTGGGCAGATCCTTGAGGGAGTGAACGGCGATCTCGGCTCGCCCCACCAGCATCTGGGCCTCCAGTTCCTTGGTGAACAGGCCCTTGTCGCCGATTTTGGCCAGGGCCACATCCAGAATCTTGTCGCCCTGGGTGGCCATCGCTTCCACCGAGATCGGCAGGCCTGGATGAGCCTGTTCCAGCTCAGCCTTCACCCAGTTGGTCTGCACCATGGCCAGCTGGCTGCGGCGGGAGGCGATGCGCAGATGCTCGAGGGCCATGGCCTGGGAATTGCAGCAGCTCACACTACGCAGTCGGGGGGCATGGAATGCTTAAGTGCTGAACGTGATAGGGCCATGGCCTGGTTGCACGCTCTTCCGGTGTCGATCAAGGCCATGATCAGCGCGGCTCTCGCTGTTCCCTCGTTGGTGGTGTATCAGGTCGTGCGTTACGACCTGCCCAGCATGCTGATGCAGCCTTGGATGGGTGTGATCAGCCTGGTGATCACCTTGCTCTGGATGGGATGGCTGTTGTTTGGGCTTTGGTACCTCTGGAGAGGAGAACACGCGCACAAGGACGTTCTCCCTGCGGCTCGCTTTACGATTCGAGATAGTTGAGAGTCCGTCATGCCTGGACCCGTGGTCAATGGCGTGCGCCATGAAGCCAGTTCCGGTGGAGGCGTGCCAGCGAACGCTGCCAGCGGAGTGCCGGCCAGTGCAGAGAAGCCCTTTCTGCCCTTGTTGGCGGAAGGCACGATTCGGCTGGTGCTGCTCACGAGCGGTCAGTTATTGATCGCTCGTATGCGGCAGACCAGTGATCGCGACGGTGAATGCGCGTACCAGCTCCTGCGTCCTCTGCTGGTGAAGGAAAAACATCCTTCCGACTCGGCCCAGCAGGGAAGCGGTTGGATCCTGTCGCCATTTCTAGCCGGACTCTCCACCCAGGAGAATCTGGTGCTTTTCAAAGCAGCAGTGGCATCGGTGCTCAATCCGGAGCCCAGGCTTCTGCATGCCTACACAATTCGGACCCATCAGGAATGTCCGCCGGAGGAGACTCCCGTGGAACGTCTGAAGCGGGCTTTCCAGGAATTCACCGAAAGTCTGGAGGGGGGCTGATCCCTCCAGACCCAGCCGATCACCAGCCGGTGATCACTTGATGTATTCCTTGAGCACGCCGTTGCGGTTGGGGTGACGCAGCTTGCGCAGCGCCTTCGCCTCGATCTGACGGATGCGCTCCCGTGTCACATCGAAGATCTGGCCGATCTCCTCGAGGGTTTTCATACGGCCGTCATCGAGGCCATAGCGCAGACGCAGCACGTCGCGCTCGCGCGGACTCAGGGTCGCCAGCACACCTTCGAGGTCTTCACGCAGAAGGTTCTTGGCCACATCCTGCTCGGGATTCTCGATGTCGGCTTCGATGAAGTCGCCCAGGCGGGAATCCTCTTCTTTGCCGATCGGCGTCTCAAGGGAGATCGGCAGCTGGGCGCTCTTGGCGATGAAGCGCAGCTTTTCGATGGTCATCTCCATCGATTCGGCGATTTCCTCCTCGGTGGGTTTGCGACCGAATTCCTGGCTGAGCACCTTGGTGGTTTTCTTGATCCGTGAGATGGTCTCGTAGAGGTGCACCGGCAGACGGATGGTGCGGGACTGGTCGGCGATGGCGCGGGTGATCGCCTGACGGATCCACCAGGTGGCGTACGTCGAGAACTTGTAACCCTTTTCGTGGTCGAACTTCTCGGCGGCGCGAATCAGGCCAAGGCTGCCTTCCTGAATCAGATCCTGGAAGCTCAGGCCCCGATTCATGTATTTCTTGGCGATCGACACCACCAGGCGCAGGTTGGACTGCACCATTTTTTCCTTGGCCCGTCGGCCGAGCATCAGACGACGGCGGAACTTGATCACCGGCATCTCCACCAGGGCGGCCCATTCCTTGGTGTCGGGTTCGCGGCCGTTGTCGCTCTCGAACTGAGCGGCCAGTTCTTCGAGGAGGAGCAGATCAGCGATTTTGCGGGCCAGTTCGATCTCTTCGTCTGGACGAAGCAGACGGATGCGGCCGATCTCCTGCAGGTAGACCCGGATCGAATCTTCGGTGTAGACCCCTTTCGGGCCGATTTTGATGCTGGCCAAGGCCTTGGCTTTGGCATCCTTTTCGGCTGATGTCGTCGTTTCAGGCTTGGCTGTGACCTCGTTGGCCGCAGCGTCTTTGGCAGCGGCGGCTTTGGTGCTGGCCTTTTTGGTTGAGGCGGTCTTGGCGGCCGCAGCTTTGCCGGTGGCCTTGCTGGCGGATTTCTGATCAGCCGCAGCGAGCAGGGCATCGGCGGCAGCATTCAGATTGTCGCCAGGCTTGAGACCTGCCGAGCGGCTGCGGCTGGATTTGGTCGTCGACTTGGCGGCCGCCTTCCCTTTTGATGTTGCGGACTTTTTCTCCGCTGCCTTCACCGTTTTGGGCTTTCCGTCGGCATTGGCCACCATCACGATGGCGGGTTTGGCCGCAGCGGATTTCGTCGCAGCAGGGCTCATGGCAGAAGAAGGGGTTGGGCGGGCATCAAGGCAAGACATCGCCGAACGGGCCTTTGGGCATGACCCATCCGCGGAATCGCGATCAGGCGGTTATCAGAAATTGACGGGAGCCGAGGCGTGTCTGAATCAACAAGGGGGGGTGGGCCGGGGACCGGTGCAGGGCTGTCAGGGGCTTTCTCAGACCGGTCGGCCATGCTGGAGTGAACTCCTGTGGCTCGAACTTCGTATCTTCCCTCTGGACGGAACTCTGCGCGGTTCCGACAACAGCTCATTGCTGTCCAACACTCTTAGTTTAAGAAATACTTGTAGCGTCGGCAACCCCCAGCCCCCAGGCCGTGCTCCATATCTTCCACCATGACAGAGGTTGATGTCTGGTTGGAAGCAGGGCGCGACGGCCGCAGCTTTACCTACGTCGACTCCAGAGGGCTGGGGGTGGGCCCGGGTGATCTCGTGCGGGTGTCCCTGCGTGGGCGCCCTTTGCAGGGACTGGTGATCGCCTGTCGCCCCTCTGGTTCATCGCTGTCGCCCCCTGAAGATTCGTCTCCTTCGGCGTTGCAACCGGTTGAGGCGCTGCTGCAGCGCGCTGCTGTGGAGCCCCGCTGGCGCCAATGGCTGGATGCCATGGCGGTGCGATGTCACACCAGTTCGTTTCGCATGCTCAAGGCGGCCCTGCCGCCTGGCTGGCTTGGGCAGCGCCCAGCGAAGGTCAGTGCGGCGCGTGAGTTCTGGTGGGTGGAGCCCCTGCCTCCGCCCGTCGACGCCGACATGCGACCTCAGGATGATGCGATGGCACTGCCCCCACGCCAGGCGGCGCTCTATTCGGCCCTGAGGCAGTGCGGCGGCGCCTGGCAGCGGCAGCTGCAGGCCGATGGATTCGGCCCTCATCTGATTCAGGCCCTGGAGCGCCGCGGCCTGGTGCGGCGCGAGCGGCGCCCGGCTCCTGCGCTTGAGATCACGTCCGTTGCTTCGGATGCTGGGGGCCGCACCCTCACCGACGAACAGCAGCAGGTTCTCGAGGCCTTTGCCCAGCAGCCATCAGGCGGGGGGATGGTGCTGTGGGGGGTGACCGGTTCCGGCAAGACCGAGGTGTATCTGCAGCTGGCCGCCCGTGAATTGGCCGCTGGTCGCCACGTGCTCCTGCTCACTCCCGAAATCGGCCTGATTCCCCAGCTGGTGGATCGCTGTCGGCGTCGTTTCGGCAGCCAGGTTCTCGAATATCACAGCGGCTGCAGAGAGCGGGAGCGTGTGCTCACCTGGCGCCGCAGCCTCGAGGCGGAAACGTCGCTTGTGGTGGTGGGGACCCGCTCTGCGCTGTTCCTTCCCCTGGAACCGCTCGGGCTGATCGTGCTGGATGAGGAGCACGACAGTTCCTACAAGCAGGAGTCGCCCATGCCCTGTTACCACGCGAGGGATTTAGCCCTGGAGCGTGTGCGGCACCTGGGCGGCCGGCTGCTTCTCGGCAGCGCCACACCCTCCTTGGAAACCTGGCTGCAGCTGGCGCCCGCTGGTCCTCTGGCCCTGGCGCGCCTCAGCCGGCGCATCTCAAGCCAACCCCTGCCACCGGTGCATGTGATCGACATGCGCGCAGAACTGCAGGACGGCCATCGGCGCTTGATCAGTCGTGCCTTGATGGATCGCCTGGCGGTGCTGCCGGAGCGGGGGGAGCAGGCCGTGGTGCTGGTGCCTCGGCGGGGCTACAGCAGCTTTCTCAGTTGTCGCAGCTGTGGTGAGGTGGTGCAGTGTCCGCACTGCGATGTGGCCCTCACGGTGCATGGCAGCCAGCCCGGGAGGCAGTGGCTGCGTTGTCACTGGTGTGATCATCGCGCCGAGGTGGAGGCGTCCTGTCGCCATTGCGGTTCCCTCGCCTTCAAGCCTTTCGGCGCCGGCACCCAGCGGGTTCTTGAGCAGCTGTCCCAGGAACTGGAGGGGCTGCGTCTGCTGCGCTTCGATCGCGACACCACCGGTGGGCGCGACGGCCATCGCCGTCTGCTGGAGCAGTTCGCTGCAGGGGAGGCGGATGTGTTGGTGGGAACCCAGATGCTGGCGAAGGGGATGGACCTGCCCCGCGTCACCCTCGCTGCGGTGCTCGCTGCGGATGGTTTGCTGCATCGCCCCGATCTGCGCGCCGGAGAGCAGGCCCTGCAGTTGCTCCTGCAACTGGCCGGCAGGGCCGGCCGCGGCGAAAAACCCGGTCAGGTGCTGGTGCAGACCTACTCCCCCGACCATCCCGTCATCCGCCATCTGGTGGATGGACGCTATGAGCGCTTTCTCGAAGAGGAGAAGACCGTGCGGCAGCAGGCGGGCCTGGTGCCCTTCAGTCGGGCCTGCCTGCTGCGCTTATCGGGACCCTCGGCTTCAGGCACCGCCACCGCCGCCAGCGTTCTCGCCGAACGGTTGCGCCCACTCTGCGCCGCCGCCGATTGGCAGCTGCTCGGGCCTGCGCCGGCTCCGGTGGCCCGGGTGGCGGGACGCAGTCGCTGGCAGCTGCTGCTCCACGGCCCGCAGGGGAGTGACCTGCCCCTTCCAGCCGGCACGGCTCTCTGGGAGACCTTGCCCGCGGATGTGGCCCTGGCGGTGGACCCCGACCCGCTCGCCCTCTGAATCACGAGGGGAGTTCCGGATAGCCGAATCCCATGGTCAGTCTCAGCCGCTGCAACAGCAGGCTGATCGCCAGCAGCAGCACCACGGCAACACTGCCGATCCCCAGCGGATTCCAGCGCCAGAGGTGCATCGACAGCTGGTTGACCCGGCCCGCTTCCAGGGGCCAGATCAGGGCGTTGCCCTGGCGCTCCGCTGGATTCGGTGCACCGTGCTGGGCCCGTGGCGATGGAGCCGGTTGGATGCGCACGTCCAGGGCAGGCAGGGGCAAGTCCTGCAGCGGGCTCAGATCAACGCTGAGCTCCAGCCGCTGTTGCACCCCCAGGAACCAGTTGCGCTCCTGCAGGCTCAGCTGCGGTGGGGGAAGCCGCAGTCCGGTTGCTGCTGCGGCGACCGCCACGCTGCGTTGCCAGAGCGCTTCAGCCTCCTGCCCCCGCAGGGTGCGGCTTGCAAACTGCTGGTGCCCGTGGTCGCTGCTGTGCAGCGTCCAGTCATCCCCTGTGACGTCGAGACTGGCCGCCAGCCGCTCTTGCCAGGGAAGCAGCTGGTCGCTGTCACTGGCGGTGCTCCAGCCCAGTTGGATCCGGTCGGGTCCGGGGAGGTGGATGTCTGCGGTCAGGCGACCGCAGCCCCCCAGCAGCAGGGTGAGCCCCAGCAGCACGGCCAGCACCACCAGAGCAAAACCGGGAGCCGCCGCCTGGGTTGGCCCTGTGGGAGGCGGCGGTGGAGCGGCCGGGACCTGACGACGACGGCGGCGTGCTGACTTGGGGGGTGCCCCCAGCTGCGGATCGATCGCCAGTGTCGGCAGTTGCATCGACCAGCGGGCCGGTCTCTGCAGGCTGGGCGCCTCCAGCACTGTGAGCAGTTGGCGGGCGCGGTTGCGCATCTCGCTGTCTTTGCATCGGGTGAGCAGCCGGCAGGTGCTGAGGGCTTTCTCCTCCTGGCCCTGGCCCATCCAGGCGGTGACCATCAGCATGCGCAGATAGGCGCCCAGGGGATCCGTGATCGGGTGCTTCGCTGCGAGTGGCTCCAACAGCTGTAGGCACTGGCCGTAATCCCCCCGTTCGAGGGCGGCCTCCGCCGCTGCCGTGGGCGTGCTCATCGATCAACCGCGACCCAGCACCATGGTGCCGATTCCCGCATCGGTGAACACCTCCAGCAACAGAGCATGGGGGACGCGGCCATCGATGATGTGGGCCGCGGCCACCCCCTGGGCCAGAGCGCGGATGCAGCACTCGGTTTTCGGGGTCATGCCGCCGGCGACCACTCCTTCGGCGATCAGCTGCCGCGCTTCCGACAGGCGCAGTTGGCGGATCAGCGACTCGGGATCCTGCCGATCCCGCAGGATGCCGGGAGTGTCGGTGAGCAGGATCAGCTTTTCCGCTTCGAGGGCCGCGGCGAGTTCGCCGGCCACCGTGTCGGCATTGATGTTGTGAGCACGGCCATCGCTGGTGGCCGCCACGCTGGAGATCACCGGCACATAGCCCTTCTCCAGCAGGGGTTCAAGCACGTCGGGGTCCACCTTGGCCACATCGCCCACCAGCCCGTGGCTGCCGTCCCCCCAGGGGCGGGCCTGCACCAGGCCCCCATCGCTGCCGCTGAGGCCCACGGCACGGGCACCCAGTCGATTGAGACCATTCACGATCTGCTTGTTGACCCGTCCAACCAGCACCATTTCCACCACATCCATCGTGGAAGGGTCGGTGACCCGCAGTCCGTCGCGGAATTCGGCGGGAATCTCAAGCTTTTTCAGCCAGTGGTTGATCTCCGGGCCACCACCGTGCACCACGACAGGGCGAACTCCCACGCTCGTCAGCAGGGCCAGATCGCGGAACACGGCCTCCTGAAGCGAGGCATGCGCCATGGCGGCACCGCCGTATTTGACCACGATCCGGCGCCCTGCAAAGCGCTGGATGTAAGGAAGGGCTTCACTGAGAACCGAAACCCTCAGGGCGTCGTCGCTGGCCATCGCTCGTGGTCACTGCTGACCATGCTCGCCTGTGACGGGCAGCAGGGTGAGGTCCAGCCGAGTGGATCCCAACGCTGTGATCTGGGCCTGCAGCCCCTTGGCGAAGAAGCGACCGAGTCGTTCCTGCTTCTCCTGCCACTGCTCCAGGGGAACCTTGCCACGCTCGAAGCGCAGCCTGAGCCCGTATCCCGATGGGCCGTGCAGTTCTTCGATCTCGAGCAGCTGGGGCGGTTCGTCTTCATTCCAGAGCTTCAGGGCTTCCAGGGATGATTCGAGATGCGCCTTCTGGCCGTAGCGCCAGCGGGTCACATCGCTGAGCAGTTTGGCCAGTTCCGGGGCGCCGGCGGCACGTTCGTTCTTGAGCTGACTGGCCGGCGTCACCCGCTTGGCAGGAGGCAGCTCCGAGGATTTCAAGGCCAGGCCTCCCAGCAGGATCGGGATCCCGTAGAAGATCGTCGGCAAACTGAGGTTGGCATTGCCGCTGCCGTAGGCGACGGCGCCCACCACGGTGAGCACGCCACCGGCCACGGTGATCAGATTGCCTGGGGAAAGCAGGTTGTTCATGTCTGCACTCTGCTGCATGCCCCTGGTGCCTCGTGATGGTGACGAACGCAAGGGTGTTGAACGCAAGGGTGTCGATCGCGATGGCGTGGCGCCATAGGGAGAATGGGGATCACGATGCTTCCGCCCATGGACCGTCCTGCGTCAGACATGCCCGGCACGGCCGCAGAGGTGACCCCGGAGCTGACCGAGCTGATCGCCCAGCTCGATCAGGATCGGGCCTGGCTGCTCGAACAGATTGACCGCGGTCGCTGGTCGGATCTGCGTCTCGATCTCGCGGCCCTGGAGCGGGAACTGGGTCAGTTGCTCGCCAAGGCCTCGGAGCGACTCGAGCCGACCACCTGATCGATCGGGTGGTCAAGCGGAGAGTGGATCGTCCATCAGAAGGGGATGTCGTCGGTCTCGGGCACCAGCGGTGCGCTGTTCCAGGTGGCAGCGTCGTCCTGCACAGGCGCTGGGGGGCGGTTGGCGGAGACCTGACGGATGGGCTGGGCTGGCCTGCCGCCCATTGCGGAAGGGCTGGCGGGCGGAGCGCCGGCGGCTGCGGCTCCCACCGGATGCAGGCGGGAGAGCGTGAATTCGGCACGTTTCTCTTTCATGCCGTCCGGCCGCGGCACGGTGTTCATGCGCAGGCGTCCCTCGATCACAAGGCGTTGTCCTGGCTGGATCCGGTTCTGCAGATCCTGGGCCAGATTTCCCCAGCCCACCACCTTGATCTGACCGGCGGGATCGTCGGCGCGCAGGGCATCGAACCGCACCTCCATCTCCGCAATCGGCGTCTGGTTGTCCTGGGTGTAGCGAAGGGTGGGGGCCTCCAGCACCTCCACTTCGAGCACGCAGTGGTTCATCGCCGTCTGACGCCTTGATGGAGCCGCCATCCTGATGCACGGCCCGCACAATCGCCAGGGGCATCTGTGGCTTCTGGCCGGCACCGGGGAGGGGCCAGGCCTCGCGAGCGCCCTGCTCCAGCAGGGCTGGCGGGTCAGCGTCAGCGTTGTGACGCCTGCCGCTGCAGCGGCCTACCGCCAGTTGCCGCTCAGCCATGTCTGGGTGGGCCCGCTGGCTGACGTGGCGGCGATACGGCACCGGCTGGCGACCCAGAGGATCGATCGGGTTGTGGATGCCACCCATCCCTTCGCCACGTTGATCAGCCGCCAGTTGGTGGAGGCCTGCGGCGCATCCTCAGGGTGTCTGGTGCGTTTCGAGCGGTGGCTGGAACCGATCGCTCCAGCAGCGGTCGCGCAGGTGCACTTGATCGACAACGTTCAGTTTCTGCGTGCGGAGCGCTTGCTGCTGGCCCTGGGGGCGCGCCATCTCTTGGCTGTCGTGGCGGCTTTGCCGCCACCGCCACCCCAGCTGTTCGCCCGCGTGCTGCCCACCCCCGCCGCTCTGCGTCAAGCTCGGGCAGCGGGGATTCCGCCCGAGCAGCTCGCCCTGCTCCGCCCTTTGCAGCGTCTTGGCCCGGAAGGTCGCACCGGGGCTCTGGAGCTGGCTCTCTGTCGCCGCTGGCAGATCACCGATGTGCTCTGCCGCCAGTCTGGTGGAGCCAGCGAACGCTGCTGGCATCGGGTTGCCGAGGCGCTGGGCCTGCGGCTCTGGTTGCTCCGGCGGCCAGCGCCGCCCGCCGGGGTTTCCGTTGTGCATAGCGTGGAGGCGCTTCTGGCTGCTCTGGCCTGACCCTTCTTGTCGCTGATGGACTCCCGATCCGAGGCCGCACCGATCACGCTGGTGCTCACCACCGAAGCGGATCGTGAGCGGGCGGAAGCCCTGGCCTCAGCCCTGGTGGAGCGCCGCCTGGCCGCCTGCGTGAGCCTGATGCCGATTCGCTCCTGCTATCGCTGGAACGGTGGTGTTGAACGGGCTGAGGAGGTGCAGCTCCTGATCAAGACCTCACCTGAGGGCCTGGCCCCGCTCCGGCAGGCCCTCGACACGCTGCACAGTTACGACACACCCGAGTGCCTGCACTGGACTGCATCAGCATCAGCCGCCTATGGGGGCTGGCTGCAGGAGGCCTTAGCTCCCCAGGTGCTCCCGCACCAACGTCTGGAGTGACACCTGGGAGCGGGGGCCGAGCTGGGTGACCACCTGCCCGGCACAGAGGGAGCCGATCCGGCCGCAGGTCTCCAGATCGAGCCCCTGGGTGTAGCCATGCAGGAAGCCGCCGGCATAGAGGTCACCGGCGCCGGTGGTGTCGATCAGATCCCCCAGCTTGTAGGCGGGAACGTCCCAGCGTTGATCACCGCTGAGCACCACGGAACCCTTCTCGCTGCGGGTGAGGGCGGCCACGTGGCAACACCCCTTCACCTGGGCCAGGGCGGCGTCGAAATCGTCTGTGCCGTACAGCGACGTGATCTCACTCTCGTTGGCGAACAACACATCCACATGACCGTTCACGAGATCCAGGAAGCTGTCGCGGTGCCGATCCACGCAGAAGCCATCGGAGAGTGACAGGGCCACCTGGCCTCCACTCTGCCGGCAGGTTTCCGCAGCGGAGATGAAGGCCCGTTTGGCGGCGGGGCTGTCCCAGAGATAGCCCTCCAGATAGAGCACCTTGGTGTCTCGCACCATCGAGAGGTCCAGGTCTTCCGGTTCGAGCTGCACCGAGGCTCCGAGGTAAGTGCACATCGTGCGCTGGGCATCGGGTGTGACCAGGATCAGGCAGCGGGCGGTGCTGGGGCCATCGATCGCTGCAGGGGTGTCAAAGCGTGTGCCGACGGCGCGGATGTCGTGACTGAAGATCTCGCCCAGCTGGTCGTTGCGGACCCTGCCGATGAAGCCGGCGCGGCTGCCCAGCTGCGCCAGGCCCGCGAGGGTATTGGCCGCCGACCCACCCGAGGTCTCCAGACCGCTGCCGCTGGCTTCATAGAGCGCATGGGCCTGGTTCTCATCCACCAGAGCCATGGCGCCCTTGTTCAGTCCGTGCGTCTCAAGAAAGCTGTCATCGGTCTGAACAAGCACGTCCACGATCGCGCTTCCGATTCCCACCACATCCAGGGAGCAGTCGTGGTTGCTGAATCGGGGTGTCGTCATGGGGGCTAGCAAGGCGCGGAACAGCGGCAGTATCGCCCTTCGGGCGCTGCGGCGGTCGGTCAGGCGCTGAGCAGGGCCCGTTTCGGTCCGTGAATCGGATCCTCCACCACGATCGTCTGATCCCGACTGGCGCCCAGCGAGACGATGGCGATGGGCACTTCCATCAGATCGGCGAGGAAACGCAGGTAGGCCATCGCTTTTTCAGGCAGATCCTCCAGTCTGCGGCAATCGGCTGTGGAGCACTGCCAGCCCGGCAGGGTTTTGAAGATCGGCTTGCAACGGGAAAATTCCTCGGCGCAGCTGGGGAAATATTCGATCGTCTGCCCGTCGAGCTCGTAAGCCACACACACCTGGATGGCATCCAGCTCGTCGAGCACGTCCAGCTTGGTCACCGCCAGACAATCGAGCCCATTCACCTCAACGGCATACCGACCGATCACCCCGTCAAACCAGCCACAGCGACGGCGGCGGCCGGTGGTGGTGCCGAATTCACCGCCGCGTTCGGTGAGCTGGTCGTTGAGGCTGCCGCTCAGTTCGGTGGGGAAAGGCCCTTCACCAACGCGGGTGGTGTAGGCCTTGGCTACACCGATCACCCGGTCGATCAGGGTCGGACCGACGCCGGCGCCGATGCAGGCACCTCCGGACACCGGGTTGGAGGAGGTGACGTAGGGATAGGTGCCATGGTCAAGGTCGAGCAGGGTTCCCTGTGCTCCTTCGAAAAGGATGTTCTTGCGATTCCGTGCCGCCGTGTGAATCGCCCTGGTGCAATCGACCACATGGGGGGCGAGGCGACGTCCGTAGCCGAGATATTCGTCGATCACCGCTTCCCCGTCGACGGGTTCCATGCCGTAAATGGTTTCGAGGAGTTGGTTCTTCTCCTTCAGGGGGCCTTCGAGGCGATCCCGCAGCCGCTGTTCATCCAGCAGGTCAATCACGCGAATGCCGCTGCGCTGTGACTTGTCGGCGTAGGTCGGGCCAATCCCCCGACCGGTGGTGCCGATGCGGCGATCACCGCGCTGCATCTCCATCGCCTGATCCAGCAGGCGGTGATACGGCATGGTCACGTGGGCCGTCGACGCCAGCTGCAGGCCGGAGATATCGATGCCGTTCTCGATCAGCATGTCGAGCTCCCCAAGCATCACCTTGGGGTCCACCACCGTTCCTGAACCGATCAGACAGATGGTGTCGGGATAGAGAATGCCGGAAGGAATGAGGTGCAGTTTGAGCACCTGTCCGTCCACCACGATGGTGTGGCCAGCGTTGACACCCCCTTGATAGCGGACGACCACATCGGCGGAACGACTCAGAAGATCGGTGATCTTCCCTTTTCCTTCGTCACCCCACTGCGCACCGATGACGACAACGTTGGCCAAAGACACTGCGGCCCGAAGCCGCCAATCTGCACAATCCGACAGCTTTACAGATCCACCACCCTTCGGTCAAAAGAAAGCCAGTGGTCCGCAGTGCTCAGCTGCCGCGCACGGCCGCCCGCTCCGCTTTGGTGAGCTCTTTGT
>Ga0213858_10000793_pt1 | contig 14973 bp, 15 predicted proteins | sample PICome_FD_160122 | JGI IMG/M metagenome (GOLD analysis project Ga0213858, IMG submission 160122) | Coastal seawater microbial communities near Pivers Island, North Carolina, United States - PICO245 | ecosystem: Environmental > Aquatic > Marine > Coastal | place: USA: North Carolina | collected... | reverse complement strand
TTACTTAAGAAATAGCATTGCAATTTTAGAGTCCAAAATCAAATCCTTTGAAACGCTCTGGAAAAATAATGCGTCAACATATTTTTGACTATCTGGCAGTATGGTAATTAAATCGCATTCTGAGTTATAGGCATATCCCATTAAAGCCTGGGCAATATTTCTATCTACTACTGACATTAACTCGAAGCTAAAATCAGGATCTTTATCTTTAAATAACTTTTCTACTAAGTCTTCTTTTTCTTGTGTAAAATTATCAGTGCTTGATTTTTTTACATTGATGAACTTGATAAATGCTTTGTATTCAGTATTCCATTCAACTAAATGATCGAATGAAGATGTATGAATATGATTCTTATCTAATCCAACCAATACTCTTTCAAAGCCAGAGTATTTGGCATATTTTGGTATAGCATAAACAGATACCTCTGAAAGTTTTATTATGCCTAATGAGATGGTTCCAAACCATTTTTCAAAAAGACTATACTTGTCTTTGGTACCCATACAGATGAAATCAAATTTATTCTCCTTTGCATAATCAGTGATTTCATCAACAATGTTTCCATACTTTACAACGCAATCACTAATTCTAGAGAATAACTTTTCACCGATTTCTTTCTTGATAAAGTTCTTCAAGGCCTCAACCCAGAATTCTTCATGAGTAGTATTCATCCTTAGTATCATAGGGTCATTGGTTTGTACCAGACCAGTTTTCACATGGATCAATACTATTTCCTGGTCGCTAAACATTTCTGCCGCATACCGGATAGCATTTATACTTACATCAGTAAAATCAACAGGCAAGAGTATTTTTTTCATTCTATTCTTGATTTATAATTAGTAATGGCAATTTAGTTTGCACCGCAGCTTTGCTTGTAAATGAGCTATGAAATAATTCATTTAAAAAGCTTCTTTCTTTTCTTAATAGGGTCAGCATTTTAACAGAATGAGCGTTACAGAACACATTCAAACTATCAAAAGGTTGTGTAGAGAATATCTCAGAAAACGCCACCTTGTCTTCTCCGAAAAGATCTTTCATGTCATTTTGAAACGATTCTGTAAAGAATACATCCTCATTACTTTTAAGGTGGATAAACATCAGCTTAGCATTAAAACGAGAAGCTAAATCGGCTAATACCTTTTTACAGGTATCACAAATCTCAATTCTATCCATCGCTATAGCTATCTTGTCTACTGGTGTATACTCAGCTTGAGGGGGCACAAAAATTGTTGGAGATTGGCAATTTTTTAATAGATCCTGTGAGACAGACCCAAATAATTTCTTTAGAGTGTTAGATTCTCCAGAGCTACTTAACAGTACCATCCCTCCATCAAGTTTTTCTAATTGAGACTTTATAACATCACAAGTAAAGCCTACAATGATTTCTGAATCTATGAGGCTCTGTTTGTAGGCAACACCAGCTCTTGTAGCTAACTTTTCAATAAAACCCGACATTTGTGATTTATTGAAATCGATGATTTCGTCCATTAATTTGCCAGTCGCATCCTGTTGAGGATTTGGGTGAATGGTATGAATTAACTTTAATATGGCATTATCATTTTTGAAAAAATCAATAGCATACAAGACTGCATTTAATGCATTGTCCGAAAAATCAATTGGAATAATTACTTTTTTCATATTTCCATAGTTTTCGAGCCTTAGGATAGATAATTGAAGTTCTTTTATAAACTCTTCTACATCTTTGTTCCCTTGCTCAATGATTTGATCCTCAATTTGAAAAGCAGGAATACTAAAGATGTTTTTCTCAATCAGAGTATTGACATCCATTTCCTCTATCATATTGAGTTCTATACCCGCATTTTTAGCCTTTGATTTTATTCTAGATTTGATAAATGCAAAGGTTGAGGTCGGTTTACCATATAAGGTTAAGTCGATCATGATAATTCATATTTGTTAATGACTTCATTGTCTTCTGAAATTGCTTTCATAATATCATGAGTAGAAACAATTCCAACAACACGATCATCATCCATAATTGGAATAGCATGAAATAGATTTTCTTTAAACACCTCAATGGCTACATTAATCTTGTCATCCTTACTTAATGTGGCTACACCTTTGGTCATGATTTCAGAACATTTGGTATTCTCTAAACTCTGATTAGAATTTGCTATACCTCTTTTGAAATATTTGAAATCTGTTTTGCTGATAATCCCAGCTAATCTAGAAGTGTATACAACAGGTAAGTGATGAATTCTGTGTGTATTAAATATTTCTTCAACCTTAGCTAAAGAATCATCTTCGTGTACTGTGATGAGATTTGTACTCATTAGTGTTTCTACTTTCGATAATAAATTCATTTTGACGATTTTATACCAAATTTATCTGGACTAGCTTATCTTTAGCATGATGCTAATCATTAGATCTAATGATATAGGTCAATAAGAAGAAAGATGGAATCAGAATTAAAAGATTTAGCACTTAGATTAAAGGGTATCATTGATACAGCCATTGATGGAATAATTACTATCGATGCAAAAGGATTGATTGAAACGGTTAATAATTCGGCTGCTAAACAATTTGGCTATCAGCTGGAAGAATTAATTGGTAACAATGTAAAAATGTTGATGCCCGAACCGGATAAAAGTGAACATGACCACTACATCCAAAGATACCACGATACTAAACAGCCAAGAATTATAGGTATTGGAAGAGAAGTTACTGGAAAAAGAAAAGATGGTTCACTTTTTCCTTTTAGTTTAGCAGTTAGCGAAGTCATTTTAAATGATAGGATCATATTTACTGGAATCGTCCATGATTTAACTGAAGTTAAGCAAGCTCAAACTAAGTTGTCAGCCTTAAATGAAGAGCTTGAAGATTTGGTAGAGATGAGGACAAACGAGTTAGAGTTGGTTGTTAATAAATTATTGAAAACCAATCGCTTATTAGAGGAGAAAGAGAAGTCTTTACATTATGCATTGTCGAAAGAACGAGAATTGAGTCAACTAAAATCTCGTTTTGTTTCGACTGCTTCTCACGAGTTTAGAACGCCTCTGGCGACCATCATGTCCTCGGCTTCATTAATATCAAAGTATAAAGAGTTTGATCAAGATGTCAAAAGAGAGAAGCATATTAATCGCATAAAGTCTGCAGTTTCTAATTTGACAGGTATTCTAAATGATTTCTTGTCTCTCTCTAAAATAGAAGAAGGTAAAGTAGAAGTAAATCTATCAAGTATTGATATAACTGAACTTTGCGAAGAAATAGAACAGGAATTAAAAGCACTATTGAAGAAGGGCCAGGATATTAACCATAACTCCTCTCCGGGTTTAGTTATACATTCCGACCGAAGGATATTAAAAAACATCATTTTCAATTTGGTGTCAAATGCAATTAAGTATTCACCAGAAGATTCCACAATAAGTTGTAATATTCTGCTACAAGATCAAATGTGTATGATAGAAATAATAGATCAAGGTATCGGGATACCTGAGAGTGAGCAAAAATTTCTATTTGAAAGATTCTTCAGAGCATCTAATGTTGAAAATATTCAAGGTACTGGCCTCGGATTGAATATTGTAAAAAGATATGTTGCTTTATTGAACGGAACCATTGATTTTGAAAGTCGAGAAAATAAAGGCACTAAGTTTAAAATTTATTTACCCGTAGCATGAAAAAGAAAATTTTAGTAATAGAGGATACTTTTGAAGTAAGAGAAAATCTGTGTGAAATATTAGAATTGGCAGATTACGATGTTTATAGTGCAGAGAATGGTAAAGTTGGTTTAGAAAAAGCATCTGAAGTAAACCCAAATTTAATCTTGTGCGATGTGATGATGCCTGTTCTTGATGGATTTGGCTTACTTAAAATATTGATCAAGAACCCAAAGCTGAATCATATTCCGGTTATCTTTTTGACTGCTAAAGCTGATAAGCAAGATATTAGAAAAGGGATGGGTCTAGGTGCTGAAGATTATATTACTAAGCCATTTGATGATACCGAACTATTAGATGCAATTGAGATTAGATTAAAGAAAGCAGAGAGGATTAAATCCAGCTTTGATGGCTCAGATGATGGCTTGCAGAGGTTTTTCTCTGAAGCAAAAGCAAACAAAGAGTTCGAAAAACTAACCCTAGAACGCGAAGTCAGGCAATTCAAACCTAAAGATGCTATTTACAATGAAGGCCAGAACCCTAGATGGCTTTATTATTTGGTAGAAGGTCAGGTTAAGATTTTCAAGACTAATGATATCGGTAAAGAGTTGATCACACATATATACAATGCTGGCGACTTTTTTGGTTATCAAGCTTTATTAAATAAGACAGCCTATAGTAATTCTGCTAAGTGTACTCAAGCTTCTACCATTAGATTGATACCTCAGGAAGATTTCTTTCTACTTTTATTTAACAATAGAGATTATGCATCCCAGTTTATAAAAATGTTATCAAACAGGGTACAAGAGACAGAAAAGCAACTCATAGATCTAGCCTATAGTTCTGTCAGAAAAAAAGTGGCGAATGCAATCATATCATTTTTAGCCGATAAAGAAGAAGCTAAAATTTCTATATCAAGGGAGGATCTAGCTTCTAAAGCTGGCACTGCCAAAGAGACATTAATCAGAACATTATCAGATTTTAAATCTGAAGGATTGATTGATATCAATGGTCAGGAATTAGAAGTGACGGATATCGATAAATTAGAGTCAATTATCTGGTAATGACTGTCCTAAAGTTGATTGTAGTATTCTAAAGATTTAATTACCTCTTCTTTAGAACATTCAATATCGTATTTACAAGATCCGATACCATCTATACTGGCAATTCTAACGGAACCAGAAAAGTTTTTCTTGTCAGACTTCATGTTTTCAAAGACAAGTTCAGCAGGAGGAAGTACCAGTTTATCATAATGAATCATTAAGTACTTTACTATTTTGTCTAACTCAAATTCAGTGATCAGTTGCTTTTGAAAAGAAATGTGAGATTCACAAATGATACCAGCTATTACTGCAAAGCCGTGTTTGGTCGGATCCATTTTTGATAAGAATATTGATTCAATTGCATGCCCAACCGTATGACCAAAATTGAGAATTTTCCGAAGACCTTTCTCATACGGATCGAGTTTGACCACATCTCTTTTGATTCCGATAGCATGTCTAATGATTTCTATCCAGTCATTATGCTCAGCAGGATTTATGGTGGATATTTTTTCCCATAAGCTATTGTCTTGGATCAATCCATGTTTGACAATTTCAGCATATCCACTTTTCAGTTCATCCTTATCCAGGGTATTTAGAAAATCCGTATTGATATAGACCATGATAGGATCTTTAAATAAGCCTATGATATTCTTTAAGTCCATATAATCAATACCCAATTTTCCTCCTATAGATGCGTCTACTTGAGATAATAGGCTTGTAGGCATTTGGATAAAATCTATTCCTCGCATATATGTACTGGCGGCGAATCCACCCATATCACCTATTACTCCTCCTCCCAAATTGATCATTAAGGATTTTCTATCTGCTCCATGCTCGATTAATCTTGACCAAATCAGATGACAGGTACTAAGATTTTTGTGCATTTCTCCTGAGACAATTTCAATAATATGGTAGTCTACGGGTATAGAAAGCTTTGGTAAACAGTGCTCTTTTGTGTTTTCATCGCATAAGATAAATACGCTACTATATTGCTCCCAATTGACAACATCACTAAACTTTAGAGCATTATCATGGATATAGATATTGTATGCCACACCGTCTACAATCATAAATATTTGATCTTAATTGTCGTAAAAGTAAATTTGGATCGTCTCTCCTTTATTAAGATTCAAAGAGCTTGACCCAGAACCCATATTAATGGCGATTTCCATCAAGCCAACTGAATTAAAAGTACATAATACATCACCAACAGGCACCTGACTATAATGTTCACTTATTGAAGTTATGGGATCATGTTGCTGATAAAACAGCTCAAACCTTCTACCTTTTCTGACTGCTTCAAAAGTGTCTTTATTGACATTTAGAATTACATTTTGAAAATGGTCAACATGAATAATGGTCGCTCTTATATTAGAAGATGTTGTAACTGCTTGAATAGTCAACTTTTTATTCAGTTTAGCTAATTTTGGTCCTACTTCATCAGGGAACAAATTGTTACAAATACACGCACATGCATGAGCGATTTTGGCATTAATATCCTTAGTATCCATTTGTATTTGCTGACAATCTTCGGATTCTAATTCAGGAAAAATTAAGCTAAAAATACCATTGTTTGGGCCTATGAAATAATGACCATTTTGCTCAAAACAAATATACTGTGGGTTCTTACTGTAATAACTAAACACTTTTGCAATGTGAATACTTCCTTCAGGAAAACGGGTATAGCTTGAACCTAAAAACAAGGCAGCTTGTTGAATATCATGAGGATCAATATTATTGCTAATATCACATAAGGTGACACCTTGAGGTATAACGGAATATAGAGAACCTTTTAATAAGGCAACGAAATAGTCTGTATTCCCTAGATCTGATGTGATAGTAATTATCCTCGACATTTTTGTGTACTTACACACGAAAATAAATTTTTCGTAAGTATTGACCTTTTATTTAGCAATTTAATAATATCAGAATGCTTAAATTAGTTTTTTATTTACATCATTTAATTAATTCAAAAGCAAGATTCTATTGAGCGAAATTATTTTGAAGATTGAAGGAGTTGATCCTTTAGAGCTTTATGGAGAAAAGAATAAGAAAATCAATCTAGTCAAAAAGGCTTACCCAGACCTCACTATTACTTCAAGAGGAAATAATATCAAAATAGTTGGGGATTCTACAGATACACAAAAGGCGAAGAAAAAGATTGAGATGATGGTTAAACATCTAAAACTTCACGATGATTTGTCTGATCAGACAGTTATTGAGTTGTTGAATGGTGATGGACCTAATGAGCACCTTATTCCTAAAAATGATAAAAGCAACAATACGATTGTTTATGGGAGGACTGGTAAGCCAATCAAAGCGAGGACTAGAAATCAAAAGAAGTTGGTTGACTTAGCGGAGAAGAATGATATTGTTTTTGCTATTGGACCTGCTGGCACTGGTAAGACTTACACAGCCGTAGCTTTAGCTGTAAGGGCATTGAAGAATAAGATGGTTAAAAAAATTATTCTCACTAGACCTGCTGTAGAAGCTGGAGAAAGTTTAGGTTTTTTACCTGGTGATTTAAAAGATAAGATTGATCCATATTTGAGGCCATTATATGATGCACTGGATGATATGTTGCCAGCTGAGAAGCTCAGGTACTTCATGGAAAATAGGGTTATCGAAATAGCACCATTGGCTTTTATGAGAGGTAGAACATTGGACAATGCCTACATTATTTTAGATGAAGCACAGAATGCTACTTCGCTTCAATTAAAAATGTTTTTAACGAGATTAGGGCCTAGCGCAAAAGCCATTATAACCGGTGACTTGTCCCAGGTCGATTTACCTTACAAACAAAAGTCAGGTTTACGAAAGGCATTAAATATTCTTTCGGACATAGATGGAGTTGGTAAGGTAATATTAACCAATGAAGATGTTGTAAGACATAGACTGGTTAAAGCGATTATAAAGAAATATGAGATTGAAGATGAAAGAACCAGAGAGTTAAGAGATGCAAAGAAAAAAGAAGTAGATAAAGATCAAGAAAGTAAATAATGACTTCAGAAGTAATTTATAAAGGAGGCTTGCGAACAATTGCTACTCATTTAAAAAGCGGAGAGCAAATCATTACTGATGCCCCAACAGATAATCAAGGTAAAGGAGAAGCTTTTTCACCTACAGACTTATTAGCAACATCATTAGCAAGTTGTCACTTAACCATTATGGGTATTAAGGCAAGAGATATGGAGATAGATATGGAGGGTGCAAGAGCCGAGGTCACAAAAATAATGGCATCTGACCCTAGGAGAGTGGCAGAGGTAAAAGTGGATATCCATATGCCTGATAAAGATTATACTGACATGGAAAAAAGTATTCTTGAAAAAACTGCCGAGTCATGTCCTATTAGTCGATCACTCAGTGAGCAATTAAAAGTTGATTTAAAAATTATTTGGTCAGCTTAATATGTCTAAAGTTAAAATAAGTCATCTCACAAAGAGTATCTCTGGTGAGCTTCATCTTAATGGTTCTAAAAGTATTTCTAATAGAGTGCTTGTCATCCGCGCATTGTGTGGAGAAGATTTTGATCTTGAAAATATATCAAGTTCAAAAGATAGTTCTACTTTGATTAAACTTCTCAAGAATGAAGACACAGAGCAGGTTTTTGATGCAGGACATGCAGGAACTACTTTTAGATTTCTGACAGCCTATTTTGCTATAAAAGATGGAAAGCAATTTCTAACAGGTTCACATAGAATGTTACAACGACCTATTGGGCCACTCGTGGAGGCGTTAAATCAATTAGGCGCTAATATTAGCTACGACCAAAACAAGGGATATCCACCATTGCAAATTGAAACACCTACAGGAGAAACAGGTGGAGAAGTTTCAATAAGAGGTGATATAAGCAGTCAATTTTTAAGTGCCTTGCTATTGATTGGACCATATATGGATAGAGGCCTTACATTAAATATTGATGGCGAACTTGTCTCCAGGCCTTACTTGATGATGACCATTAATCTAATGAGACACTTTGGTGCAGAGCTGTCTTTTGAAGACCAAAAAATAGTTGTAAAAAAAGGAGGCTATAAGGCCAAAGATTTCTTTGTGGAAGGAGATTGGTCCTCAGCTTCATATTTATATGAGATTTGTGCTTTAGCTGATAAAGCCGAAATCATAGTCACTGGACTAAGTCAGAATAGCTTGCAAGGCGATTCACAAGTTTTAGGCTATTTTGAACAGTTGGGGGTTAATTCTGAATTTCTAGATGGCAAATTAAAGTTGACCAAAGTTCCAAGTTTTGAAAAACCGGAAATCATTGAATTTAACCTTATCGAAGAACCAGATTTGACGCAAACAATCGTCTGTACTTGTTCCGGCTTAGGAATAAATTCTGTTTATTCTGGTTTGAAGACTTTGAAAATAAAAGAAACTGATAGGGTAGCCGCATTGACTGAGGAGTTGTCTAAGTTTCAAGTATTCTTCACTAAACTACCTGATAGATTCTCAGAAAAACAAGATGATGATTTCTATATGTTATCTGAGCGAATACTTCCAACAGAGGAGGAACAGGAAATTGATACTTATGATGATCACAGAATGGCTCTAGCGTTTGCGCCTTTAGGTTTAATTAAGCCAATTACAATTAATAATCCTGAGGTCGTTGTAAAATCTTATCCGGAGTACTGGGAGCATTTAAAGAACCTTGGATTTACATTGGCGTTTTCAGAGTAGAAACAAAGTTTAATATTGTGCTTCTTTAGTATTGAAATCTTATATTGAAAGGTAGAAAATCAATCAATATTAGATCATTAACTTTCTTTAGCTTCTTCTTTTTTATTCTCTGTAATCAAGTCGGCCTTTCGCAGTGTATGAATGCAGATGACTGTGTTGATATTAGTGCAACAATCAACCCATCTACAGCGTCTGAGTATGCAATTAATTATACTTGCATAGAATCTTGTTTGGATAACGCAAATCCTGAAATGAATTTAATTAGCATGGATTGCGGATACTCAGAGAGAGCTGCTGTTTGGTTTAAAATTGAGTTGGATGACTTAGCAGAAGAAATCTACATCTATGCCCAAGCTGAAAATTGGCAGCCTATATGGACCTTATATCAAGGTGACTCATGTGATAATTTAACGGCGTTAAATTGTATGAATAATATCTCACCAGAAAGTAGTAATACAGATATCACACCCTATTTATCCATTAACAATGTAATTCCTAATGCTAGTACTTACTACCTAATAGTGAGTTCAGATAGAGTACTTTCAGATCAAGACAATCATGCATTTGAGCTATGCATATCATCGACGATTAAACCTATAATTTGCTCGAGTTTTGATAACAATAGTTGTGTAGATTCGACTCAAGCTTTTCAACTTGTAGATAGAGAGTTTAGTGGTAGTTTAGATGGACCCTTTAGTCCTGGTGAACAAGTGACAATTTGTATTGACTATTTGTATGATTCTACAAATTCTGAAGCAGACTGGATGATGGCTTTAATACCTTCGTTTGGATCAAACTGGGATGTTCAATCTTTTGAACCAGAGAGTGCGGGCCTAACAGGAGAGTGGTTTGAAAATGGGGCTGATTGTGCACCATTGATTCAAGAAAACGTCAATAATTTGTGTACCTACGTAAATGCTGATGGTATTTTAACATTATGTAATGCTCTATGTGAAGTATGTCCTTGTGAATTAGGTATGGAAGAAGGAGATCCTTTACCAAGTGGATGGTATTGGGTAACGCCTGGAGGAAATGCAGAATGTGAAAATGACTGTACCCCAGGTGAAGGTTGGGGATTAGGTTCAACTACTTTTGCGCTTAATTTTTGTATTGAATTAAGGATCAATGAAGCACCTGATTATAATGACCCTTATGGTTTACAAATATCACTAAATGCCTTAAGTGATGGAGTAGCTGGGTGTTGGGAAGATCCAGTAGGCGAATGTCTAAATTTTAAACCTGCATTGAGTCCTATCTGGGAGCTGGAAGAATGTATGGAAAATGCTTTAGATGATTTTACAATAACAGAGTTCTTGGATTGTCAAGGAGATGGTCTTGTATGTAGTGGTGAACTTATCACTATTCTTGCGGGCAATTTTCCTGACCATGCTAGCATCTTTTGGGAGTTAGAAGATACTAATGGCCAAAATATCATAGTTGAGAATAGTGCTATTCTATCTCAAAACATCTATTTGGAAGGCGAAGTTGATTTAACAGTTAGTGCACATTTTAACTGTCAGTCTCTAAGTGTTGATACTACTTTTATCGTTGAAGCCCCAGGCCAATTAGATACGGTATACCTATCCCAATGTTCAGGAGAACTTATTGGAATTGACCCAATCGATTATATAGGATATGAAGCTGATTTCGATCCTTTCGAACCTATAAAGAGTGAAGTAGATACAATGTTTGAAATTCTATTTATTTCTGAAGATAGTTGTGGTTGCAGATCAATTCAAGCTGTTGGGCTTGAAGTTTTCGTTGAACAACAGGTTTTTGATACACTATATGTAGATTCTGAAATGTTTGAGCTTGTTTATCAAGATACTTTACTGACATCATTAGGAGAGCATATTATTTTTGATGAGGATGGCGGAGAGAATGGCTGCGGTATCAATTATTTTGTATTAGTAGAATTATCAACTTCTACACAAAACCTAAATCAACTTAGTTCGAAGGTCTATCCTAATCCTACAACTAATATATTATTCTTACAATTGGAAAATGTAAGACTTAAAAACATACAACTTTTAAATGCTACGGGAGAGCAAAAGCTTTTTGAAATCTCCAATAGTCAAATTGATTTAAGTCAACTACCTACTGGAATTTATTTCCTTGTTTTAGAATTTAGGAGCGGTGAAAAAGCATTTCATAAATTCATAAAATTATAAGTTATAATAACTAAACCGCTAAAATCCGCATGAATTATAAAATGTATCAAACCGAAAGACTTATCCTAAGACCCACTGATCAATCAGATGCCTCATTTATTTATGAGTTAATGAATTCAGAAAAATGGATTAAATATATAGGGGAGAGAAATATTAAGTCATTGGATGACGCAAAAACTTATATCAAAGAGAAGATGGACCCTCAGTTGGAACGATTAGGATTCGGTAATTATACGATGATATTAAAGAGTGACGAAAGCATAAAAGTCGGTACTTGCGGTTTATACGATAGAGAAGGATTGGAGGGTTTAGATATAGGCTTTGCCTTATTGGAGTCTTTTGAAAATCTCGGTTATGCCTACGAGGCAGCTAGAAAAGTACTGGAATTAGGTTTACAAGATTTTGGATATAGTAAGATATCTGCGATAACTACTAGAGACAACGTTTCATCTCAAAAACTAATCAAGAAGCTCGGTTTAAGATTTATAAAAATGATTAATCTTCCGAATGACGAAGAGGAACTTATGCTTTTTGAAATTCAAAATGCATAGCGCTATTTTCTAACCCATACTAAGAATCTTAATCTCAACACGTTGGTTACGCCGATTAGCCATAGAAGATTTAGAGTTGATCAATGGTCGATCCTTGCCATAACCTCTATAAACGATGCGTTCTTTCTCGATACCTTTTCGGATAAGATATGTAGCCACTTCTTTGGCTCTTGCAGTAGACAAGGAGTCACAATATTCTTTAGGTGGTTTGGTATTGGTGTGTCCACCAATTTCTACAGTAATATCTTCATTAGTTCTTAAGAAATAGAAAATCTCGTTTAAAACATCATAAGAGTCGGTTTCTATAGCAGAAGAGTCTGCCTTAAAATAGAGATTTTTGATCTTAATGGGTTTACCCACTTTGATTTTATCCCTGGCCAACTCTGTCATGACCTTTTTTCTCGGTTCTTCTATGATATCATTTTCTGCCACAACCTCTGGCTTTTTAACTGAGCGCTGTTTGTGAGGTGGTGTTTTCTTTTTGGGTTTTGGTGTAACTTTTTTCTCTTGCTTTTGAGTTACTTCTGCTAGAATAGGAGGTTCCTCAGTACACTGATAAGCCCTAAATATTGTGATGTTATCTACTAGAACGTGTCCATTGTATGGTTCTAATGTAGGTGTTTTATAAAATGCTTCTAAAGTTATATATCTAAAGTTTGTTTTCGGCTTAATAGTAAAATCGTAAGTTTTCCAACTATCATGGTTAATGGCCTTTGATTCTGCTAATAATTGTTCTTTATCACAAAATGCGGTACCTCCCCAAATTCTTAAAACTGTTGGAGTCTTAAAGTTTGATTCATACAGGTCCTCTTGGTCTAGTTTACTCCAATAATTATCAGATCTGGCTAAGTCTACCGAAAAATCATAGCAAACGTCCTTTCTTAGTAATTCATTAAGTCTTTGTGAAACAGACTCCCAGGTTTCATTAACCCTGACTACCATACCTAAATAAGTTCGCCCATGATTAGGCTCCAAGGTATTACCCCATAAATTGTCAGGATGTATATCTGGTGGTGTCTCATCTGGGAATTTATAGATGCCACAATCTCTCCATCCTTCTGGTAGACGAGTATGTATGCCAAAATCAGAAATGATACCTTGAGTCGGAGATCCTTCAAAAGATGGATTTCTTAGTACGACATCAGTAAGCTGAGACCATGCATCTTGTTGGTTTAAGCCAAAAATGATTATTAGAAGTATTAGTTTTCTCAATGGCAAAGTTTTTACACCATACAAATAACATTAAGAAGAGATTAATTCGTTTGATCTGACTTTAATTTATCATTTTTTTAACGGACCAGGTATTTAGACCCAACTCTATTCATCTTTCTTAATGTCTTCATTAAAAATATCGGTTTATTCTTTCAAATTTTAAAAAACAAGACAAAACTCTGCTGAAATGAGATTATTATACTCAGTTCTTCTTTTAATATCCTCTTTTCAATTGAGCATCGCTTGTTCTTGTTCAGGCAGCTCGACATTTTGTTGAACGCTAAACTGGACAAATTACAAGGGATCTTTACATTTAGTGGTAGGTAAAAAAGCCGCAGTCCTTGACGATTATATCACTTTTGATATTGATCAGGTCCTAGTTGGTCCTACAATTGATCAAACAATAAAAATCGCAAAAGGTTATGGTGCAGATTGTGGAGAGGCAGTTCAGAATTTTGATTCAGATAAATCTTACATTTTAATACTTCATGAACCAGGCCAGAATGATATCTACAGAATTAGTATTTGTTTATATGCTGTTCTAGAATATGCAAATGGATTGGTTTCAGGTAGAATTGATAGTGAGGAGTATCAGATTATGACTTTTGAGCAATTTGTAAGTAAGCTTTCATGTTTTGACAGACCGGTCAACTTACTTAATGTAAGTGCATATGTCACAAGTGAAAGGCTTATCTACTTGAATAACCAAACTGAGATGGATTCTGAAGTAAGCATTGATGTAATGGATACACAAGGGCGCCTAATTTGGAGCTCAACTTTGTCATTCAATGAATCGAGCACACAAATCATTCCGCTCCCTTTCGATGTTCCTTCAGGAATATACTTACTCTATTTACAGAATGATATGTACAGTCAATCTGAAAAATTACTTATTCAGTAGGAATTAAAACTCCATTTCAACCACGGAAGATTCGACGATACCGCCAAGTTTTGGTTGACACTTTTTAATGGATATTTCTCCTCCTGTGACGTTTTTTAATGATTTCATCCTACTTGCTATCCTAAAAGCAACAGTTTCAATTAGCTGCTGTGTTGTAGCCATCTCTTCAGTACAGATTTCATAAACTTTTTGGTAATCTACAGTATCATCTATCCTGTCGTCAAATTCATCAAAACTTTTAACCTCTACCTGGGCATCTAGAATAAACTGGCAGCCCATTTTTTGCTCTTCTTTATAATAGCCGTGATGAGCAAAAAACTGCATCCCCTCTAATTTTACTTTTGTTTTCATGTAGATATTTTGATGCGAATATACTTACCTTTGCGGAACTAAAAAATAACTAATAATATGAGCGCTGAAACAAACGGTACAATCCAGAAGTCAGTCAAAACGGACCAATATAAACATCATGATTACTATAACATTGATGCTTTATTAAGTGAAGACCATATACTGGCAAGAGATGCTGTTCAGGAATGGGTTAAACAGGAAGTAAGCCCTATCATAGAAGCATATGCTGAAAAAGCACAATGTCCACATCATTTATATAAAGGTTTAGCTGATATTGGTGCATTTGGCCCTAGCTTACCAGTCGAGTATGGTGGTGGCGGAATGGATGAAATTGCCTATGGTGTTATTATGCAAGAGCTAGAAAGAGGTGATTCTGGAATTAGAAGTATGGCATCTGTGCAAGGATCGCTTGTTATGTATCCGATTTTTAGATTTGAAGAGCAGAAAAGAAAATA
>Ga0213858_10000789_pt1 | contig 14994 bp, 12 predicted proteins | sample PICome_FD_160122 | JGI IMG/M metagenome (GOLD analysis project Ga0213858, IMG submission 160122) | Coastal seawater microbial communities near Pivers Island, North Carolina, United States - PICO245 | ecosystem: Environmental > Aquatic > Marine > Coastal | place: USA: North Carolina | collected... | reverse complement strand
AGCTCCAGGGTTCACTCTATCGTAGCCTGTAAGAGTGAGGCCATCGTATACTGCTCTTGTTCTGCCTTCAATATCGAAGACATCAACCTCGGAGTTTAAGCTTGGGCCTTCACCCTGCTTCCAAGCATCATTTCTTGTACTGTCAACTAACTTGTTAGAACTAGCTTCATAAATAGAGTGAGGTATATTAAGCGGAGGAAACAGGCTGGTCGTAGCGGATGCCTGAATATTTCCTAGTCCGTAGGTGCTGAATCTTCCTAAAAAGGCGTTGTCAGCAACACCAACATTATTAGAGCCACTAAGGGAGAAGTCTCCACCAGCGTAAATGACCCCTATTTCAAGATCATTACTGCCATTTCTCAGATTCAGGTTGTTGATAGCGGTTATTCTTCCGTTTGTGACACTAGTCAACCTGATAAAAGAATCAGCCAATGCAGTAGTACAATCATCAGGGTTAGCTTGACAGTTGATTACTGTAAGATAGTGATCAGAACTGCCCCCTCCAGCGTAAATACACTCTGTTCTACTAGTTCCTGTGCTTTTGAATTCACAGTTTTCAAACACAACAGGGTGTTCCGCTGTTGCTCTGTTTCCATTCACAGCCACATAAGCAATAGCTGCTGCACTTTTTAGTGTTGATCTGCTGATCTTTACGCCAGTTCCTCCATTGAAAAATTTTATTGCGTTGCCAGTTACACCCCCATCTACATCAAAACCTTCTACAACTAAGAAATCACTTCTGATACCAATATCTGTTCCAAAGAATCTAGGTCTATCACCCAGGTTCAACGCGCTAAAAGTAATGAGATTTTCTGGACCTGAATATAGGTTTTCTTGGCTCAATGCGTCATAAGAGAAATCAAAAGGAGAGTAGGCTCCTCCACCGATGGAAATGTCCAACTGAGCGTTAGCCTCGAACATGTCGTTTGAACCTGTAGCAGAAACCATGATATTTCTCATGTCTGCTTCTGCTAGTGCTGGTGTTGTATATTGTCCATCTCCACCTGCATCCACAGATTTTCCTATGACCGTTTTGGTAGAAGGAATAACTAGATCAGTGTTGTAGGCTCCTGGGTTTGTAGTTGTTCCTGTTCTTATGTTACCTCCAATATCTACAGTTGGGACATCAGAATCACTATCAGGACCACTACCTTGATTCCAGATTGCATTACCAGGGACATTAACTAGCTGACCATTTCCAAAGGACACTACTACCTCATCTCCAGATGCAGAGAGAGTGTTGTATGTATTTCTTATTGGCGTTATTGGATAAATAGACCCTCTTTGTGCCACAGGGAAAGTTTTATCTGCATCCATACTTTGACCCACAGCATAGTTATTTGTTCCAAACCAGTTAAGAGTTCCTGCGGCCTCACTGTTATCCATATTTCTACCGTCTAACTCGCTGAAGTTAGGCAGCACGACATTATTTGTCATCGTTAAATTTAATGTCTGCCCTGTTCCAGCGAAAGGGTATACTAAATATCCGTTGTTTCCTCCCCGTGAATTAACAGTACAGTTTATTATCTTTACATGGTTGTCTGATGTCTCAGAGTTTGTACTCTGAGCAAAGATGTTAAACCTACCATTCCTAAGATAACAGTTAGTTATTAAAAGGGGATCCTCTGCTGTGCCCCACCCAGTTCTGTTTAAGTCAATTCCACTCGAAAGTCCTTGTATAGTTATAATAACCCTGTTTATATGTCCCCCTTCTCTGGCCTCATCACCGTTGCCTGGATATATATCAATCCCTCGTTTATTTACTGCAAGGTTTTGTTTTATGTGTATATCCTGAAGAACTACATGAGAATCTCTAATCCTAAATGCATATGTGCCCCCAGTAATACTATAAATAACACCAGCATTCAGCTTACCCCCATGCTCATGCCCATCAGCAGCTTTGAAGGTTACATTTCTAGTTCTATCAGTAACCAGAGAAGTGTCGATGTAAAGGTCTGTGCTATCCGTATACTGACCAGAGACGATATTGAAAACAATAGCTCCGTTGTAGTCTAGAATGTTCGTGTTACCTATGGCAGAGGTAGCAATGTTTTCTATATCATTAACAGCATCTCTGAATGTTTCGTAGTTCTGACCTACACCAATCGTTCTAGTTACTGTCTTTGTTGTGTTTAATAATTCAAAGGCTCCTGGGTTTGCTGTAGTGCCCGATCTCGTGTTGCCTAGAATATCAGTTGTAGGAACATCGGAGTTGGCGGCTGGACCCACGCCCTGATTAACCACATCGTTGTTTGGTGAGTCTAAAAGCTCTCCTGTGCTTCCAACATATAGAGCAAAGTCTCCTGCGCCTGGATCGTAGGATTTACTTGCTGTTATTGGATAAGGAGAGCCTTGGATCGCGGCGGGGAAGGGCTGGGCAGAAGGACCAAAGTTGTTGGAGCCCGTGATGACGTTTGAGCCAGCGGCGTTGTATGCGTTGCTTCCGAGCACAAGGTTGTTCGTAAACTCGCCGTAGTTTGTGTCGGCTAAGTTATAGGTCAAGATTGCTTCCGATGCACCTGTGCGCTTTAGCGTGCAGTTGCGAACTGCAAAATACTGAGGTCCTGACGCCCCATATAGAGCTGCAAAATAAATGGTCTGACCTGCTGAGGTGATGACACAGTTCTCGACGGTGAGGGGGGCGGCAGCGGTGCCAGTGTTGCCGTAGTCCGCCATAATCCCCAGTCCTCCAGCGTTGATGACGCAGTTTCGAATCGACAGGCCGTCAGTGACGATTGTTCGCACCCCGTTGCTGACTCCTGAGTCGAACACAAGGCCATCAAGAGCCATGAATGAATCGCGGATGGTCGCCACAGTCCCTGTGGTCGGAGCCAGTCGCACGCCACTCGAAGAAAGCCCACCATGCTCACTTCCTGACGCTGCCTTACAAGTAACATTCCTAGTAGCATCTGTGGTTAGAGTGCTTTGGAACGTCACGTTCTCGTTATAAGTACCAGCATCAGCCTCGAAAACAATAGCACCATCATTAGCTACAAGGTCAGTACCACCAATAGCTGATGTAGCAATATTTTCTACATCAGCTTCAGCGGTGGTAAAGTTAGCGTAGTCTCTTCCTACGCCAATGGTCCTCGTAACTACTGTGGGCATCTACTTACTCTTGCTTGTCGTTCACAAAACCAGAAACATCCGCCCATGCCTTTTTCATAACGGCGGGAGCTTGGTCATACTCATAGTATGTAGTATAGTCGCTAGAATCCCCTGGTAAAGTTAGATAGTATCTTCGCTTATGTAAAAGCTCTCCAGATTCACCAGAACCAGAGGTATCAGCCACTAGAAGCTGAGTCATCTCAGGGTCATCGTGCTCTTTATCTGTTACATAAAGGAAGCTCCAACTTTCAGTAGGATTGGCAACAACTGCTGTGCCTGGGCTAAGGTGCGCGTCAAGAACAGATACAACATCTCCGTCTTCGTAAGTGAGTCCACCGCTTGGTGTTGATACTAGTAATATACAATGCATTAATCTATTCCTGCGTAGCCGCCAAGCTCATCGCTGACGTTAGAAAGCGGAGTGTCTTGTACCTCCGTAGAATCTCTGAGGAGTTTCGCGGAGCACACTAAATGATAAACTCCATACGCCTCGAAGCTATCTTCAACCACCTCGAAGATCTCATACTTCTGCTCTTGAAACATAGGCTTGATTACGTCACCAGGAATGACGGACCTACCAAGCTTGGTCTCAATGTAGCTTTTGTTAAACGTAAATAGCTGATCGTTAGTAAGCTCAATACCGAACTGGGTAAGCTCCTCTGACATGGAGATAGGATCGTAGTGCCCATGAACTGTGATGGGTGTCTTGGACAGCACCTTGCTTCTCTCCTCTCGATACACATCGTCGTAGTTGTCTGACTGGTAATACTTATAGAAGTGAAACTTGGAGCCAGCTAGACGAATCATCTCATCATCTACAAGGTTGAACAGGTTGATGTCAGGGTTGTCCTGATCAAATAGACTAAGCGCACTGTCATCCGTATCAATGTCTGGCAGTGCTGGTAGCTTAGTCGTTACCTTGTAGTTCTTGTTGCTCATCAAGTGCCTGATTTATTTGATTGGCTTACTCGGCTAGAAAGGATGCCCTTCCCCGTGTTCTTCTTGTTTCGTGCTCTTAGGGCAGCGTCCGCTTCTTCAGTTTCTCTTCTGGCCCTCATCGCCACTGCTGGGGTAAGGGGAGCGCCTCCCGTCTTTCTGAGTCTTGTAGCAGTCATTCTTACTTCGCTAACTAAGCCAAGAGATTCGGCCATTAGATAACCCATGTCGTGATATACTGTTTTATTTTCCATTAGAATAGTGTGAATACTGGTGGTTCCTCTATCTCAGATAGAAGTTCTTCTTTGAGCTTCTCCTTCTCAGCATCGCTCTGCTGAATAAGTGCTGCTCCGTTAAGACTTGCACCGCCCCCAGGTGAGGGCAATGAAGTGTACTTGCCTCGGATCTCTCCAAGGATGCCTCTAGCAACGGCTAGAGCGTATCGTTGTATCCAGTTCTTGTAGTAGGGATGCATGGTCCCTGTATCAAGGCCACGGTACACTAGGATGACTGATTCTCTGACTACGGGAGCAGGGTATAACTGAAGGACATTACCGTTGATTAGATCCCAGGTTCCTTCCTGGCTTAAAATCTTTCTTGTCATCTCCAGGTGAGTCTGAAGAAGGTAGAAGTCTGAGATGGCAAAGTCGCTGAATACAAAGTTGTCCTGGAAATACTTGATGAAGAAATCAAATTCCAGAGTGCCAGCCTGTGGCTGAATACTTAAAAGAGATTTCTTGTAAGCGCAGTAGGTGAGGTTATTTGCTATGTGAGCAGGTAGAACGTAAGTGTTCACATTGCCTGATGTTTCAAATGTAGCTACCTGCGTGTTCCAGAAAGGAGCGTGGTAGTCCAGGTTTGTGATAGATTCGTCGATTGCAGTCTTAAGTTGAAAGTCTGTTAACTCAACTCTGACAATGGGGTGGCCTAATCTAGCAAGAACAAAATCTTTTATAGTTTGTTCGAAAGGAGTAAACTCTATTTCTGTAGCTAAAGTTCCTGTATTAAGTTTAGATCCATCTATAGCGGTAGAATATATCTCCGTGTCCCCAAGGTTCCTACCTGCATAGGTTCCAAAAGAGTCTCCGTAACCAAGTAACTTAGGATCTACTCTTAATGCTGCCATTGTCTTCGTTTAGTTTTGGCTTTGGGCCACGCTTAGGCTTCTTTGGTTGGTCCATTAACTCAAGGTATCTAGACTCAACTAACCCTTTTGAATTAAATAATTCTCCAGGTCTTATCTCTACTATCTCCCCGTCAATATGGAGAAGCATATTCCACCTGCACTTGCTTCTATACTTATACATGTCTTATTTATATAGGAATGAACGAGGGCCAGAGGAACAAAAAACCTCTGACCCTCGCGTTTTATTTACCTATCTAGATCAGCTAACGGGAGCGCCTAGGATGCTAGAGTTTCTAGCGAACGGCGAGAATAGGAAGTTAGCGGTCGGGCCGATAACTCGGACGATCCGATAGAATCTGTTGTATGGCTCGATCTGGACCTTACCGTAGCGGGTAAGCAAGCCCTTTCTGGGCTGGAAGGTCTCAGGATCGACAACAGTTGGTAGCTGCTGGAGCGGAATGTACGGGGCGTAAACATAGCCCGCGTCCATCGCGTTAGCTCCTTTGTAGCCAACAAGGATCTCGTCCTGCGGGTACATGGTATCGTCGTAAAGGTCGTAGCGGCCCATGAACTTACCCTTATACTCAATGCTGTTACGGCCAATGTTGGTAGGACCATCAGCGGGCTGGATACCACCCTCAAGCTTGGCGGCACTCTCCATGAGTGAAGCCATGAGAGGAGAGGTAAGAAGCCAGTTACCCGGCCCACGCATGGTGGTGCGGTAGATGTCTTGCGAAGCAAGGTTAATCACCGCAAGGAGGTTTGAGTAAACCTCGCCAACGTGACGCGGGAAGAGATCAGGCTGACCAGAAGCAGAGAAATCAACAACAAAGACGTTAGAAGACTCTTGACCAGAACCTAGCTCGGTGCTCGCAGTACCGTCGCCCTGAGCACCGTTGAAGTCGTAGGTGAACTGAGCAGGAATAAAGGTGCCCGTTGTGGTGCTGTCCTTAATACCTGGGAATCCGCCGTTGCCGCCGCCCATGTTAATGTAGTCGTTATCCATGAGGCCCTGGTTAACACCACCAAGGTTGCGATCACGCATACCGTAGGCAATCATACGAAGGTCTTCGATAAGCTCACGGTCGATCTCAAGCTGAAGCTCCTTGCTAAGAAGGTCAGTAAGCTCGCGCTCAAGGTCAAGGTTGTGGTAAGCCTTAAGGTCCTGAGAAGCCTCAAGCGTCCAGAGGGCACGCATCTTACGAGTGTTGGCGACAACCGCCTCTTGCTCGATGTGGAAGGTCATCTCGGGGATGCCCGTACCAGTTAGACGCTCACCAGCGGAAAGCTGATAACCCATGACCGCGTTAGCGTTCGGGAAAGCAGCAATCTGACCACCGAAGGTGCCAGACGGAGCGCCGTTGCCCATAAGCTCACCCGCGCCAGCGGAGAAGTTAAGGACGTTAGAAAGGTCGAAGGCTGTCGAGGCTTGCTCTTGAGAAAGACCTGTGCCCTCGTTGCCATCAAAAGTACCTTCGTTGCCACCAGTAAGACCAGAGGTAGAACCAATGGTTTGTGACGTAAGACCTTTGTAGGTAAGGTTGAACTTGCTGTAGATGGTCTGGATGTCGCCGCCGATAGCACGGTCGTTACCAAGGTAGAATACCTGAGAAACGGGACCTTGCATGGGCTGAACGCCAACTAGGCTGTTAGCAAGAAGCTGGGGGTAAACCCGGCGAACAAGAGGGAAGGCGAACTTCTGGAACGTACCAAGCTGACCAGTAGTAGTGGCAGCAGGGGTAAGATCCTCAGAAAGACGCTCCTCGACAATCGACTTAGCTTGGTTCTCTAGAAGTTGAGCAGTGACGCGAGCGGTATACTCGTTCGAGATGCCCTCAAGGACAGGCTCCCACTTCTGGACGAGAAGCTCGTCGGTTTGGTGCATAATATCCATAGTATTAATTATTAGGATTGGGAGGTGAAGGGCATGAATCTCATGACCTCATCAGTCAAGAACTCATTGCTATTTGTTTTATGAGTTCTCTCTTCGTTGATTTCCAAATCCGCTTTGGAAACAACTACCGCTTTCTCTGAAGAGACGAATGCTTCGTCCTTCGCGGCTTCAAGGTTCTCAACTTCTTCGAGAAGCTGTGCTTTTTCGGTCTCAAGCTCAGAGGCAAAGCCCTCAGCAATAGAAACCTTCTTGTCCATAACTCGTACCGTGTTCTCAAGGTTCTGGTTCTCCTCAACTAGGCTCGCAAGCTGGTTGTTTAGAACGTCAAACTCTTCCTGAAGTTCGCCGTACTGGCTGGTCATTTCAGAAAGAGCATTGTCTTGATCGTCGGTGTTAAGCTCAAGGGACATGAGAGTTCTTACAGATTCGAATAGTCTAGCATTACGATAGACTTCGCTCTCTTCGGTGAGTTCTGTAAGAGCTTGTTCTTTAAGGTCATCAATTTTAGTGCGAATGTACGCGGTGACTCGCGCTTCAAGGAGGCCGATCTTTTCAGCGACTTGCTCGTTAATAGTAGAATCTACCAGTTGAAAGATCTGTTCAACGGTAGATTCATCAAGCCCTTCGGGTAGAATATCAGCTATATTCTTTATATTACTCATGAGTTGTTCTCCTAGGTTCAGGTATATGTATGGACCTGTATTATATAAAATAACTTTTTTTTAAAAAATGTAGGCGATCATAGGCCACGACGGGCCTTGTCCGCTTCTCTTGCTACTTGTGTGGCATGAGCTTTTGTGCTCTCGTCCTCAGCCTCAGTAGATTTCGCGCGAGCTTCGCTCTTCTTTTTAGCGGCTTCAACACCAGACATACGGCCAGCTTTCTGAAGCTTAGTGACGCGCTTAAAACGCCTTTTACGAACCTCGCCTGGGGTAGTGGTAGGATCAGCGTAATTAGCCTCAACAAGACCAAGAGCCTCTGCCATTAGATCACCAATTTTTTGATACTCGGTGTGGGACCGTAAGACTCCATCAGCCCTCATTCGGTCGGCTCTAGCTTGGGCTCGCATATCTGCTTTTCTGCCTTCAGCGTCAGTCCTTCTTCCCGCACGAACTAGTTTCCCAGTTCTTTGTCTTCTAGTGTTGACGACCTCCCTTCTAAGCATTTTTGCTTCAGCAAGACCCATAGCTTCGGCTAAGGAGAAAGCAATCTTGTGCCAGCTACCCTCTTCTTTGACGGCCTCCATCATACCTTTCTTCTTCTTACCAATGACACCTCTGCCCATTAGAATGTCAGCCTTTGTGATCTCACCATCTTTGTTAAGATCGGGGAAGCCTTTCTTCTTTCCTTTCTTCTTGGCCTTCTTCTTCTTTTTCTTAGCCTCCTCAAGGAAAGGAGTGTAAGAATCTCTTAGGCGAGCCTCAATCATGGTGACAAAGTTGGACTCCTTCTGAAGCTTATCCTGACTCTCTCTGACAAACTTGGACTCGGTGGACGCTGAAAGACCAGGGAAAGCTCCTCTTGTGGATGGATCAGCCACAAGGTCGAATGTTACGAGGCGGAAGTCTTCGTTGACGATCTTCTGGCCGTTTGAGTCTTCGGAGAGCGTGCCCATGCCGCGAGAGGAAATACCAATCTTAACACCACCCTCAACGAGAGCTTTGGCAGTCATGCCAGCAGGAGTATTGAGAATCTCAGCTTCACCGATAAGCTCGTCACCCTTCATCTCAAGCTTAGTGATGAGGTGCGAAGCGTTGGAAAGCTTAACGGTATCGTTCTGAGGGTGATCAAGCTCACCACAAAGACGCCTCTCGCTGATCATTGGCTGAACTTTTTTAAGCTGACCTTCAAGAACAGCCGTAGGATACACTCTGCCGTTGTTGTTCTGCTCGTTGCAGCGACCGAAGATACCTTTGATCTTCATGGTGGGGTTAGTCTTACCCTCTGTTAGAACCTGAAGATTCTCTACGATAAATACGTCTTGTAGTAATTGCATATCACTTTTCTCCTTTTCCTAGGCGACCATCCTTGCCACCAATTCCTTTAGATTTTCTGATGGATCTAGAACCATACTTCTGTGCTAATTTTGCTGAACCCTTTCCATAACGAAGGAGAGTTCGTGCTGCATGTTTTTTTACACTACTAAACTTAGCAGAAGGAGTGGCACTCCCAGGGGTAAACCCTTTGGCGATTTTTCCACTACTCTTCTTTCCCCATTTAGCTTTGGAAATAACATACATTCTTCCTGCTGATTTGGTGGAGAAGATTTGTCCGTAAGATCCTTTAGCTAGAGCGTCTCTAATACTAGTAAATGTTTTTACTCGGCCTTTGAATGATTTCTTTTTGTCGTCCTTTGTGGCTTCTTTTGAGGTATAAGCTTTCCTACCCTCTTTAGAACCACGGGCTTCAGTTAAACAATCAATGGCATCAGTAAATTTCATCTAAGCCTTCTCCGAATACTGTCCCTTAACACTGAGCTTCTAGAAGGCTTACGATATCCTCGGGAAGCACTAGATTTCTTGGGGTCTCCAGGAGGCATACCAAAGTGTGCTCCTAGCATACCCGCCGAAGTCATTTCCTTTAGGTCCGAAACCATACCTCGCACCTCTTCTAAAAGAGATACAAGCTCTTGAGCAGTCTCCTCAGTGATGACGGTCGGTTCTGGTTCCGGCTCAGGCTCATTCCAAACTAGTTCGGGCATCGTCTCAGCAGGAGGCGTGTCTTGAGGATGAAAACCTTCCCCAAGTATCTGGCGCATCATCTCGTCGGGGACTTGTACATTAGAGATATCTTTGGCCGGGGCGTTAGCGGTAGCCTTTGCCTCCTCTAGTTTTGGAGGCAAAGACTTCCCTTTCTTTATATCTTCGACCTGACCTAAGATTAAGCTCTCTGCGAAATCTCCGATACTATCCACGATCACTCCTCCTCGTCGTCTTGGAAGAGAAGCTCGGCAATAGTTTCGTCGATGACAGACTCGATGTCCTCGTCGCCTTCGTTAAGCTGGCTGAGGCGGTCTACGAGACCAAGAACTACGTTGAGGTGCTCAAGGATGCGCTCCTCGTCGATAGACTCGTCAAGCTGAGAGACGCAGAGCGGGCAAACGTGAGCGGCTTCTTCAAGCTCCTCAGCGTCCTCGCCGTCTTCGACTTCGGTGTGAGCGTAATCCATTTTCTTATCCTTAGCGGGCTTCTTGCCTCTGGAGCCGCAAGAAGTCTTCTCCTCAAGTTCCTCAACCTCGTCTACTTCCTCTACGGCAGAGGACTCGTCAAGGCGAGCAGCAATCTCGTCGTTCTTCCAAACGGCAGCTTCCATAAGCTGTTGACGTAACTCGTCAGTTAATTTCATGTGATCCATAATTATATCCTATTAAAAGGTTAAGATTTTCATCTCTAGGTTATTTAGTGAGCCAAACCAAACAAAAGTTTTTTGTTTTAAAAAATGTTACGGTAGTGCTGTCGGAGGTGCGGGAGGAACTGAGGGTCCAAAAGATGGTGGGTTTTCCGTAGTAGGCGGCGAAATGGCTCTATTAAAGTTAGTTGCTTTTATTTCTGGAAATTGATCCTTCTCACTGGCCGTGGACTTTCTCCTCACTAATTGAGTTTTTTTGATAGCCAACTTGGCGTCTGAGTTTTTTGTTCCTGGAGTGACCTTTACATCTTGAATCATCCCGTTGAATATTGTGTTTTTTATAGCCCTAAAATTCTCTAGCCTAGACAGTCGATTGAACTGGTTAAATGTTAGCCTAGAAAAAACGTCAAACTCTGTAAGAGATTTTCCTATACCGTTTAGACCAAGAAGATAATTTCTGTCTAACTCAGTAACGATCTCGGCCATCAAGCGGTAACCAGTTTTTCCGCGAGAAGGTGTATACTCCTGTGCCGGAATAACATTTTTATTATTATCCACATATCCAGACTTAATATTGACGTTATCTAAATTAAGTTTACTAATCCTAGCTTGATTTGTTTTGTTACCGTAAACATCTACGGCCCCTATCCCTACAAGCTCAGTGCTTATAAATTGATTATATGTGTTCCTAAATTTAGGAGTTATACTTGTCTTTGTTCTTAGCTGTCTAGTTACACTAGCTTCAACTAAATTAGATGATGGCGTAATATTAACTATTTGAGACTTAGCATTGAATGGATTATTTTCTGGGTTGTTTGTAGGATACAAAAGAATATACCAAGGCACCTGTCGGGTAAGCAGCGGCATAGTTTTATTTTCTTTTGGAGAATCTACAATGATATCCGTCTGAGATAAAAATAACTTACCATCTCTTTCAACATAATCTAAGATAAGGTCTTCGTCGTCTAAAATAAATGTTTGATGATTTTCTTTGTATTTTATATACTCATTTATTTCATCTATGTTACTCAGACTCACGTTCTCATATCTAGCAGTAGTGCTTTTTAGGTGTCTACTGCCTTGTGTATCGGGGGTACTGGTGACAGAGCTTAAAACACAACTTAAAAAGTAAATATCTTGCCTAGGGGAAGATAATGAGTAATCTAACTCTATACCTTTTGGATCACCGCTTACCGTCAGAGTTCTATTTGGATCCCCACCTAGAATATTAATAGCTATTTGTCTAGTTTTTTCGGGAACTAAATAAGCGTGATCTTTTTCTGATTTGGCATACAATCTAGAAACTTCGCCGCCTAAAGTTATATCAAAATATTCACCATCTTTTAAAGCGAGCGTGCTTCTTTCTATGAATGTTTCGTCGTCGTTGACATAATATCTTTTTACTTCTCCACGAACAGTAACGTCTATGTAACGATCAATGTCACTCGATAAAACCTTCCTATTCTTCATTGTTTCAGCGGCTCTTCCTGAGTAGGAAGAAGGCTCTAAGGAGTAGAAGTTTCTTTCTACTAAACCTAAAGCCACGGTCTCGTTAACTATTGATGATTTACTTCTAGTTATTTCTAAAGATTTTTCTTTAGAGCCAGCTTTCTGTAGTTTTAGCAGTGTTCCCTTATTTACGTTTTTTATTGTGCCGTCTAATATACGACTACCTATCATCCCAAAAATCTGAACTCTGTTGATGGGGGACCTGTCATAATTTAATATCTTGGAAAGTATTTCTTTTGTTTCCTCATTTAGGTTTGAGTAAACACTTTCCACGGTGATAGTCCCTGCCTTAGAACTGTCCCAATCTCCAAATTTATTCGGGTTTTCTAACATGTAAAGAAGAGTGTCGTCGATATACTCAGAGAAAATATCGGTAACTCTGCTTGTATTTCTAACCTTAACTGGTTTTTCTGGTGTGTCGTTGAAGAATATTTCTTCGTCTTCAAATCCAGACGGCCTTTCGGATAATATATAATTTGATAAAATTGGATCGGACAAATCTATTTTTTCAGAAGTTTCTACAATCTGTCCTACATTTTTTGGTGATATTTTTTGGAAGTTGACCGAGAAGTTTGTTGCCCCTCCTATTGATACTATTGGACTAACTCCCGAAGCTTCAGGAACCTCACCTATAAATGTACCTCCAGGGCCGCTGTCATCGGTAACACCCGTAACGCCACCACCTTCAGGAAGGTTTCCTATCGAGGTAGCATCTACATTTCCACCATTATCTCCAGGAGCACCCGTAACGCCACCACCTTCAGGAAGGTTTCCTATAGAAGTAACATCTACATTTCCACCTCTAGGCGTAGCTCCGATGGGATCTTGAGGACTAATCGGCGTGAACGGGGAATCTCCTGGGCCTCCAGGAGTTGGTTCTCCTACGTTAATCAAATCTCTTGGAACAAATAACGTGCCGATCACAGGATCACAAAGACCATTTCGAGGACAATCCTCGAAACCTATTGTCTGAAGTTGGAAATCTTCCGAAGCATTTACATTATCTTGCTCCCACCTATTTAGCCTAGCAATATTCGGGTTTGGTGTTGCCAAGGGGAACTGTTTGCATTCCTGTGCGAACTCTAATCTGTAAGTGGACCCTAAAGGAGTCTCCGATACTAAAGTTCTTACTGGGTCTTCTCCTGTATATACACACTTATTCACCACCCTATTAGGAGTCCCTGGATTTTGAGGAACAGGGTCAGGGTCGTTATAAGGTGGACTGACTTCACCAGCAACAGTATACACTAATGTTATAACACCACATTTTCCGTCACATAGAATAGGTGAGTTTGGAGGATTAGTATTGCAGTCGGTGAACCCAGTTCCTAAAGGAAAAGTAAACACACCATTTGGATCCGCAAGCTCTACGGTTGTTACAGCAGGATCATTAATCATTGTTCCCTGATTAGGGTTCTGTGTATCGTCAGGTAACCGTTTACAAGTTTGCTCAAAGATAAAAGTATAGACTCTACTTCCGTTAGGAAGAGTTTTTACAGGTTGAAGTGAGCCTGTACCAACAATCACACATCGACAAAAACTCCCCGGAACTACAGCAGGAGGATCTTCGGGTTCATTAAGTCCAGGAGGAACCACTACTGGGGGCCGCTGACTCGGTGGAGGGGGAGGCCCCCCATCAACAATAGTTGGAGGGCCAAAGGGATCAGCCTCCGTACTTACTCCAGGAGGATCCGGGTTGGGGGGGTCTGGGTCGTTTACGTTTCCTTCATCAATAAAATCAGGAAAGTTAAACGGCCCTCTTCCTGGAAGAAACTCCCCACAACCGAAAGTGTTTACGGACATTTTTTAGTTTTGATTAAGTTGGATTACAGGATCAGTCGAGTTTAGGTTTCCGTAAAAATACGGCTGGCCGTCACCACTAATGGCATTAAGCTTCCACGTTATAGTTGGATATGTGCATTTTCCTACTCTAGGGTTACCTATATAACCCTCATAAGCATTTTCTTGTTCAGCTAAAGGTGGATCAGGCTGATTTTGAGCAAAGGGGTTTGTGTTAGCAGTTAGAATATCATCCGTTAAAGCCAGGAACCCACTAAATCTTTCTCCACCTCTTTCACTAACTGTAACTCGCGATCTTCCAGGTAGTTGATATGTATGCGGTGCTGGAACTAATGCAGAAGTAAACGTCTGTCCGGTTAGTGGGTAAGTAGACATAAGAGTATCGTGCGTAGTGAAAGCTACATAAATAATGAAATAGTCTTTACCTTTTTCTACCCAGTTTCCGATGTATCTAGCGGCTTCATCTGGGTTATTTTCAGCAGAAGAAAAAGAGGGCACCCCTTTCGCCCCAGAAATCTGAGGTATACAATTCATAAACTCCACATCTACGGAGTAATCAACCATGTTCGGATACTGGCCTCTGTCAAAGTTTATTTTCTTTTTAATGTAGCTGAAGTTAACTCTAGGGGTGTTTAATCGGTCAGGAAGCGGGCCAGGAGAGGTGGTGTTTGAGAACATTACGCACCTGTTCGGAGTAGGTCGCCCAGGCTGACCAGTCGTGCCATTGGGTGCAACATACTCTCTATAGGACCCTGCTACAATTCCAGCATCGGGGCGACCCTCCAAGAACTGGAACTGGCCCTCGTTGGGTAGCTCCTGATAAATCCCTTGTTCGTTGTGGAAAACATTAATATAATCATTAGGGTATCTTCCAGCCTCAGTTACATTTGAGTTGAGTAGAGCCCACTCTGCTAAGTCCCAATCAGGATATGCCGGAATCTCAAAATTTACTGTATCAAAACCGTATTTTTCTGTAATTGTAGCTTTTATCGCTTGCTCGGTATCATTATTTGGGTTCGGGTCTCCAGCAAAAACTTTGCTATAATGATCATAAAGTGCTCCTTCAGGACCAAAGTTGTAGCCTCCAAACACATAACCAGCAGCAACAGTTTGAATTCCTCCCCTAAGACCTCCGTTTATACCTCCACTTTCTAGTGCAATAATTCTACCGTTTACTTCGTTATACTGTTCTCTTAGCTCGTAATCCAGTTGAGCTTTTCCCACTGCTGGGTTAGCTAAAGAAAGCTGGGGTAGAGCAGCGGCGATTCCAGCA
>Ga0213858_10000788_pt1 | contig 15008 bp, 9 predicted proteins | sample PICome_FD_160122 | JGI IMG/M metagenome (GOLD analysis project Ga0213858, IMG submission 160122) | Coastal seawater microbial communities near Pivers Island, North Carolina, United States - PICO245 | ecosystem: Environmental > Aquatic > Marine > Coastal | place: USA: North Carolina | collected... | reverse complement strand
GATCGCAGGATTCAGCGCATTGGTGAGCTGCTCTGGCTCACTGCCCAATGTCATGTAGTAGATGTCGTAGGGTGCGGTATCGCGATAGAGGCCGAAAGCGACCGCTGACTCATCGCGATTAAATCGAATTTGCGCCAGATCACCTGCAGGCACGTCATCCATTATCGCGCTTGTGCCGGTGGTCAAATCGGTCAGAGTGACTTCGGTGCTAGCGTCATTATTGACGCCGCTGACTCGATAGCGCCCACTGGGAGAGTAGCTGACATACATGACATCCCAGTCATCGGCGACAACAACACTGCGCTCGCCGGTCTCCATCGACAATGACCACGCCTGACTGAACTCACCGAATTCGTTGGTGGAGTAAATGAATTGAGAATTGTCTGGCGTGAATCCCATGGCGCCATATTCGACATTCCCTTCATGGGGCGTGATGTTTACAAGCTCCAGATCTTCTTGCGTGACATCTATTAGAAAGAGATCGGTATCGGCATTGCTATTGTTTCGGGTGTAAACCACCCAGCGACCATCACTGCTGACGGCACCGAGGTCGAGCCCCTCGGTATTCTCGTAGAGAACACTGCGTGCGTAGTCGCTCGTGTTGTAACGATACATATCAAAGGCTTCACCATCTCGTTCATTGCTGTAGATGAAGAAGCTCTCAGCATCGTCCGACCAGCCCGCAAACCCCGCCTTGTGACCCTGCCCCGGAGTGAGATCAGTGACTGCTCCATCAGGTGCCATCACAAACACATGCGTGAGCTCATCACCATTACCATCTTGCTGATAGATAAACCGATCGTCTTCCGGGAACCATGAATCCACATAAACACCCCGATCATCAGACTGCGTTAACGCTGTCATCTGACCCGTCTCGGTATTCATCCGGTAGGCGTTGTAGACCCCCGATTTGTCTGAGCTAACCAACAAGTCACCGTTGGTCGCCGAGAAGGCAAACGGGCTATTGCCCCCCATGCGGTAACCGGTGGTTTCAAAGAACTCTGCCGCCGAGTAGGTCTGGTGAGCGGCATCGGATGATTGCTCGCCGTCGACAGAACCAACCCCCGGATCGTCGCTGCTGCAGCCCGTCAGTGCGAGCAGACCCATCAATGCCCATAAAGTGATTGTATTAAAAGCGTGCGGCTTATTGGTGTGAGTAAGTTGAAACATAATCTTTCCTTAGAGCTATTTTAATTCCGAGTGTTCGGTATTCTGGGGGGTCCCGAGCTCACGCCACACCCACGCAAAATAAGTGTCATTCGACTGGAACCAATTAAAAGACATCTAAATCTCGAGCCGATACCACTGGCCCATCATAGATTTCAGCCATCTCTTTCAGCAGTTGCTCATGGGTCGAACCCCAGAACAACTGGTGATACAGAATAACCAGCCCCGGTTGAGCCACTTTAGCAATTTCGGCTAATTCGTGAGTCGAGGTGTGATTCTTGGCGTGGTAACGCTGCCATTTAGGCTCCTTGGTCTGGAAACCCTCGAGGCTATACACCTCGTGGATCAGCACATCGGCACCTGTCGCGTACTCGGTTAATGTCTCAGAAGGCGCTGTATCACCCGAAATCACGATCACCTTATCGGGCGTGGTAAACCGGTAACCCAGTGCATTCGGCCAACTACCGTGAGGCACATTGAAGGCCTCCACCTCGATATAGTCATCCTCGTAAACCAGTCCAGGTTCCGATATCTCAATCGTATTGACGCGCCAGCCCTGATTGTTTGCGGGCTCCTGCCCATATAAGCGATAGCTAATATCTTCTTGGTAGGCATGATGAATACCATCCGCCATCACCTGCACGCCCTCGGGCCCAACCAGTGTGAGCGGCGTATCACGACCCTGAGTCCAGGAGGTAAACAAAAGGTCGGGAAAACCAACCGAGTGATCTGAATGCAGGTGCGTCAGGAAGGCGTGCTTCAGCTGGCTGACCGCAAGCCCCGGAATATTGCCGCCAAACTCCGGCGATAGCGCCGCTGCCTGGCGTACAACGCCCGGGCCAAAGTCGACCAAATACGCCTGATCATTCACCACAATGGCAATCGAGGGACCCGATCGGTCGGGAAATGGATTCGGTGTACCTGTGCCCAGCATCGCAATTTGAGTGCGGCCAGACTTCATCGGCTCTTCCGCGAATGCCAGAGGTGCAACTAGTGATGCGCAAATCAGAATGACTAAGGGCTTAAATCGAGTCACGTGGACCTCCAGCATTTCAAAGCTTGGTTATTATCCGCGAATCTAGGTCAGTCGCGTTTTTCATGGACATTACCCCAGCTGGCTCTCTTTGATAATCCATAGACTGTCTTTTTGTTGGCTCCTTTTGGAGTTACCGATAGTGCCGACTATTAAGATCTTCGGTAGTGCCGACTTTCTCGGCGTTACGCTCGGCTGAATCGCCCTACTGGCCAATGGGCCCAAGCGCCGCCATCCACGGGTCATAAAAGAGAGCGTCAAGCGAGGACAAGCCGATCAAAAAAAGATTATGATTTCGCCCGCCTACTACTCTTAAGGATGATGCAATGCAGCGCTCGCTAACCGCCACTCTGTCACTCATTACACTGGGCCTGTTGACCGCCTGCGGCAATGACTCGATGCCCATCGAGGAAAAGCCACCCATGTTGATCGAGGGTATTCGCGCGACAGCCTCAGGCGAACAAATTGCTGCTGAATGCGATGCCGCACTCGAGAATGCCAAGGCAGAATTTGCCATCCTCGAAGCTCAAACCGGGCCGGCCACAGTGGAGAGTGTGTTTGGTCAATACGAAAAAGTTGGTGACGCGCTGACTCTGATTGGTGACGTCTGGCATCTGAGATCGGTCCATCCCGATGCAGAGGTTCGCGATGCGGCCAACGCCTGTAGCGAAAAACAATCAGACTTCTTTTCCCAAGTGGGATTATCGCGGTCCTACTACGATCGTATTGCTGCCATCGATACCTCTAACCTAGACACTGTCGAGCGCTTCATGGTCGAGGAGGCGATAGCAGGTTTCCAACGCTCGGGTGTCGACCGCGATGAAGCCACACGCCAAAAGATTCGAGAGCTACAAAACGAAATCACGGCGATTGGTAACGAGTTCGATAAGAATATTCGCGAGGACGTGCGCTCGGTTCAGGTTGACGCCTCGGAGCTCGACGGCTTGCCACAGGACTACATAGACGCGCGCCCCGCCGATGAGAACGGGATGGTCACCATTACCACCGACTATCCTGATCTCTATCCGGTCATGACTTACGCGAAAAGCGACGATCTGCGCAAAGCATTGCGGCTAAAAGCGAGATCCAGAGGCTATCCAGCAAACAAGGCGCTACTGGAGGAGATGATCGCCAAGCGGCACGAGCTAGCGGGCATCCTGGGCTTTGACTCCTATGCCGCTCTGTCAATGGACAGCCAAATGATCGGCACGCCCGAGAATGCACAGGCTTTCCTGGACAGCATTGGTAATGCGCTGGGTGCCCCAGTACAGCGCGAGCTTGACGTCATGCTGGCGCGGCTCAAGCAAGACCAACCCGAAGCCGACTCGGTCGAAGTCTGGCAAGCCTCCTACGTGCAAAATCTGTTGCGACTCGAGGACTACGCGCTCGACTCGCAAGAAGTGCGTACCTACTTCCAATACGACCGTGTTCGCGACGGTATTTTCCAGCTAACGGAAGACTTATTCGGCGTTGAGATCGAACCCTGGGATACGCCCACATGGCACGAGGATGTCGAGACTTACCAGATTCTCGAAAATGGTGAGCTCCTCGGTCGCTTTTATATGGACAATCATCCGCGGCCCTTCAAGTACCAGCACGCTGCTCACTGGACTTTGAGAACCGGCATCAAAGATAAGCAAATTCCGATGTCAGGGCTTGCCCAGAACTTCCCCAAGGGCCTCATGGAGCACAGTCAGGTTGAGACCTTCTTGCATGAGTTCGGCCACCTACTGCACAACATGTTTGCCAGCACTCAAAACTGGTCCGGCGTAGCTGGCATGTCGATGGAGCGAGATTTTGTCGAAGCACCCTCACAAATGCTTGAGGAATGGATCTGGGATTACGACACGCTAAGCAATTTTGCGATCAACGAAGCGGGTGAAACTATTCCCAAATCGCTGGTCGATAAAATGGCACGAGCGCGCTACTTTGGTCGTGCAACCGGCACAGCGACACAGATTTATTACGCCAACCTGTCGCTCAATTTCTACAACCGTGCACCTCACTCCTTCGATCTCGACGAACTGATGCGCGAGCTAGAAGCCGAATACGCTGCCTACCCGCATCTGCCCGGAACGCATTTCTACGCAAACTTCGGGCACCTGAATGGCTATAGCTCGAACTACTACACCTATCAGTGGTCACTCGCGATCGCGACCGACCTGTTCTCTCGTTTCGAGGAGGCAGGGCTGCGCGATACCGACGTGGCCAACGACTACCGAAGAAAGGTGCTACAAGCCGCTGGCAGCAAACCCGCCGCCGACTTCGTGGCCGACTTTTTGGGTCGTGAGTTCAGCACCGAGGCGTATATCAAGTCGCTACAAAGCGACGGCTGATCCCTTACTGATCTAGCAGCGGCTGTCGCTTCAGTCGCTGCTCATTTCCTTGCCGGCCCGAATCCGACGGGTCACCTCGATACCCATCTTCGCCATAGCGGGGAAGCTATCGACACCTCTATTAGGAAAACCTCGTCGGGTTCGATGGATGTCGAAGCCATCGGATAAGGGCTCGCCAAACGTTTGCTCGATGGCCTCTGCCCCCATCGAAAATCCGAGGAGACCACCCCAGGTCGCGGCGGGATTGTCAGAGTCCCATCCAGATAGAACGGCGATTTTAGTCGTCTCGCGGAAGTCACCCTCGCCATAGAACAGCGAGACCAGACTAGCAGCGAAGTTAATCCCAGCGGCAAAACAGGCATTGCAGTAAAGGCTGCGGCTACTCATGTCATAACCATCGGCCTGCTCTACCTGATAGCGCTGATGCACCGCGTCACGTGCGGACTCCCACGGCTCACCTGCGCGATACTGCCCAAGCACAAAATCGAACATCGCCCTCGGAGTGGAGCCCTCGGGCAAAACCCTGCGAGCGTCCTTAGCAACAGCGATCACCTCAATGGCGCTGAGCTGTCTTCGTGGCATTGCCGCAACCAGTGAGTGCATTGCCACATAAAACTCAGACACTAAAGCAGCATCGCCGCTACCGGCTGTTCGAATTGGGTAATAGGCCAACGCGAGTGCTTCCTCGATAGAGCCCGGTGCCAGCAAGCCAAATATCTCTGTGGTCAGCTGCGCATCGATCATTTCGCCGTGAGGATTGTGCTCAGGCTGTCCGGTTGAGGGCGGTACTTGTCCAGCCAGCATTAACTCATGCGCACGCTGATTAGAAACCCAGAGAAAGTTCTCGTAGTGATCGCCATCAGACCCGTAGGGAGTCGGCGCTTGCTCATCATAAATATGCGTAAGCCAGGCTTCTCGAATAGCCTCGGGGGTCAGTTTGATCTGACCTGATTCGTGCAGCGTCCACAAATAGATATATTCGATATCGGTATCGTCATCAGCACCCCAAAGCTCGCCCGGGCGGCGCAGCACGAAATCAATGGTCGGTGAAATAGTACTAGGCATATCGCCATCCCAGATAGCAGGCTGATCGGGTCCACCCCAATCATCTCGCCGATAAAATTCACCGTGCGGCCCATCACCGCCAATCTTGTCCATCTCGGTCACCAGACCGGTCCAATTCGCAATCGATTGACCCAGCCAGAAACCATGCCAGCGATCCAGGAGTACTTCGTTCGGCTCGGCATCTATTGCATTGGAGTTGCGAGCCGTCTCACTGGCACAACTCAAGGTGGTCCCGCCGATCAGAATTGCCAGCACTAGGCGGAGGTGAGGGAGCCGCGATAATCGGGCCGTCACTACCCGGCAGAGCACCACCAAAGACCTAAAAAGCGAAAAGATAAAGTGCCGGTTGTTGGTCTGACTGTGCAATGAGCTATTAAAGAAACCCATCGATCTACCCTCGTTTTCTGGCTTCAGCCTAATCATGTCTGGCAGGCGGCTTACTGTCACTTGGCAATCACCAGGATGATTTGGCGCAGTCTTCCATCACTCTCAACCGCTCCAACACCTCTGATGCCTCATTGACCCCCTCGAGTGAGATAGCAACCCAATTCGATTCTCACTGACAACATGGTGCTCTAGCCAACTAAAGATCTTCTCCCTGTATCAGTTCGCATGATCGTTAGGCTGTTTAACGGACCGATGGACTGTCGACTTTACTGACTCTGTCCTACTATGGCTAAACCGTGTTAAGAGTTATCAGCAGTCATCGTGTCAGATTCGTCACCAGAAATTCAGCCCTGCTATCAACTAGATTCTGATTTCACCAGTGTCGTAATCGACTGTCGGCAAGGTCTGCCATCTCTGCTCTACTTTGGAGCACGGTTAGCTGCTATCGGCGAACCCGAGCTGGCCTCGTTTGATCGACATGAAGCACCCGCATCGCCCGAAAAAGAGCCCGCCATAGCGCTACTCCCCGATGTAACTTCCGGCTTTTTGGGTAATCTTGGGCTGGCCGCTGACACCGTCGAGGGCTGGCAGATTCATCCACGGTTGACGTCGGCGGAGCTCAGAGAAGGAGGTATATGCCTGGTTGCTCACTGCTCGACCACCGGCCTGCGAGTGACCTATGAACTGGCCCTCAACCATGCAACCGGAGTATTACTACTCCAATGCGCCGTGGCCAACACCAGTGAAGCACCGGTGACTTTGTACCAGTGCGCTATCACCCAGTCCCTGCCACAGCACCTGGAGCGCGTCCTTGGTTTTGAGGGCCGATGGGGCCTCGAATTTCAACAGCACAGTCATTCGATCAGCACCGGCACCTTCGTAAGAGAAAACCGCAACGGGCGAAGCTCACATCACTGCCCGCCTACGTTCATGGTGACCACCGATCAATGCACCCAGAGCACAGGCGAGGTCATTGCTTTTCATCTCGGCTGGAGCGGGAACCATCAGATGCGAGTGGAGCAACTCGCGGATGGACGCCGCTACGCGCAGCTCGGTGAGCGCTTTGAACCACTCGAGCTTATTTTGGAGCCGGGGCAGACCTATCAGTCGCCACCGGTCTATTCTGTCCACAGCAATCAAGGGCTGAATACCTGTCGGCAACGCTGGCATGCTTTCACACGAAAAGCTTTCGATCCCGTGGCGGCCATGGCTACAAGGCCGCGGCCTGTGCAGATTAATACCTGGGAGGCTCGCTACTTCGATATCAACGAGAGCAATGTCATTGCGTTGATCGAAAAAGCCGCGGGGCTGGGTATCGAGCGTTTTGTTCTCGACGATGGATGGTTCGCTGGCCGTAACGATGATCGCTCGTCATTGGGTGACTGGTGGGTCGATAAAGATAAATTCCCCAACGGACTCACCCCACTGATCGAGACCTGTCATCGGCACAACATGACGTTCGGGCTGTGGATCGAGCCCGAGATGGTAAGTCCCGATAGCGAGCTCTACAGAGCCCACCCCGACTGGGTGCTGCAGCACAAAAATCGTGAGCCAATCCTCGCGCGACATCAACAAGTGCTCGATCTCAGCCGAGCTGACGTGTTTGATTATCTATTGAATGCGATCACGAAACTGCTCGCAGAAAACGACATCGAGTATCTCAAGTGGGATATGAACCGTGATCTGCATCAGGCAGGCACCCACTCGGGTGCCCACGCAAATCACCGACAGACGCAAGCTGTCTATCGACTCATGGCCGAGATCAAGTCGGCTTTCCCCAACGTCGAGATCGAAAGCTGCGCCTCAGGCGGGGGGCGGGTCGACAGCGGCGTGCTTAATTATGCGAGCCGCTTCTGGCCCAGTGATAGCAATGATGCGCTTGATCGAATCAGTATTCAGCAAGGCGTTTCATCGCTGATTCCACCCGAAACTATGGGCTGCCATATCGGGCCAGAGCAATGTCACCTCACCGGGCGACGACACTCGATCGCCTTTCGGGGTGGTGTCGCTTTTTGGGGGCATCTCGGCATCGAGATGGATATCTCGTCGCTGTCCGAGATCGATCAGACATCGCTGGTATCACTGATAGAGCTCCACAAACGCCACCGCGGCCTACTCCACTCAGGCGATAGTTTGCGAATTGACCGCGGTGACAGCGATAGTGCCTGGGGTGTTGTCGCAGCCGATAATTGCGAGGGGCTATTCGCGCTGGCAAAGCTCAAAAGCGATACACAGGTATTTCCGGCTCCCTATCGCTTTCTCGGTCTGCGAGCCAACGCCGACTATCAAGTAAACCTAATCTGGCAATCAGACCAATCCCGCCACATTAAGGCGCATCGAGAAATGATCGGGGCTGCGACCTTCAAAGGCGACTTCCTAATGGAGGCTGGACTCACCCTCCCGGTCATGAATCCGGAAAGTATTCTGTTTTATCACTTGAAGACGGTTGCTTAGCTAAGCTGAATCGCCGGCGACCATTGGGGAGTGGTGCGAAACACCCAGCGACTCACCAGCAAAGCAGAGCCCACGCAGAACATCACCGTAAAGAACATCATGTGGATGTAATGGAAAGGTGCCCAGACAAACGAAAAGTAGCCATATAACAGCACACCCAAAACCACTGCCATGATGGCAGCACCCGCTGCGACATCACGGAACAGCAGACCCACAATAAACGCCGATAAGATGGGCATGCTCAGCAAGCCGTAGAGCTCCTGCACGAGATTGATAATGCTGTCCGCCTTTGCATAAGTCGGCACCATTGCCAGACCAACCAACACGAATCCAATGGTGATGATCATGTTCAAGCGTCTCAGGTTGGGCGCCGGCGAGATGTAAGGCTCGTGAATATCACAGACGTATAGCGCCGTTGATGAATTGAGGACGCTATTAACACTGGTCAATACAGCCGCAGCGATAGCCGCCGCAAACGCGCCCGATAACCAAAGCGGCAGAACATCACCGACAATTTGTCCAAAGGCCGCATCACCGATATCGCCATAGAGCTTGTAGGAGACAATCCCCGGAATGACGACCAGCGGGGGGATAATTAGAAAGCGGATCGCCGCCGCAGCGAGGACACCCTTTTGCCCTTCTTCTACCGTTGGCGATGCCATCGCGCGCTGGGTAATGGTCTGGTTAGTCCCCCAGTAGAAGATCTGAATAAACAGCATACCTGTGAGCAGCGTGTGCCAGGGTATGGGTGAGTCATTGCTGCCGATCATGGTCAGCCGCTCCGCCGGGATACCCGAAAAATCGAAGTTGATAGCCGCCAGCGATAACAGCACCACCACGACACCGAGCGATAGCAGCAGGACCCCACTATAGGCGTCGGAAATTGCCACAGCCCGCAGTCCACCGAGTACTGCATAGGCAGCGCCGAGTACCGCGAACCCGGAGGCAATCAGCAAAATCGGCAGATCCACCTGAAACATTGTTTGGATAAACAGTGAGCCGCTGTAGAGCATGGTTGGGATAAAGATAAACAGATTACCTAACAGGAAGAGGAGCCCGATCAACGCGCGGATTCTGCCATCGTTATAGCGTTTTTCGAGAAGCTCGGTAGTCGTAGTGCAGTCGTAGCGGTAGTAAACCGGCAGAATCACCTTGGCGAGGATGACCAAACCCACAACCGCGGCGAGCTCCCACCAAGCGAGTAGCGCCATCTGATTGCCATTCATGCCAACAAGCTGGTCGGTGCTCAGATTAGTCAACGTTATCGAGCCCGCCACCACGATCCAGCTGAGCCCGCGCCCAGCGAGAAACACGTCGTCTCGACTCGACATCAGGCTTCGGTCACCGATATCGCGGACGCAGCGTCGATAGGTGAGCCATGCGATCAATACAGTAATCGCAACAAAGACGAACACTTGTAAGGTTTGAATCGGCATAACGCGCCTGCCCCGCTCACTTCTTTTTCCAGAGGCCTGAGAGCCTAGCACCTTCTAATAAGCGGCGTAATGTTGCCGCTTGAACACAGGCCTCTTATGCTGGGCGGCCACTCGGATGTGATGTTGATGTCTGCTGACCAATTGATTTTTGTGCTACTTAGCTGCGCGGGCTTTATGTTGGCTGTCGCCTGGTTCGCCTATCAGCGCACCAAAGACAGCATCGCCAGCGCCGATGGTTACTTCCTGGCTGGTCGAGGGCTCACTGCCCCTTTTATTGCTGGGTCACTGTTACTCACCAACTTATCGGCCGAGCAACTCATTGGCCTGAACGGCTCTGCCTACGGCTTCAACATGAGCGCCATGGGTTGGGAGGTCACCGCCGCCGTGGCTACGATCGCTATGGCGTTCTTTTTCCTGCCGCGTTATTTGCGCGGGGCTTTTACCACCCTGCCCCAGTTTCTCGCCGATCGCTTTGATGATGACGTCCGGCGGATCAGTGTCGTTCTGTTTCTGCTGGGTTATGGCTTGGTGACGATCCCCAGCGTGCTTTACTCGGGCTCGGTCGCGGTGCTGAAAATCTTCGATGTGCCGACGCTAACCGGTTGGAGTTACGTCGGATCGCTCTGGTTTACCGTGACGGTGATCACCGTGGTTGGATCGCTTTACGCAGTACTAGGTGGGCTCAAGGCGGTTGCGGTGTCCGACACACTAAACGGTATCGGGCTTCTCGTTATCGGCCTCGCGGTGCCGGTACTCGGACTGCAACTGCTCGGTAATGGCGACTTTACTCAAGGCTTATCGACACTGACCAGTGCTCATCAGGAAAAACTCAATGCCATAGGCTCGAGTAGCGACCCTACGCCATTCGCCACACTCTTCACCGGCATGGTATTCGCGAATCTCTTTTACTGGTGTTCGAATCAATACGTCATTCAGCGGACCCTAGCTGCGCGGAGCTTGGCAGAGGGTCAGCAGGGCGTGCTGCTTTCGGGCTTTTTCAAAGTGTTGGTGCCGTTTTTCATGATGATTCCCGGCGTCATTGCCTATCACCTATACGGGCCGGAGCTCGCCTCGATCGATCTCGCCTACCCACAGCTCGCACGCGATACTCTGCCGCTGTGGGCGATGGGCTTCTTTCTCGCCGTGCTACTCGGTGCTGTATTTAGCTCCTTCAACTCGCTCATCAACAGTGCCGCAACCATGTTTACGCTCGACGTGATCGAGCCCCTGCGTGAGACAAAGCTGTCGGAAGCGGCACTCGTGCAAACCGCTAAATGGGTCAGTGTGGGCATCGCAGCCGTATCGCTCGGCATAGCACCGCTGCTGCAGTTCGCACCCGAAGGGCTGTGGCAAATCATTCGAATCTTCACTGGCTTCTACAACATCCCGATCATCGCAGTCGTACTGATCGGCATGCTCACCTCTTGGGTTCCAGCGAAGGCGGTCAAGGCCGCAATCGGTTTCCATATTGTTGCCTACGGACTGTTTCAGTTTGTCTTCAAATCAGTGATCGATATTCACTTCCTACATCTCTATGCGATTTTGTTCGTGATCGAAATCGCGCTCATGCTGACCATCGGATGGCTCCAGCCGCGAGAGGCCAAGGGAACTAGCGACGATCAGTCGAAGATCGACATGACACCATGGCCACATGCCATCGCCTGCTCGGTCACATTATTTAGTTGTGTAATTGCTCTCTATGTACTGTTCTCACCCATGGGTTTAGCCGGCACCTCGGGCGGAGCCGGTCTTTCGTGGTTACTGCTGGCGCTCCTGAGCGCTAATGTCGGCATCTGGTTGCTGTCATTCAGACAGGCATCAGCAAATCAACTTCGAGCACAAGGCTAAGCGCGATGAGCACCCACCCCTATCAAGTGGTTATCGATGACAATGTCCGGGAGATCCAAGCGCCGACGCCACCCGGATCTACGAAGCTACGCTTTGGCTTTATCGGCACGGGCATGATGGGTTGCGAGCACATCCACGTTACCTTGAGCTTGGGTCGTGCGGAGATTGCCGCAATCCATGACCCGCATCAGCCAAGCTTAGACCTAGCCAAATGGGTGCTCGACAAGCACGATGCACCTCACCCCGCGATCCACGAATCAATCGAGGCGCTCTGCGCAGATGAGTCACTGGATGCCATCTTTATTTGCACGCCAAATTTCACCCACCGTGAGGTATTCGATCAGGTGATAGCGTCGGGCAAGCCCATCTTTCTTGAAAAGCCCATGGCAACCACGCTGGACGACGCTATTCATGTTGCGAACATCGCGAGCAGCTACCCAAGCGTTATTCAGCTAGGGATGCAATACCGCTATAAGTCCCAATATCTTCTCGCGCGAACCGCGCTCGAAGCCGGTGATGTGGGTGAAGTTAAGACGATTAGCATGAGTGAGTATCGACCGCCGTTTTTAGGGAAGGTCGATGAATGGAATAAATTTGCCGCCTACTCGGGCGGCACCTTGGTCGAGAAGTGCTGTCACTACTTCGACCTGATTAACCGGGTTGCGCAATCAACGCCAAAACGGGTTTTTGCGAGCGGCGGTCGGGCAGTCAATTTTCTCGACTTCGAACACAACGAAAAACGCTCTGATATCGATGACCACGCCCTGGTCATTGTCGAGTACGACAATGGGGTTCGTGGTCAGTTTGCACTCAATATGTTTTCCGAGGAGCTCTACGAAGAACTGGTTGTCGGTGGTAGCCGCGGGCGGCTCCACGCCTGGGAAAATGCAAGCTTCAAACCCGGTAAGCCCTCGAGCGCGAATATCAAAGTCGAGGTGCCTGACCATCCGGCCTACGAGGCGATTGCCTGTGACTATCCTGAATCCATCGAGCGCACGGGTCACTACGGCTCCACCATGTTCGAGCATGATCGCTTTATTAGCACCTTGCGCGGCGAGAGCTCGGATGCCGCCACGGCAAGCGAGGGTCTCTGGGCTATTATCACGGCATGGATGGCACAGCGATCGATCGAAACGGGAGAGGTCGTTGACGTTCGACAAGCCCTCGTCGATGTTAAATGCGATCCCTATCAACCTCATTTGATGCCAGAGAGCCTGGCGAATAGGAATTAAGACTTATGACAACTTTGCTGGATGAGCTTGGCATCCCACCGGTCGGCCTAGGCCTCTGGAAAATAGCGCCGGAAGACACCGCTCACACTGTGGTCGAAGCATTAAAAGAAGGCTATCGGCACCTCGATAGCGCCTGCGATTATGGCAACGAGACCGAGGTCGGTGCCGGGCTCGCTCAGGCCTTTGAGGCGGGCATCTGTCGTCGGGATGAAGTGTGGATTACATCGAAGCTCTGGAATACCTACCACGATCCAGCCCACGTCAGAGCGGCCTGTCTTAAAACACTGTCCGACCTACAACTCGACACCCTCGACCTCTATTTGGTGCACTTTCCCATTGCGCTTAAATACGTCGATTTTGACACGCGCTACCCGCCTGAGTGGATTTACGATCCTGACGCAGCATCGCCCCAGATGGAACTGGCGGCGGTGCCACTTCACGCGACCTGGGCGGCGATGGAGTCACTGGTTGATGAGGGTCTGGTAAAACATATCGGTGTCTGCAACTACAACTCGGCGCTGATTCACGACCTCATGGCTTACGCGAGAATCAAACCGGCCATGCTGCAAGTCGAGCTTCACCCTTACCTCACTCAAGCCTCGCTACTTCGCACCGCGGCGCAATACGGCATCCCAGTGACCGGCTTCTCTCCCTTGGGTGCCTCGTCCTACCTCGAGCTGTCGATGGCCAGCGAACCCGAATCCGTGCTACGCGAAAAGGCAGTAAGTGACTTGGCCGAGCGATACGGCAAGTCAGCCGCGCAGGTGGTATTGCGCTGGGGCATACAGCGCGGAACCGCGGTGATACCTAAATCCACCAAGGCGACTCGACGTCAGGAAAACATTGATGTCTTTGATTTCGAATTGAGTGCGGAGGACATGGCTCAACTAACGGCATTGAACCGAGGGCGGCGTTTTAATAATCCGGCTGACTTCTGTGAGGGGGCGTTTAATACGTTCCATGCCATCTATGAGTGATCGGCCATCTGAGCCCGCAGTAGTCACGCCTGACGACTTGGCGCTGATTCCGGGAGCTCCGCTCGACCCCAGCGCACGGAACCGTATCTCAGAAGAGCTTGGAGACTATGGCTGTGTGCTGTTTCGGGGGTTTAACCTGAGTACCGATAAAGACTTCGATGAATTCATCGGCAGTTTTGGCTTCGAAAATTTTCGTTACGATGACTCGTTCTCAAATGCCGTGCGACGAAACCGGACGGATCGGGTATTTACTGCCAACGAAGCGCCACCTGACGTCGAAATCCACCTACATCATGAGATGGCACAGACGCTCACCTTCCCGACTCAGCTATTTTTCTTTTGCGAAACCGCGCCCACTGAGGGTGGTGCCACACCTATCTGCCGCTCAGACCTCGCGCTCGAAAAATTGAGCGCCAGCAATCCCGATTTTGTGCACACCCTGCGACAAAAAGGGGTGCGCTATCGCAACACCATGCCTGCAAATGAGGATCGAGCATCCGGCCAGGGACGCACCTGGTACCAGACGCTGAGTGTCGATTCCGCCGAGGCTGCAGAACAGAAACTGACAGCGCTGGGCTATCGCTATCGATGGCTCGATGATCAGGAGCTCTCGGTTCAGACCCCACGTCTTCCGGCCATCTGCGACTTTGGTGCAGGCACTGAGGTCTTCTTTAATCAGCTAGTTGCAGCCGCCGCCGGATGGCGTGATACCGCCGACGAGTCCGAGGCAAGATTGGTTTTTGGCGATGACACGCTGATCGACCCCTCTGATCTCAAGCTGATGATCGATGTCTGCTACGACTGTGTATTCGACGTCGAATGGCAGCAAGGCGATGTCGCGTTGATCGACAATCTCAAAGTCATGCACGGGCGGCGGCCTTATCGGGGTAAACGGTCAGTGCTAGCTGCCCTGTGCTCCCCGATGTCTCGAGGGGCGCTGCAATAACCACCGTCAAAAGGGTGGCTTTGTTTATAGGTCTGAGGTCTGAGGTCTGAGGTCTGAGGTCTGAGGTCTGAGGTCTGAGGTCTGAGGTCTGAGGTCTGAGGTCTGAGGTCTGAGGTCTGAGGTCTGA
>Ga0213858_10000787_pt1 | contig 15021 bp, 30 predicted proteins | sample PICome_FD_160122 | JGI IMG/M metagenome (GOLD analysis project Ga0213858, IMG submission 160122) | Coastal seawater microbial communities near Pivers Island, North Carolina, United States - PICO245 | ecosystem: Environmental > Aquatic > Marine > Coastal | place: USA: North Carolina | collected... | reverse complement strand
AGAGGATTAAAACGGAGCTATCTAAAAACACTATTGTTTATGTGGTTGACGGCATGATCTCTATTACCGCAGAAAAAGACACGATCAACCAAGCCTCCTGCACAAGCATCTCTAGTGAATCTTTGAATGTCAGTGAAGCTTTTGCCCCTTTTGAAATCGACACTTCATCCGCAACAGTAACCGTAGTGAGCGTGGTGCCCTGATGGAAACTTTCGACAACGATGATATTGAAATCTGGGTTTGTCCTGACTGCAAACGAGATTTCTATGTGCTTAAAGAAGGCTTCTCTGGCAGAGTGTTGCATCGATGCGGAGAAGAAGAAGACAAGTCAATGCGAGGAGCTGGTGACTTGTTAGCAACAGTCATTAAGGTTGCCAGCGGAGGCATGATCAGACCATGCACAGCATGCGAAAAAAGGCAGTCCGCATTGAACCGCCTCTTTCCATTTAAGATTGATAAGCCTAATCCCGAGAGCTGAACTCTCTAAGCTTTTCCAGTGGCACTCGATACAGCCTTTCATACCAATCAATATCATCCTTTGGCATGTACTTTAGAGTTTTAGGTGGATGATACCCCTCTTCATACACGAACAATGCATATGCTTGATTGGCAGTGCGTTTTGAATTGCGGCATCGATAGTAGCACCGAATCCACTTTTGCTCTGTATCGTTTTTGATCTTGGTCTTGATCTTTGTAATGGGTGGACCTGCGAGGACTCGCAGCTCCCCATTCTTTTGAATGACCATGCGGCGATTATTGTCATGCGTATGCCCGCACCTGGGACACTTGGGGCCACCTCTTCTAACAAGATTGCAACTGGGACAGACAATCGGATTTTCGACAGTCCCTTTCTCAATCTTCTTTCTACGGATCTCAGACGCCTGAGCATGAGTCATCTCAAAATACTCATCCCATGGCCTGTCTTCCATCGGGCTTCCATGTCTCCAGAAATTTCCTGCATGATCTTGGATGATGACATGATTGATTGATTCATGATTTCGCAGGACTCTTCCAACCACCTGAACATAGCTGGCCAGATTTCCGATAGGCGTGGCCAGTATGATGCTATAGAGCGATGGAATATCGATACCTTCACGCATCACAAACCGATTGCAGATGATCTTAATTTCACCTGCCTCAAGTCGCTTGATGACCTCCTCCCGTTTCTTAGGATCAGACTGATATTCTTTGCCATCCACATACACGGTTTCACCATCAACATGGGCTGCCGGTATTCCAGAGTAGTTCAGCTGATCGCAAATCCACATGGACTCCTTGACACCTGGGGCGAACAGCAGGGTCGGCTTTTGATCGGGGTTTAACCTTCGCCAATGCTCTTCAATGTGGCCAAATATCTGCGGGCTCCAAACTTCTTTGACCACTTGCTGAGTTGAATACTCTCCGGTCTTCAACGGCTTCAGGCCTTCTGTGTCCAATTCTGGGCAACCGTAGACGGTACATGGCAAATGGGCCGGGAAATCCAGCTCAGGGCTCCTCAGATCGCTCGTGTTGGCCGCTACGACGCATCGATCATAAATATGTGCCAGCTCGACTGGAGTGGCTGAGAAGCCAACCAGGGCCGCCCCATGATTAGTATGCAGGCTGAAGATCTTTTGTGCCTTTTCCTGCTTCTGTTGGTGGGCCTCATCGATGATGACGATATCGAACTTGGCGACATTCTCGAAATCCTTTCGACGGACAGCAGCGTATACGGTATCGAGTGAGCAAAGCTGGGCTTTGGCTGACATCCGTTTATCTTTTCGATATTGGGCTGCCATGATTCCAAAGTCCACGCCCGCTCGCTCAAGACCTGCCTTGAGTTGTTGAAGCAGGAGATTTCGGCAGCAGTAGACTCCGATCTTTAAATCGTTCTCCAATGCCCATCGGATGAGTCCGATGAAAATGATTGACTTGCCAGCTCCTGTAGGTGCAGCAATCACAATCTTCTCGCCGTTGAGGCTTGCCTGTATTGCAGTCTGCAATGCAGTCACTTGCCATGGCCATGGGTTGTCAACGCCTAGCCAGTGGCTTACATCTTGCCCGTTATCCGCTTCAACAAATCCTTGCATCGCTCAATGTCCTTTCGATCAGTATCGTCTGCCGTTGAGACTAGGTCGCTCAACATGCGGTAGCTCTCACCAAAACTGCGCCGTGCCCTATAGGCTGTCTGGTAATCAACTACCACGGCGCTTTCTCTAAAAAACCGTTCTTGCCACCATCTCCCATGATGCGTTCGAAGAAGTCAGGGTATTCTTCTGCAACGAACCCTGAGATGACGGCGAGACGAAACTTACCCATCTCATCTTCGGGCGGATTGTCTTTATTCTGATTGAGAAACCATTTGAAGTAATTTGGATTCTCATCGAACAACGCAGCAAGAGTCTTCCCCTTGTGCTTCCCGAAGTCGATGACCCATGCCCCTGGATCGTTCTCGACGATGATTTCAGCGGTCTCTTGCAACTCGCTCTTGTTAGACTTTTCAGCCTTTGGCTTTCCGTTGCCTGATGGCTTTGCCTTCGCCACAGGAGCCGGTTCATCCTCTTGGAAATACTCGGCAGGGTATTTGTACTTATCCCCATCAAACATGCCGAGGTAGATGTCAGCAGCCAAGCCAAGGTGGCTTAGTGCTTTACCCAGGCCATCGGTCTCGCTGCACTTAATGGCCTCATCAATGTTCTGGCTTGTAACTTTAGTTCCACCAGTGTGATAGCCGGTGAAGCCGATGTCGCCATTATCATCTTTGAACCATGCACGAACGCGAACGAAAACGCATTCAGTGTTGCCGACAGTTTTCCAAAATGGTTCCTGAGTTTCGTAGCCCCAGCCAATACCACATGGCCCCCAAACTTCAGTCGCCTTTGCGATGCGAGCCATGCTATCAATGGATGACAGTCTGGCACCATGCGTCTGCTTTTTGATGTACTGCTCATCGAGTCGACGAACCTTGTTGAACCAACGCAGATTTTCTTTTGCTTCACTCATTTCCAAATCCTCTCTAAAAACTTTTCTGCTAACAAACGCAACGACTCGACATCTTCTAACAGATATTCCCTGGCGGCTTCGGGATTAGTTGCCAACATTGTATGGAACTGGTCACCGCGAAAGCCTTGCGACTTTGCCTTAATCCCAAACACTCGGCACAACTCCTCGAACTTTGGCATGTCGTAACTTCTGTTGTATCGACTTCCAAACAACATCCATTCCTTCGCAATATCGATAAACGATTCAGGCGTCTTCCCGAACTTATCGAACGGCTTGATCTTGAGATAAGATCCCATGTCAATGCCCAAGACCTTGCATCGCAATACAAGGAATGGCCAATCGAATGCATCGCCGTTGTAAGTCACAACCTGCCCACCGCGATCAACGACATGACCAATCTCTGACAGCAGACATTCAATCAAATCCTTCTCTGCCGTCAGGCCATTACTCATATGAATTTGAGTATCGCCAAACGCATCGCTATACCAACCCACCCCAATGACTCGGCCCACCAGTGGATTCAGTGCAGCCTTGTTGACCTGCTTGCTGTACCACTCGGCCTCTCGCAACGGAGCATCTGCCTGCCATTCTTCATGCTGTTTGGCAATCGTCTCACGCTTCTTCGTGTTGCCTCTCGGCTTGAACTCCTCCTCTTTGTAAACCAAGACTTCCTTGATGGCCGCATTACTTTGCGGTCCAGTTTCGATGTCGAAGTAAATTCGCATCATGCCCTCCTTCCTAAAACACTTCGTACCAAATCCAAGTTGACCCCCAGTTCATTTGCAATGTTCATCGCACTCTGGCCAGCGAAATCCAAACGATAGATCCGATCAATCTGCTGCAAAGATAGCGACGAGTCTGACCAACCTAATATGATATGGCGGCATGATTTTCCGCCCGGAGCAACATCGTTGCCATGGAGGTCGTACCCGCTCTTGATCTTTGCTTTTCGAGTCTCCACCCAAATCTCGACTAACCGCTCTTGCAATGCGTGGAGTTCTCCACGGCGTGCGTTGAGCAGCTCGCTCACATAGGCCTCGACCTTTCCAGTGAACACAGGCAGGCCATGCCTATCGTGACCGACAACAATCATGTCATCCTCTTTGATGTCATTGTGTTTAATCCACATTTGGGTCGTCTGCCTGCTGCCAGTATTTGTCGACGAGTTTTGTCGCAGCCTCTCGATAATCCTGTGCTGCCTCGCTGTTTCGATCCTGCCTTCGCCCGCGATCATGAATGAACTTCTTCCCAAACTCAAGAAGATCCTTTCGATACTCGTAGCAGATATCGAGCAGATTATCCGGCAGTCGAATCTTGCTGCCGGTCTGCATTCTCAGGCGGATGTAATTGATCAGATCTTCCTTGTAGATCCGCACCTCCACTCGGCCCAGGCAAAACTCTCCCCATCTCGATTCCTGAATTTTCATTCTTCTGTTCCTCCCATTGTTGTTGCATGTTCATGAGTAATTGTTGATCGTCCGTGTTCATCTAATTCGTCCCTCAAAATCTTAACGTGACTTGCTGCGTTGAAACCCAGCTTGATGCTTCCATCCTTCACCTTCAGCACTGCGACTCGAACAGTCTCATCACCGACTCGAATCCGCACTGCCTGATTCAACTTCCGTGTCAGCACTAGCATGTCAAACTCCCCAAACCGTAATGAGCTGAGCGATCCCCATCGACGCTGCGGTCGTTGTCAACGCAAACGCAAACGCAATTGCGCCCCAAAACCATTCCTCTTTCGTGATCTTCATTTCGCTGTCCTTAGATCAAAAGGTCTGAAAAAATTAGCCCATACAGCAGGGCGATCAAAACAAACAACGTCCCCCTGACCACATCCCTCTTGTCAATCATGGCACCCTCCTCAATCAAAATTCAAAAACCCGAACCTCTGTATCAATGTGAAACCGGACATAGCTGCCGCACTGCGGATCTGATGTTGGCCGGCAACCTCGGTAGTCGCCGCTGACGAACTCATCCACTCGCCAGATCAGTCCGCCATGCCAGAACGTATCACCAGCCGCCAACTCATAAAGCCTCTTCATCTCCCTCCCACTCCTCTCCATCATCGGTATCATCAATGTGATCGCCGGGGCGAAAATGCATATGGGCACTGCGATTCGGCTGGGCACGCTTGCCCTGGCATTCAGCGGAGGCACATACCCACTTGCCATAAATCATGATGATGCCCGGCTTGCCACATAGGCAGCAGTTCTCACTCATCGTCCCACCTGAAATCTGCAATCATGTACACATCCTCGCGAATGGCCTCCTCCCAGGATTCGCCGTGTAGGCTCACCAGTTGGGCCACAAGCTCATCAAGCCACTCGCCCCTGTCATCGTTGAACTCAAACTCTGGGGCCTCTGAGATGGCCTCTGCGAGCGTCTCCGACGACCATGGCTCCTTGGCCACATCGCCCGCCTTGCATGCTGCCAGCCAGCCTGGGCATGGCTCATTGAATCGCTGAGTAATCATTCCAAATATCCCTCTCGTAGCTATAGTTCGCGACTCGATACCAACCGAACTTTCGGTTGATCCTAGATTCTATTTCGGCTTTAGTATCAGTCAACCGGACACAATCCGAAAAAAATTCAAAAAGTTTACGCTCATCAGGCGAGCGAAGGGCGACATTCACCCGAATCAAATACCTCACCAGAAAACCTCCAACATCTAATATAATATGTATGCAATGCCATGCATGAATCCAATGCTATCGATGGATGCTATCCATGGATGCTATCCATGAATGCTATCCTCGAACAGCTCATTCCAGCAGCCTGGGCAGAATCGCGAGATCAGAAACTCTCGCTCCTCAGCCGTGAGATACGGCATGACATTCTGAATCAGCTCACCTGATCTCCAGCGAGCAAAATCATCGGGCTCTACCTCGACGGTGACTTCGCATCGGCATGCACGGCAGTGTTCAGTGACTTCCATTTTAGAATCCTCCCTTTTTGATGATGACTTTATCCTCGCGATCAATGATATCGATCCGCCACAATTCGTTGCCGCAATCATGCAAGCAATAAAGAAAATCCTCTCCATCATCCACGCAAAAATTGTGGGTGAGTTCCGTGCTATCCAAATCGCCAACGAACTCGCTGACCAGCTCCAAAAACAATTCCTTGGTAGTTCGCTCGTCACGGGCGATGGTGGGCTTATCGATGCTTCCAAACATGTTTTGAATCCTATTCAAATTCAAAGGGCAGCCCCCGCAGGGGCCGCCATGGGGTGAATGATTTATTCCACAACCTTGATTCGGTTGACGGTCGTGCTTTTGCCAAACTTGGCATCCTCTGTATGTTCCTTGACCGTGGCTCGGAATCGAATCGCCTCGCCTTTCTCAAACTGGCGACGGCCAGTGAACCGAGTGAAAATCTTGCGACCCTCACCGCAGTCGATGCTGACCAGCTGATAGGTGCCATAATGGCCATCACATGTTCGCTGGAATGTCACGGTGCCCTCCAGCTCGATCTTGTCGCCCACTTGGCCGACATGGACTGAGGCTTCCCTGGCCGCACTAAGCTTCGCCTCACGGCGTGCTTTGCTGCCAGCAAAATCCCTGGCCTGTTCGAGTAGCGACCCCAGGAAACTGGACTGCTTCTCGCTCAGCCTGCCAGTGCGGACAATCGTATGCATGATGTCGCGGATTTTGAGAGTCTTGTCCAGCTCAGGATTGAATCCCTCCTTCTCGATGTCCACGCCCAGCCCTACGACAAATTCTTCGAGCCATGGCTGGAACCCGCTGCCAACGACATGGACAAACTGCAATGCAAAATCAGCATCCAGCCCGGCCTCAGCCAGCATGGCATGAGCCTTGGTTTTTCCGGTCTTCAGCTGACGCCAGTCGGAGACAGCTCTGCGAACATTGGCCAACGCATTGAAATCGCCGCCAGCCTCAAATTTCAACGCACAGTCGCCGCCGATCCGGAGCAGCTCTCTTGTTTCGCCGCATGCCAACACGAATGAGTACATGTGGTGGGAGCCACAAATGTCGCACTGCGATCCACGATGATGATCGGCCCAACGCCAGCCACTGCGAAACAATGCCTTGACCTGTTCTCGAACCAATAACAATTCGTGAATCTCTTGTATGCATTCTGGCTCAACGAACGCCCAGACGCCGAGGAATTCATATCGGTCAGCATTGAAATTTCGTGGGCAGTGAATGTCTTCGCGAGTGATGGTCTTGCACATGGTTTCTGTCCTTTTGTTTTCCCTGTTTCGTCCGGCTGGCCGGACATAAAACGAACAACTGATGTCCCAATACAATAGCTAATCGGCCCGAACGTGCAAACCCCTTTAGCGCCATTTTGAGAATATTTGTGAAAAAAACAGCAGGCCCGGAGACCTGCCATTTCCCTGGGAAAACTCCATCAATCCAGATCATCATCCTCATCGGGCGAATATTCTGGCCCATATTTTCCAGCACCGATCAACGCCTTGTGCTTGGAGTGGTGGATCGCTGCTGCGAATTTACTCAGCCACTCAAGCGATTTCACGCCGATGCCGAATCGGGTCACAGACAGATCCTCGATGCCATCCTGCTCCATCTCTGTTGCGATATCACTAAATGATGATGCGAGACGATCCAGCTGCCTCGCCCACTGCCGCATTTGCTGCGGACTGATTTTGCTAATGATTAGTTTGGGCATTGTTCAAACCTTTGCTTGCTGCGGATTCTCTTGTAATCCCCATGCATGGCAATATGCACGGGCTTGGCTTCTGACTGAGTTCTCAACCTTGCCAGCCAATGACTTTTCATCCTCGTTCACGCTTGCACATGAGGCCAGCACTCCGAAATTTTCATTGTGCGACGAATCGATAAACATTCGCTCGTTCGGATTATTCGGCACCAGCAGTCGCACGGTGCGAGACTCTGCTCCGCGCTCCGCGACGGAGTTTACTAGTGCGATGAGAAAGTCAGCGTCGATCTCGATCGCGTTGTAGCCAGTGTTTGGATCGGGCGTCAGCATCGACTCTCGGATTTTCGGCCAGAGTCGATAGTCATACTCGCCCGGAGCTGTCTCAGTTTTGGAAATGGATTTGCCGTTGTTCCATGTGCCATCGGCAGCCTGCTCGACGGTGATGTCCCGTTTAGCCGATCCTCGTTTGGCGATTTTCGCTGGCACCATTCTCGGGCCATCCTCAACATGGCCATCGGCTTTGTTCACGCAGAACACTCGGCCATTGGTGGCCGCGAGATATGCCTGCCCATCTGCTATGCCATTCATGGCATGGATGCCAGCCATGCCTGGGTACCGTGCGTCTGATTTTTCGACGGCCTCGGAAATGTTGGTGCGGATCTCTAATCTGGTCATGATTGCTGTCCTTACTTTGCGAGTGCTGGATGAGGGGCGGAAACGACGTACACATGCACATCGCTCCCCTGCGAGAGTGATCGGACGAACCGCTCGCCACGCCGGCGAACGCTGATCAGGTCGCTGCGCCCCGCGACCCATGCCGATACAGCATCGGCGTCTTCCGGGCGGCACGCCCAGTAGGCATACGATGCACGGCCATCATTGCATCGCCAGTGGGATAAATGTTTGTCTTTCCCACCGATCAGCACGGTGTGAGTTTGAGTGGCGGATTCAGAGCGATCGTCTTTGAGGAATGCCATGGAATGTCCTTTCAAAAACAGGCCCCCGGAGGGGCCATGGGGTGAATCGAAAACTACAGAACGTGAACCAGCTGTCCGCCAGCAACAGTGCGGTACTCATTGCCAGATCTAATCAAAAACTCCGATTGGCCAACTGGGTTGACGAATCGCCCAGAGACATGCCATCGTTTGCCATTGAATACGAATTCAGGATTGGGATCATCCTGCCAGGCAGCCTCTAGCATGCGAGTCCGCCCTGAGGCGTTTACCCATGAAATCGCTCTCGTGAGGGCCTCTGTGGCAGCGTCTGGGCCATCCCGATCCAGTGCCGCCAGAACTGTATCGATGGCGGCCTCGGACAGCTCATGCTCCTCTGCGGCATCCTTGAGTCGGTCGTGCCACGAGATGAGGTGGATGAGGTGGCGTTCTACGCAATCCCCGATAACTGTCAGAACAGATGGCGGAAAATCGAGACGCTCGCAGCTCGAATCGACGATGTAATCGATATGGGCACGGCCTTCGGCCTGATAATTGTGGGCATTAAGCAAACAGCACTCTGCGACGATCGTTTGCACTGCGGCTCGCTCGATTTTGGTCAGCTCATGCGGATAGATGGTCATGGATTTTGTCCTTCGTTGAAAACAAATAGAAACAAACAAACTCAAACGCGAGGCGGTAATCTAGCAGATCGGCAGTATCACGCAATGGGCATGAGACATTTTTTGGAAATTATTTTTGCCAGTTGCCAAAAAAAAGTTCGAACGCCATTTGTCGTCGCTCCGATCGCCTCGCCTCCTCGGGCGATGGCCAGGGATCGTCGCCGCCAGACCAGACAGCCTCGGCCCGCATCAGGAAATCCAGGTAGGCCTCAGGCTCATCCTGTCGCCCTCGGGCACCCAGAATATCTCCGCTGGTACATTGCGGCCTACAGAGCCGCCTGCGGATCGCTCGGATTTTCTCCCGAGTGAGCGGCCTCGATGTGTCGACTGTCGTTTCCCGCCCGCTGAATTCGTTGCTAATCGTGATTTTCATGATGTTGTCCCCTGCTAATGATGATGATGATGGTGATGCCAAGAGAGGCCCCCGGAGGGGCCTGAGTCGGAGCCGCGATTACTCGCATGCATCCAGCGCGAGATTGTCGTTGGCCGCTGCACGGATCCTGAAAAATCTCCCCTGGAATCGCACGATCTGCCCAGGCCATACTGATACAGCCTCCTGAATTGGCTCGTGGCGATCAGAGATAATTGCAAGTTCCTGATTGATCCAGTGGGTCTGATGCCCAAATTCCAGGGTTCGCTCATAAAGCCTCTGCGGGCAATCGCCATGCCTCAGAGCGTAGCTCCAGATTGAATCGGCATGATATGTGTGCCCGGCACGGCCACCAGCATGATCGCTGTGCAAAATATCCTCATGATCGATTTCGGTATACTCGCCATGGGTTTCGGAGGTGCGAGTTTTCCGCGCGTAAACATGCAGTGTTGGCCATTCGTGGATGAGAGAGGATTTGGCTTTGTAGATTGCCATGATGCTGTCCTTTGTGATTGATGGTGATTAGTGAACTAGTGACATTCGAAATCAATGACGCCGGGGTAGCCCCGCAGATGATCGTAAATGCTGCGAGATTCCCCAGGCGGCACAGTCGGAGCGATCACAACTCGATCGCCATCGAGAGATGCCACGGGGTAATCGGCAAAATCTGCCGCATCTTGTTCACCCGCGAACCAGACGCTGATGTAAAGAACCTCGTTTTCGTAAGCATTCATGATGTCTGTCCCTGTCATGAAAAAAGGTGATGTGTCGCCCGACCCACTCCTGCCGGACAGGAACAAGTATCGACATTTGGACACATATGTAAATAACAATAGCCGGACATTTAGGAATATTTGTGAAAATAAATCCTGCATGAGATGTAAGTCCAGTGATGGCCATGGTTTATGGCATGTGGATATTTTCCTGGGGAGCAGCCCAGGCTTGGAATTGGGTGGACACTTAGTATCTGGAGCAGGGTCATGCATGCTTTGCATGGTAGGATGATTAGCTATGCGTTCCATGCATAGCTCCTGCTATGCATATTTTGCATGGCATGTCCATGGTTCATGCATAGAATGCATGATGCAGATCCGACACATGCGTGTCGTCATAGCGACTGCGGCCTCGTTGGCCTCGTCGTCAAAGTGATGATGTCGTCAGAGTGATTTTGATGGCGCAGTCAAAGTGACGACAGGGAGGGAAAAGCCGTAGTCAATGTGATCCCTGGGATCGCCTGGGTCTGCGTAGACACAAATTACCCTATATTGTCCGTTCTTTGTCCATCTATCATGGAGCATATCATGGCCAGCATGGAAGAGTTGCTTGCTAACTTGCTTGAGCAGAACCGTGGCCTTGTAGAGGCATGCAAGAGCATGTCATCACGCAATGAATGTGGATCTTGTTGCATGCGTTCAATTAGCGATGTTTGTGACGATTTGCAGGAAATAGCTGAGGATGAGGACATGCATGAGTCTTACAGGGAGACGGTCGCTGAGGCGATAAATGAGATCAAGAGTCTTAGGAATCGATTGTTGGATCGAGGCTGATATTTCGCTGGGGGTACCCTGTTTGCTTGGTACCATGCTGGACAAGGTTCCAGTTATTGCTAGAATATTCTTGTTGAACCTCTTTGCGAGAGGGTAGCGAGGTTCCCTCCTCAAATAGTACCTTGCTGCTCAGGGGGGTCGGGTTGTTCTGTCCTTCGGCTCGGCTCCCCATCTTTTTGCTCACTAGCATGATTTGGCCATGACAAGCATTCATGGCATGTTCATGATGATGGGGCTTTGCCCCCCCGGACAGTGGCCTAACGGCCCCCGCCGGGATTTTTACATAGCATATTGATTACAAGTATCATGGTATATATTATATTAGATGTTGGAGGTTTTTGGACATAAATGGACAGTCTAGGTAATTTAGGTACCACTATTTGGGAGGGTGTTGTGATGGAACCTAGCTCTAGTATTATTGCCCTGCGGTTGAGGGGGTATCACAGGGCAACATTTGAGTTCCAGGGTATTGGGCTCGAAATCAAGAGTGGGGACAAGTTTGGCAAGGTCTTTGACTTTGAAGCCTTGCCAGAGTCATGGGGGGAGTTCAGTAGCATTGGGATCGTCTCCTTAGACAACCCGATGTATTCTTCGGAAGAGACGACAGCCCATTATCTTGATCGACGAGGGTTTGAGTACATCATTGGCGTTGGCTTGCCGTCCAAGATTGATAGGCACTATGGAGCCAGGGCTGAGAAGGTAGCCTTGGTTCGAGGGTTTTCGCTGGCAGATGTGTTTGAGTGTTGCAGAGTGACAGGGCAAGAGGCGGTTCTCGTGGGCGAGCCTGGGGGAGAATTTGGCCTGCATGTGGGACAGCCACTGCATCTGGTCTTTGAGAGAGGTGGAAGGAGTAGCTATGACTGGGAAAAGGAAGGTAGATCCAAGGGTCAGGGTGCAAAGTCGCAAGATCGTCACCACTCGGGGTCATCGATTTTCGAAACGATACGTCGAATTGGATCAGAAGGATGAACTGACTTTGGATGAGGCCAGGGAGCTTGCTAGAGAGAAGTACGAAGCTCCGATGGTGCTGAAGTCCTCAGGAAGGCCCTCAGGAGGCAATTTGCCGTATCGGGAGCTGATTCCGATATGGAAGATCAGAAAGGACGTTCGGGCCGTTAGAGGGCGAATACGGAAGCTTGAGGACCGTGTCTGGTGCTTCTACATGGCCATGGGGGTTGAGCTTCCAAGTTGGCGGGTCAAGGAGCTGGTTAAAGGGCAGAAAGAATACTTCACAGATGATGAGGCGATGCGGGTTTACAATACCGCTCTTGCCTTGATGGAGGACTGTGGGGTATAGTTCGCTTTTCACTTCTGGGGAGGGGTGGTTCAACCGTGGATTATGTGCGAGTAAGGATACCTGCTGGAGTTAACCTCAGCAGCATATTCACATCAAAGGCAGTGAGGGAACGGGCAGCTTGGTTGATGGGGCATATCATCAACAGGCAATGCCATTATTCTTTCGAGGAGGGGTGGGCTCGAATCGCTTCGGGCACCATTCGCTACATTTGTGGTGATTCCAAGTATCAGCATTTGATCTTGTCAGCTCTTAAGAAGCATAAGATCTTGGAATGCGATGATAGCTATATTGCAGGACTAAAGACCAAAGGTTACCGAATCAATTTTGATTGTTTTGGGAACTTTAAGCATGACGCGACCATCAGTGAGAAGCGTCGTCTCGCGAGGATTGTTGCATACGACATAACAGTGCCCACAGTGGTGAAGACGTACCGCAGGCTTGAGGCCGAGAACTGGGGCAAGGAGAAGGTGCGGTGGGTGCCGTTTCACCACAAGGTTCTCGATAATCTGCAACTGGTCTCACTGGATCGTTTTGAGGCAGAGAAGTATTTGCAACATTGCCTCAACAACCCAAATGAAATGTCGACGGAGGCGGCAAACATTATGGGGCTTCAGATTGACCAGATTCTTTCTGATCAAGAGCGTGAGGTGACGATCAGCAAGACAGGTCGGGTTTATACTCCGTTGTGCCGGCTGAAGTCTTGGCTGCGAAGATGCATGATGTTCAAGGGGAAGCACTGCATTGCCCATGATATAAGGGCATGTCAGCCAACATTGTTAGCAGCTCTGATGGTGGGCATGGCGAGTGGGTCTAGTAGTTTCCTTGTAAGTGATGGCCTTGCTTTGCGGCAACGCACATTGGGCATTAAAATGGCCTGCTTGAAGAACGTGACGATCAGCGAGGAGGCTGCTTGTCGTTTTAGAGATCATGTCGAAAACCACGACATATATCAGACAATCATCTCCGCACTGCGCAAGCAGGGCCATATCAGGAGTCGTGATGATATAAAGCGTTCTTTTATGCGTGACATCTTTGCGAAGAAGTCATCTTACATAAGCATTGAAGAGAACTGCTTTAGCGTTCTTTTTCCTGAAGTGCATGAGCAAATCAAGGCAATTAATCTGACTGACTACAGAAACCTGATAAACATTATGCAGTTTCTTGAGTCAGAAATTGTTATACATGACGTTCTAAGAAGGGCACATGATCGTGGATGCCGAGGATACTTTACAGTTCATGATTCAATTTACGTTAACCCAGATTACAGCCATCTTGTTATGGACGGGTTTGCGGCTGCGTCAAAAAGGATCGGCGTGAACTTAAGCATAGAGCGTTCAGCTGACATCCAGCAAAGCCGGTGGGAAGCGACTGAGACCCGCATTGAGACTCATGATCTGATTGCGGAGATTGGAATCTAATTTGAGGGGACCGGATAGGAGAGGAATAGTCATTGACATTTATGTACCATGCGAGCCTTGCGAAAAGTGCGGGGCATATCTTGTTTACACAGACGGGGAGGCCTTGATCCGGTGCGAAGCTTGCAAGCATCCGAGGCCTATTAAAAATGGCAAAGAAGAAGCAGAGTTTTGCGAAACTAACAAAAGACTACCTCCAACTGCACGGAGCAGCGCACATAGAAAAAACCGAAACCTTTAATGCTTTTGGTCGCAACAAAAATGATTTGTTTGGGTTTGCCGACTGGACTGCCATCATGGACTTCGAGTTCCCCGAGTTTTGGTTTGTTCAGGAGACCAGTCGCAGTAACATATCTGCTAGGAAAAAGAAGATCTGCAACTCTGAAATTGCTCGCCTGATTGTTGATAACTTAATGGCAAAGATCATTATTCTAGGATGGGATAAGGATAAAGATGGCAAATGGCGTGTTAAAAAGGTTGAGGTCGAGGCTAAAGACATTGTCGCAGGGTTCCTCTGTGCTGGGGAACCTTCAGAACCTTATTGGAAGGAAGGTTGAAAAAGTTATGTCTACACTATTGGAAAAGTGGTTGGTGGCTGCTCTTGGTTCTTGGAAGACAACAGCTCTTGGCCTGCTTGGCCTGGGAGCGGTTTTGGCAGCAGAAGGCTCTCGTCTTGTTGACGGTGATCCTGAGACTGTGGCAAACTTGGAGGCAGTGATTGTTGCACTGTCTGTATTTTTTGGTTTGTCGTTAGCAAAAGATGACGACAAGTAGTTTTACGAAGAGAGGGACGTATTATGCCGAGTGGTAACAGTGTTGTGCTTGTGGGTCATATCACAAGAGATCCTGAAGTAAAAAGTCTCAGTGGCGATCTCAAGGTGCTTGAGCTTGGCCTTGCGGTGAACAATCGCGTAAAGAAGGCTGGCGACTGGGTCGACGAGCCATGCTTCATCGATTGTACAATCTGGGGTCGGCAAGCAGAGTATGTTGCAGAGAACTCCAGCAAGGGTGACCCCGTCTATGTCCAGGGAACATTGAGGATGAATTCCTGGGAGAAGGATGGCAAGAAGGTCACCAAGCATGTTCTCAGTGTAGAGAAAAGCCAATTACTCAAAGGCAGGCAAGGATGAGATTAGCAAATGCCGTCC
>Ga0213858_10000784_pt1 | contig 15029 bp, 17 predicted proteins | sample PICome_FD_160122 | JGI IMG/M metagenome (GOLD analysis project Ga0213858, IMG submission 160122) | Coastal seawater microbial communities near Pivers Island, North Carolina, United States - PICO245 | ecosystem: Environmental > Aquatic > Marine > Coastal | place: USA: North Carolina | collected... | reverse complement strand
TGTCCAATTTTAGCTGTGCAGTCAGCCTCGCTCACCGTATACCTAGGAAACTCCGCACTGGACGCTTAACAGATGATTGACAGCACCGATGAGAAAGATATTGAGCTCATGTTCGCCGAGGCACGGCGATATGACTTATTGACTGCCGAACAGGAGCAGACGATAGACGCTCAAAAGTGGCGAGCAGTGCGCAATATTCATGGATTGATTGCCGAGCACACCGCACTCAGCGACTATCTCGCTCAGTTGTCGGATCAGTGCCTCAACAACCCACCCCTCATCGCTAGGTTCCCTAATCGTGAGTTGCACTTTGTGCTTCGACGGGAGCTGGCAGCATTGTTCGTTGATGGGAGTCATGCGGCTCAAGCGAAGGCCGCGGCTCAAAAGTTGGGAACACTCAAAACATCGTCTGCACGGAGAGCACGAATTGATGCTCTGGAATTGCCCGCCAGTCTCACTGTCGGTATCGCCGTTGCAATCTTGCGTCGAGCCGGTGGCCAGTTTGCCGATACAGTGGCTGATGCTGTTGGTCACTGGCAACGTCACTGGACATCGCCTGTCCCCTCATTCGCCCTAGATCCCGAGACAATGATGGCGATCAAAAAAGAGCTGAGAAGTTATACAGAAGCCCGAGACAGACTCGTCATGCACAACCTGCGGTTAGTGTATTCGATCGCTGCTCGCTATAAGGGACGTGGCGTTGGCTATCTTGATCTTATTCAGGAAGGAACACTGGGACTAATCCGCGCTGCTGAGAAATTTGAGTACGAAAAAGGCTTCCGCTTCAGCACCTATTGCTTTAACTGGATCACACAGGCCGTCCGGCGTTTTGTCGGTGATGCTGGATCGTTGATTCGATTCCCAACACACATTCAGGAACAGATAGGACGGCTTTACAAGGAGCGCTTTGCTGAGCAAGCTCGAACAGGTCAGGAGGCGGATGCGGATACTCTTGCGGCCAATCTGGGGATGGATACGAATAAAGCCCGAGAACTTCTTCAGCTCCGGAACCTCACCGTGTCGCTGGACGCCCCAAAATACGATGATGAAGACGATGAAAGCATGGTCGATGGCATGACTGGTGAGCTATTTGGTGAGGCGTCGGACAAAGCCGAGCAAGCGTCGCTCGGTAAATTTTTGCAGCATGCGGTGGGTAGGCTAGAGATCAATGAGCGCAAAGTCGTGATGGCGCGCTGGGGTCTTCACGACGGTCCACCGTTAAGCCGCGCTGAAATTGCCGATAAGCTCGGGGTGAGTCGCGAGTGGGTGCGCCAACTTGAGCGCGCTGCGCTTAAGAAACTCCGTAATCAGATGGATGTACAGGACACTTTCGACGACTACCGAGAGTCCGTCGGCTGGTAGGTTTTAGCTATCTAGCACGCTACGACTCGATGGCTGTGATGGCCTCGTTGATTGTTGGGTAGGCAAAGGCAAACCCGCTGGCTCGAAGTTTTTCTGGTAGTACCTGCTGCCCAACAAGTAGTAACTCGTCTGCCACCCCACCCACCATGATTCTCATGACAGGCGCGGGAACGCCCATCGCAAGCAGCGTTGGTTTCGCTCTTCCAGCCGCGTCAGCAAACCCACGATGGGTCACCGGAGCGGGTGCAGTGAGGTTAACCGGGCCAGACAGCCTTGGCGTATTAAGGATATAAATGATGGCGCTCACGACATCGCTTCGATGGATCCAACTCAACCATTGCTTGCCGCTACCCAACCAGGTTTTTACGAACGCCTTAAACGAACCTGTCATCTGAGGATAAGCGCCACTCTCTTTATCCAGCACCACTCCGGTGCGAAGCAGTGCCAAGCGGGCTCCCGCATCGGCAAGCGGTTTGACCGAAGCCTCCCAATCACTACATAGCGTCGCTGAAAAGCCTGACCCGTTGGGTGAGTTCTCTACAAAGACCGTGGTCTCGCTGGCTCCATAAAAACCAATCGCACTGCCGCTTAGGACAGCCTCGGGGATCCATTGTCTTTGTAACAGGAAATCGGTGATGTGCCGGCTTAGGTCAATGCGGCTCTCGCGGATTTCCTCGAGGTACTTTGGTGTCCATCGTTTGTCGGCGAGACCTGCACCAGCGAGGTTTATCCAGGCATCAGGGCGGGCATCGAGCGCATCGATACTATCGATGTAGTCGTTACCAGATGTTGCAAGCGCTGATTGTCTCGTCAGAACAACCACCTCATGACCAGCTTCCCGGAGCGCTTTGACCAGAGGGCGTCCAATAAAGCCGGTGCCACCCGATACTAATATTCGCATCGACAACTATCCTTAACCAATGAGACTCAAGTTCGCTTACAACAGATATACGCGTTATGCATGAATCGGTTGACTCGTTAACCCAGTGGTTGGATCGAGTCGGCCGGTGGACCCTTCTCACCGGTGCGGGCTTGAGCGCAGATTCGGGCATCCCGACCTATCGTGATCACAAGGGGCAGTGGCTGGGCGCTCAGCCCATCCAGCACCACGAATTTATTGATAACCCCGCCAAACGTCGGCGCTACTGGTCTCGATCGGCAGTGGGTTGGCCAGCCGTGAGTGCTGCACGCCCTACGCCGCTTCACGATGCGCTGGCTGCATTCGAACATCAGGGGCACCTGCGTTCGATCATTACACAAAACGTCGATCGCCTGCATCAAGCTGCGGGTAACCATTGCGTTATTGATCTCCACGGTCGCTTGGATCAGGTTTTCTGCCTCGCCTGTGGCGCGTCTGAACACCGCGACTCGGTGCAGCGGCGACTTCTCATGGCGAATCCACATCTCGAGGCTGAGTCTACATCGCCAAAGCCGGATGGGGACGCCGATATTGCTGATGAGTTGGTGGCGATGACCAGGCCGCCCGAGTGCCTTGTCTGTAATGGGGTGCTGATGCCTGACGTCGTATTTTTCGGCGGATCGGTACCCAAGGAGCGGGTTCAACAGTGTCTGTCGTCAATCGATGACTCAGACGGGCTCATGGTGATCGGGAGCTCACTGCAAGTCTACTCGGGCTATCGTTTTGTGAAGTACGCGTATGAGCTAGGCATTCCGATCGTTGTCATCAATCGCGGCATCACACGGGGGGACGCATTGGCGAGCGCTAAATTTGACCAACTCGGTTTCGATGTTGTCGCTGATTTATTCACCCAGGCCTGTGATGGACACGTACCTACAAGGCCTGTGACAAATGCTTTGCACTGAGAATCTACTATGAGTAAAACCATCCTTTGGTTCCGCCAGGATTTGCGCCTCAATGACCTGCCCGCGCTGGTTCACGCCGCAGCAAGGGGCGATGTCATCCCCGTCTTTATCTATGACGAGTCTTTGGGTGGCGATTGGTCACTTGGTGGTGCTTCAAAGTGGTGGTTGCATCAAAGTTTGACCGCTCTCAGGGCTGACATTGAAGCGCAGGGGGGCAAGTTTATTCTTCGACAAGGCGACACCATCGCCACGTTAAAAGTTCTAGTCAATGAAACCGGCGCCAATGCCATTTATTTCTCGCGGCAGTATCAGCCCTGGCAGGTAGCACTCGAGAATGAGGTCAACAAAGCCTTTTCCAGTGCCGACCTTGAGGTAAAGCGGTTTGCCGGGACGCTACTGCATCAGCCGGGATCTGTCCTTACAGGCTCAGGCACGTCGTTTAAAGTATTTACGCCGTTTTGGCGTGCGGCGCTTAAGCTCCCTGTAGCTACACCCGTGGCAGCTCCTAGCGCCACCTGGACAGGTGATGACATCGCGTCCGATGATCTAGCGCATTGGCGACTCTGCCCTACCCAGCCCAATTGGGCCGAGGGCTGGGACTCTCTCTGGAAGCCGGGTGAGGACGGCGCCCACGATGCGTTGCAATATTTTTTAGCCGGCCCAGTCGCCAACTACTCGGAAGGCCGCGACATTCCCTCCAAGCGCTACACATCGAGGCTATCGGCTCATCTAAAATTTGGAGAAATCTCGCCTCGTCAGGTCTGGGCCGCAGCTGAGCAACAGAAGCTCGCCACCCCGCAATGGTCCGCCGCCATCGACAAGTTTCTAGCGGAAATTGGTTGGCGCGAGTTCTGCTACCAATTACTCGACCTTTTCGATGCTATGCCCGATGAGCCCTTCAAGGAGCAGTTTGGAGGCTTCCCATGGGCAGATGACCCGGAGCATCTCAAGGCATGGCAGCGCGGCCTAACCGGATACCCCATTGTCGACGCCGGTATGCGTGAGCTCTGGCAGACGGGCTTTATGCATAATCGGGTACGGATGATTGTCGCAAGTTTTCTCACCAAGCATCTGCTTGTGCACTGGCGCCATGGTGAGAGCTGGTTCTGGGATTGCCTCTTAGATGCTGATATCGCCTCGAATGCCTGTAGCTGGCAGTGGGTGGCAGGGTCAGGGGCTGATGCCGCGCCCTACTTCCGGATCTTTAATCCGGTGGCTCAGGGGCAAAAGTTCGATCCCGAGGGTGAGTACGTCAAAAAATGGTGCCCTGAACTCAGTGAGATACCTAAGCGCTATATCCACGTGCCCTGGGAGGCTCCTGACATGATTCTAATAACCGCTAACGTATCGCTAGGCGATGACTACCCTAACCCTATTGTCGACCACAAAATGGCGCGAGAAGCGGCTTTAAGTGCCTATAGCGCCATCAAGAAGGCGAGTTAATCGTCGATGATGGCGACTGCTCGCGTCCAGCCGGCAGATGCGCCGCGGATCTTGTGAGGAAAGCAGCTAATGGTGAACCCGCTTGCCGGTAACGCCTCAAGATTGTGCATCTTCTCAAGATGGCAGTAACCGATATCACGACCCGCCTTATGGCCTTCCCAGATAATGCTCGCGTCTTTGTCCTCGGCATAGCGCTCGGCAGTGTAGCTAAAGGGGGCATCCCAGCTCCAGGCATCGGTGCCCGTGACGCGAACGCCACGCTCTAGTAAATACATGGTGGCTTCGTAGCCCATACCAGCGCCCGCGTTGACATAGTCTTCGCTGCCGTAGCGCATCCCAGCTGAGGTATTCACCACAACAATATTGAGCGGTGATAGCGTGACATCAATTCGCGCGAGCTCCTGCTCTACATCATCAGCGGTAACCACATAGCCATCGGGTTTATCGCGAAAATCGAGTTTGACCCCTGGCTGAAAACACCATTGCAGCGGAACCTCATCGATGGTGATCGCGCGCTCTGATTCACCCAAGGCTTTATTCATAGTGCTGTGATAATGATACGGCGCATCCAGGTGTGTGCCGTTATGGGTACTAAGCTGTACAAACTCCACGGCCCAGCCCTCACTGTCGGGTAATTCGTCTTTCGTAAGGCCCTCGAAGAACCCAGCCATCTGCTCAGCGCCCATGTCGTGGCGGATGTAATCGATATTGGGTTGCATCACCGGAGGATCACTGACCACGTCATTCTCGAGATAAATCGAAAGATCGATAAACTGCGGCATGCTGTTGGCTCCTGTATGGGCTTACTGCTGACTGATACGCTCTATCGTGGCGGTCGTGGAATGTCCATCGACAAAGTCGAGTATGACAACCTCACCGCCTCGTTCTAGCACGGACTCGTGCCCTGCGACCTCCTCGACCCGATAATCACCGCCCTTGACGAGGACATCGGGGGCGATGCACTCGATAAGACGTGCAGGCGTGTCCTCGCTAAATGCAACGACATAATCAACCGAGCGCAATCCCGCGAGAACCGTGCTACGGGCGTGTAGAGCGTTGACGGGGCGGGATTCGCCTTTCAGTCGACGCACCGAGTCGTCATCATTCACTGCGACGATCAAGATATCTCCCAATCCCGCAGCGGCCGCCAGGTAGCTAACGTGCCCGGGGTGGATCAGGTCGAAGCAGCCATTGGTCATGACAACCCGCAACCCCTGTGATTTAAGTGTTACCAGCAGGTCGCTGAGATCATTTTCTGATACCACTCCGGTACGTAGCTGAGGTGGTATGACTTCGGAGGGCCCTTCCAAGGCCTGTTCCAATTCCTCGCGAGTAACTGCAGCCGTGCCTAGCTTCTCAACCACCAAGCCCGCCGCCACATTGGCAATCTGCGTTGCACCTGCCATCGACGTATTGCTAGCAAGTCCTGCAGCCAGTGCCGAGATAACGGTGTCACCAGCGCCCGTCACATCAAAGACCTCACGCGCTACAGCAGGCAGGTGCAGAGCATCTCCGGTCTTGGGCTGTAGGGTCATGCCGTGTTCACTACGAGTTACCAGCATTGCATCGAGATCGAGTGCGTCGCAGAGCTCGCTCGCTTTGCTCGCAATTAAATCGCTATCTTGGTCACAGGCACCGACGACTGCCTCAAACTCCGACAGGTTAGGTGTCAGTAACGTGGCACCACGGTAGCGCTCAAAATCGGTTCCTTTGGGGTCTACAAGTACCGGTACATTGGCTTCTCGGCAGGCGCTGACAATAGGCTCTACTTGATGCAGGGTGCCTTTGCCATAGTCGCTCAGTAGAACGACATCGTGGCCCGCAATTAGATTCGCGATGTACTGAACAAATAGGTCATCGGCGTAGTCGCTAAGAGACTGCTCGAAGTCCATTCGAATCAGTTGCTGATTGCGACTGAGCACCCGTAGCTTCACGATTGTGCTGCCATCGCAGGGCATCACAGACCACACCACACCCCGATCTTCTACCGTGGCTCTCAAACGTTTGGCATAGCCATCGTCGCCCACGAGGCCCGCGAGCGTCACCTGAACACCCAAAGCAGCAAGGTTGGCGGCAACGTTAGCGGCACCACCGGGACGATCGTCCACGTCATCGACTTTGACCACCGGGACAGGCGCCTCAGGACTTACTCGAGTGGTTGCACCATGCCAAAACCGGTCGAGCATGACATCTCCGACAACAAGAATCCTACCTTTGGCAAAGTCCGGTAAATCACGCATCTGTGGCAACAATCCTTTTGTTCGGCAGCACTCGCTCAAGCGATGTGATCACCTCCTCCGCTACTATCCCAGTCATGCAAGTAAAAGCACCGTGACAGGTCGGGTTTCGACGGCAAGGCGAACAGTCGAGTGCATGATAAATCACCTCGACATTATCGCGTAGGGTTTCTAGATAAGGACAGGTCGAGCCAAAGAGCACCACTGTGGGTACATCATGGGCAATACCCATGTGAGTGAGACCAGTATCCACACCAATTAAGGCGCGAGCATGCCCCACGAGCGCTGCACTAACGCCAAGCGAATAACGCCCCACGGCATCATGCACGCTAAACCCTTCGAGTAATTTATCGGCCTCCTCACGATCCGCAGGACCTCCTAGAACACAAACGTTTTCGCCACGGGTTAACAGCAATTCAACCAAATGCCGCCAGTGCGCGATGGTCCAATGCTTCTGAGGTCGAGTGGTAAAGGGGCAAAGAACGACGAACGGTGAGTCCGCAATCGCTGCAGCGCGCTCACAATCCTCCTCGGAGGGCATCACGGTCATCTCAAATTGGCTGGTATCCCAATCAAGAGCTTCCGCAATGCCGCGGTATTCCGACGATATTCTGGGCCCCGTGTCCTTACCGATGCGTCGGGTCAACCAAAACCCCGTTGGTTCTTTGGAGCGAAAGCCAATCCGGTGTGCGGCACCGGTCAGGCCCGCTAAAAAACTACTCTTTAGTAGTCCCTGGACATCGAGTACTAGATCGTATTGATTAGCTCGCAATCGACGCCGAAACCTCAGAATCTGTTTTCCGAGAGACCACCAACGACCTGATCTCCACAAGCGCGACCAGTCAGCCCGTGGCCAAATTATGATCTCGTTGAGGTTCGGATGACCCGATAAGAGAGGTGCGGCTATAGGCTCACAAAGCCAGTCGATGGTTGCATCGGGATGGGTTTGCCGACAGGCATTGATTAAAGGGGATGCGAATACCACATCGCCAATTGCACTCAGGCGAATGATTAGAACTCGTTTGGGCGTCATTACAGGGTCGAGGCCGAATCGGAAGCGTTAGTCTTTTGCTCAGATTTAGGACAATCCCTATTGAAGACGATGAGCAAGGTAAACGTCAGGAAAATCAAATTCCCACCGAAAAACGAGTAAAGCGAAACCGCGGAGCTCAAGGGAAAGATGGCCAAAAGTGCTACCAAAGCCGCTATGGCAACTGGCCGTCGATCATCCCGTAGGTAGCCGATGAGCAAATACAGCAACACACCATACCCCGCGATTCCGATAAGACCGGTCTCTGCGGCTATTTCCAACACCGTCAAATGAGGGTGCCAGCTTGCCGATACAGATTCGGATGCCATCAGCTGGGTATCAATGAGATAACTACCAAAGCCTCTGACACCAACGCCGTTGAACCAGTGTTCGGTAAACGCTTGCCAGCCCGCACTCCATAAGGTGGATTGATACAAGAATGACTGGTAACGCGGTGCGGCATCGGTCATGGAGCTCACCTGCCCTGTCACCACAGACAGGTAGCCTCCAAGCATCATTCCGACTATTGCCGCGATTGCAAAACCCATGACCTGACGCTTGGTACCGGTCTCAACCTCCGCCCCCAGCGTCAGAATAGCCCAGCCAATAAAGCCAACCACCGCCAAGACTGCTGACGATTGATGCCCGCTCATCACAATAGCGGCATAGACGGGCAGTGAGAGGAATCCGATCCCCATTCCGCCAGCACGTCTTAATCCCTCCAAAAAAAAGGGCGACAAAATAGCGAGCGTAGCGCCATAACCTAATTGCAAGGAGCCCGTGACGATCGTCCCCTCCTCACCAAGCTCGACCAAGGGGTCGCCCATGGTGCTGAACCCTGTCAGCAACTGCAGAAAGCCGTCAGCGGCCCAGATAACCAATAGGAGCCCAATCCAGGACATAATCTTCTTGGGATCATCGCGATCGAGCGTAGCGCTCAACAACACCCAAGATGCCAAAATATAAGTACTAAAACGAAACACTGCCGACGCGGCACGGTCGAAATTAGTAGCCGATATCAAGCTGACTATCCCGGGAAGCGCAAGGCAGGCGAACAGTAGAGCCGCCTCCCGCATACCGACAACCTGCTTAAACTCGCGGTTGTTGGTCAGCAACGACCAGAGTCCTAGAACGACCATCAGCCAAATCAGCTGTCGCGTTGCGACACTGACGGCGAGAGAAAAAAACAAAAAGACCCACATCAGTGGCGCGTTAATGGGATTGTTCTGTGGCATTAAGCGGGTCTCAATGGTGGCGTAACGCGCCATTTATCGTTAGTGGTTAGGGTAACCAAATCAAAGGGTTAACTCCAGCTGAGCGCTTTTTATCTGACAAAGTCTTTGAGGGGCGTTAAAATCCGCCGACGCTTGTACCCTGGATCTAGTCTCGTCTCCCATGCTGTTGTCGCATCGTAAAAAGTTTTTATTCGTTCATATCGCGAAGACTGGCGGCACCAGCGTCAGGGCTGCGCTGCAGCAGTACCGCTGGCGAGACCCTTATTACGCGCCCATCTGGCTGGCTAGCAAGCTGAGTGGTCTTGCTAACCATGAGCTCGGGATCAAGCTGCCGCGCCATGCCAAGGCTATCGCGGCTCAGGAAATGCTGCCCAAGCAGTTTTACGATTCACTCTTTAAATTCGCTTTTGTTAGGAACCCCTGGGACTTGCAAGTCAGCTCGTATCACCATATCCAACGCGAGCGGCCTCATCTGCTTAAGCAAGATGAAACCTTTGATGCATTTCTGCGTCGGAAGTTTGACCCCGAACGACCTTGGCAGTACCACATCGATACCTCGATTACCCCGCAGAGTGACTATTTGGTCGACCTCAAAGGTAATCTGATTGTCGACTTCATTGGCAAGTACGAAACATTGCAGCAAGACTTTACGCATTGCTGCCAAGTTATTGATATTCCTATAATTGAGTTGCCACATCGGCGTCGCGCTGACGATCGATTGGCCTATCGCGATTACTACACCCCCGAAACGCAACGGATGGTCGAAGAACACTTCGCCAGAGACATCGAAATCCTCGGCTACGAGTTTTAGACGCTAGCTTAGCCAGAGTGCATTGGCTACTGGGTGCGAACTTTGGATTTAGGGGTGGCTAAGTTCTACTTCTCAAAAATACCTAAAAGTTCGAGGCACCTGACGGTGGCGTCAGGAGCGAAGCCGTCAGACCCGACCTGTTACTTCGAGCTGTGCGGCCTCAAGCAAGGAACTGACTGATACAACGTCGCTGTCTTCAACGTCGTCATAATCGCTTCGAACGCGATACAAGCTCACTACGCCTACTCGCCGACCCGCTTCGATGTCCGAGGCTTTGTCGCCAATCATCAGAGAACCGGCGGGATCAATACTATGGTCAGCCATAGCCTGTTTCAGCATGCCAGGCGCTGGTTTTCGGCACTCACAGGTCATTAGATAGGAGCCCTGCCCCTCTGTTGGGTGATGCGGGCAGAAATAAACCTCAGTGAGGACAACCCCGTGCTCGGCTAGCGACGCCTTCATTTTCTCGGTAAGCGTCTGATAGTCCGACTCACTGAATATGCCTCGCGCAATCCCTGACTGATTCGTGACAACGATGAGTTCATAGCCTGCATCCTGCAAAAGCCTCATTCCCTCGATGGCACCGGGTAAAAACTCAAATTCGCTCCAATCAGCGATATAAGCGGTGTCTCGGTTGATGACACCGTCCCGATCAAGAAAAGCAGCTTTCCCCATTAAGAGAGCCCCATGAAAGTACTAGCAGTCCGAGGCGGCTGCACGTGTCCTAGGCCAGCGACAGTCGAGATTCGATCAGTTCGCACAATAGATGCCCCACCAAGATGTGCATCTCTTGAATTCGCGCGGTGGTGGATGAGGGAACCACGAGCGCACAATCGACGGCATCTTTTAGCTCACCACCCGACTTACCCGTCAGACCCAGTGTGGTAGCCCCTAGTGCTTTGGCAGCGGCCACGGCCTCCAAGATACTCGGCGAGTTTCCGGAGGTAGAGATCGCGATAAGCACATCACCCTCAGCACAAAGACCCTCTATTTGCCTCGAAAAGACGTGATCATAGCCATAATCGTTGCTAATTGCCGTCAATGCCGAGGTGTCGGTAGTCAATGCCACCGCGGGCAAAGCTCGCCGATCGTTGACAAAACGGCCAATTAACTCCGCCGCTATATGCTGTGCATCTGCAGCCGAGCCACCATTGCCACAGAGGTAAATACGACCCTTGGCGTCGAGACTTTGTGCACAAAGATCGCCCATACGCTCAATAGTCGACGAAAGCGCTGCCATGTCTGCCACTACCGCTTGATGTTCTGCCATTACTGCTTCGATAAGTGCACTCACACGCTGTCTCGCTTCGATACTGATCGCTTATTTTACCGATGGCTCACGCCACCCATGCTCAGGTCCATAGATTACCATCGACTGGTATCGCTCGTATCGCTAAAGCGTCTTATTTGGCTGGTCTGACCTAGCGCTCGAGTCTCCTGTATCATCGGCCGCAAGTCCAAAGGTGGCCCTGAAATGCAGCCAACAAAGAAAATTGCAGTACTCGTCTCTTTTTCTGGCCAGGGCGGTGTCGAGCGTAGCTTCGCTTTGTTGATGAACGAGCTGGTTTCCCGCGGTGTCGCTGTCGATTTGCTATTAATCAAGCGGAATAGCCCCCACCTCAGCGCCCTCTCCCCCGACATTCGGCAGATCCCACTGAAAAATCAACACGCTGCAACTTGCGTGGGTGAGGTGGCGGCCTATCTTGCGCAGGAACAACCCTCAGCGCTTTTGGTAGCCAAGCATCGGGCGATACTGGCATCCATCAAGGCGAAAAAACGCGCGAAGGTTGAGACCCCCCTATTCGGTGTTATCGGCATTAATGTTTCTCAATCGCTAGAAAACCGAAGCGCGCTGCAACGGTGGCAATGGAATTGGTTGATGCGCCGCCACTACCCCAAGCTAACCGGCTTGATCGGCGTGTCAGAGGGCGTAGTTGAGGATTTGCAACAGATCACGGGCATGCCTGATGACCAGGTCACCGCCATTAAGAATCCAGTCACAACAGATGCAATGCTGGAGGAAGCATCGTACCCCGTAGATCATCGCTGGCTTACTGATGACTTTGACGAGCCAGTGCTGATTACGGTCGGAAGACTCACGAAAAACAAAGATCACGACATGCTTCTGAGAGCGTTCGAGCGGATCAATGCCGAGAGGCCATCTCGCCTACTGATTCTCGGTGAAGGCCCCGAGCGCAGCCGGTTGGAGTCACAGATCGCGGCACTGCAACTGCAGGACCGTGTTGAGTTAACAGGATTCGTGGATCGCCCATGGGCATGGATGGCAAAAGCTGACTTATTTGTTCTGTCATCGTTCGCAGAGGGTTCTGGCAATGTGCTCACCGAAGCCATGGCCGTGGGTACCGCCGTGGTGTCTACCGATTGTCCTTCAGGCCCCAGCGAGATGCTCGACGGTGGCAAGGTAGCTCCTCTAGTGCCGGTGGGAGACGATAAGGCACTAGCCGATGCATGCCTAAATGTCCTCAGCAGTCCCGCTGATCCTGAGGTATTAGCGTGCGCAGTAGCGCCTTTCACCGCCGCAGCGTCTGCCGAAAACTATTTAGAATTCATGGGTTTATAGAGACAACCTAGGAAGACAACCACAAGTCTTTCGTCTGTGGAAAGCGCTGACAACAAAACTCATAGGTTGTAGCGAACTGTGATCTTAACGACTCGCTGAGTTCTGGACTGATAGACGCCTCGGGGGATGCGTTGATCACACCCATGTTATTTGCGCTTAATGGTAAGCCCAAAAACGCATGCAGCTCTGACTGAACACTGTCGGTGAAAAGCTCCTCGTAGATCGCAAAAAAGCACTCGTCGGGCTGAAACGCCGATTCAATGGCCGATACGATCGATTCGTAGCGAGTGTGAGCCTGGAATCTGTCGTCCTCGACGTGTTTGAGAAGCAACGCCTCTGCCGATAGCCCTTGGTTATCCGCTGTCGCTAGGTAGTTCTTGGCGCGCCGTGGATCGAGGCTCTGATGGTAGTAACGAGCTGCACTCCAGCAACGATCTACCGGATCTCTCAACAAATAAACCACTTTGGGTTTGAATCCAGTACTGATGAGACGCTCGCGAATCTCGATCAATTGCTCGGCATTCAAGCCCGAATAGTCGGGGGTGATATCGCCGGTATGCGTAATCTCAGAACCAATCAGTTGCTTAAAGTACTGTTCGTAAACACCCGGTCGACGCAACATACGCCACCTGAGCCACTCTTTCTGCGGCCGTCTAAGGAAGTTTCTAAGTGAAGGCTGGGTGAGATGCCCATAGGACAGATAACGGGTCTCCCAGATCCGGTATTCCTTGATCAGGCCCATATCCACCTGGGGCATAGACGACAGGTGTCGGTGAAGCCAGGTAGTGCCCGCTTTTTGAGTTCCGAGCCCAAGAACGAAGTACACCTGCGCGTACTCCGCTAGTTATCGCGATCTTCGAAGCGCTCACGCCGCTTCTCGCCCTGCCTATGTATTGCCACCGGTATCAGCAGCAAGCCAAACAGAATCAACACCCAGAAATCGGCAAAAAATGCCATATCAGCGAGCCTCCGGGGCAACAGCAGTGCCCCAGGCAACGATCTCGGAGACACCCTGGGTGATCAGTGAGGAGGCAAATCGTACTCCCACAACCATAGTCGCTCCCTGGCGCAATGCATCCTCTTGCATGCGATACAGCGCCTCTTCTCGAGCATCGGCCATCAGTTTGGTGTAAGACACCACTTCACCGCCAACAACGTTCTTCAAGACAGCGCCAATATCTCGACCAATGTTTCGTGACCGCGCCGTCGAACCCCGAACCAAGGCGACTGGCGTCATACCTTCAGGCACTTGCTCGATACTCACGAGCTGGACTTGCTCGGGTCTAGTAATCGAAGAGCTCATTGAAATCCCCTATTTATTCCTTGTTAGCTATTTGGATAGGCGGCCATACACTCAACCTCGAGTCGAGCACCCAACGCTAGACCATTAGCTCCGAGCGCAGATCTTGCAGGGTATGGTTTCTCGAAGTAGGTCACATAAACCTTATTAAAATCAGCCCATTCGGCGACATCGGCGAGGAAAATCGTGCATTTCACAACGTCTTTCATCGAAAGACCTTGTCGCTGTAGCACGCCTTGAATGTTCTGCATGATCTGATGTGCTTCCGGCACCATGCCTCCGGGCGCGAGCTCGCCCTTGTCATCGGTGCCCACTTGGCCCGACAAAAAAAGTAAATCCCCTACTCTGGCCGCCTCAGAAAATGGGTACCCCAAACTAGCGCCCGGACCCGTATCCAAGCGCTGCGCAGTAACCGGGGCTGATAGCAGTAGCAATGATGCAGCTACCATGATTAGTCGTCGCATAGTGGGCTCCCTCACCTTTTCTCGAATATCCCTAAATGTAGCATGCATCGCTGCGACTCTGGTGTTCGCTGATGGTACCATCGCGCCCGCTGAGGACCGACCATGCCGATTGAATCAATTCTCCTATTCATACCCACCATCGCATCGGTGTCACTGACGCCCGGGTTGTGCATGACCCTCGCCTTCACATTGGGCATCTCGATTGGTTACCGCAGAGCACTTTTCATGATGGTTGGCGAACTACTGGGGGTGGCCACCGTCTTTTCACTGACTTTCTGGGGCTTGGGTTGGCTGCTGTCCAGAGATCCGATCTTCTTCTCGCTGCTCTCGTTGATTGGTGGCCTTTACCTGCTTTATCTAGCCGTGAACTTGTATCGAGAGCCCATGAAGGCCATTACTACCCACAACGACGTCAGCACGTCGCCTTGGCTATTGGCATCGCTTGGCTATGTAACCGCCGTCATGAACCCCAAGGGCTGGGCATTTCTGATGGCATTGCTACCCGGATTCGTGGTTGCAGACGCTTTACTACTCCCGCAATGGCTGATCATGCTGGGCATCATGCTTTCGACCGAGTTTCTATCACTGTCACTGTATGCAAGCGGCGGGGAATGGTTGGCTCAGCGTGTATCCGGTGAGGACGCTCGCATCAACCCCAATAAAATTGCAGCCACCGTGCTGGGCTTCGCCGCCCTTTGGGTGCTGTCCGGTGCCCTTGGTTAGTATCTACTCGTTCCTGATT
>Ga0213858_10000783_pt1 | contig 15035 bp, 10 predicted proteins | sample PICome_FD_160122 | JGI IMG/M metagenome (GOLD analysis project Ga0213858, IMG submission 160122) | Coastal seawater microbial communities near Pivers Island, North Carolina, United States - PICO245 | ecosystem: Environmental > Aquatic > Marine > Coastal | place: USA: North Carolina | collected... | reverse complement strand
CATCCCACAGCCGCCAACATTGCAAGGCATAACCAGGCGGTTTGCTGTATGGAGCCGCTTGTCGCGAAGTCCTTCTTCGAGATCATGTGATACCTATTCAGGCTCTTCCGTATTTGGGTATTCATTGTCACGCTCTTCGTTGTCACGATTTCAAGCCGCGAAATTCACCGCTTACCGAGATGCCTGCTGTTGGATCCCAGCGACAGGTATCAGCGGTGTTCAACAAAAGTCAACGTCTTCGTATCAGGCAAGCACTGCAACGCAAGGAAGCATGGCACCGCAATCCTGACTTGTTCCAGGGTCTGTCTCGACAACTGTTCCGCCAAAGAAAAACGGCAGGAAACCGTTCTCACCGAGGCTTCCGCTGCCGGCCCCTCTGAGAATTCTCCTCCGCGACACCGCAGTGTGAACAGCGAAGAATCGCATCAGAAAACGCGTCAAAAGGAGCTGACTTGCTACGGGTTGAACCGTTCGCAAAGCCGCACTCCAACGGAAAGTTCGGGAACCTCTCGCTGGAGTCTCAAAACCAATCACAGTTCCTGAAGGCTGGCAGCCGCAAAATCAATCTGCAGCTCCGTGGTCTCGCCCTCTTTAATCTCTACTTCCAGCTTTCGCTCCACAAAGTTACCCCTGGCCGCTTCGTGCCAGACGATGAAGCTGTGCGTTCCAACCGGAAGATCGGCAATCTCAAATTCACCGGCCTCGCTTGTCACTGCCCCGAACTGGTGATCCAGCGGCAAGTGCCATGCGTTCATCCAGGCGTGATAGTCACATTTCACGGCGAGCGGAACGGATTCCGACTTGCCGTAGACAATTTCCAGCTTGCCCTCGCGGTCATTCGGAGCAACCCCCGAGTTGACTGCATTGTTCTTCGATGGATACGTGTGCGTGTTGTGCGCCACCGCGTCCCCACTGAGTACTCGAACCGTCCGGTTGACAGGCACGATCATGGTGTGAGGGTAGAAACGACAGTTCTTCTGGTCAAAAATCATCGTCTCACCGGCTGCCTCCGCAGGACGGCTGCCTTTGGGCTTCTTCGGCAGATAGACAAACACATTCGAAACGCCGCCATTCGCGCCGACCATCAGACGCTCGTCGGGAACGTCGACGGCCGCACATACTTCAGCGTCTTTGATGGCTGCCCCGGATGACACCAGCAATGGCAACTGGGGCGCGTTTGTCATGACGACCCGACCACGCAGATTACCAACAGGCAGTATTGTGTCACCAGTGTCCGCCGCGCCGCTGGTCTCGGAACTTGCGTCGAGAATAAAGGTCACCTCAGGAACCGTAACCGCTCCACCGCCGTACTCAGAACAGCCAGTTGCTGCCACCAGTGACAGAGAAGCCGCAACCGCGGTCAATATCGCATTTTTCATCAACATCTCAGTCTTCTCCTCCTGCTGCCGCCTCAGTTCCCTTTGCCGCTGGAGGCTCGTAGACAACAGGTCCAACATCTTCCAGAAGTGTGGAATAATTCATGAGTGCATCACGAACTGCGATGACATGGGCATCCGGATCACCGGAGAACTTGTCCGGGAACTGTTCGGCGTTCTTCGCGAAGTTCACAGGCATTGAGGTGTACGGTGTGATCCATGATGGTCTGTACAGCCAAAGCTTCACCCAGTCCGAACGCAGACGATTCTGCACCTCGTTCAGGTTTGGTCCCTGAATGTCTTTCGCCGGGTCAGAAGCTTTGAACTTCCTCGAGCCAACTGAGTGACACTTGATGCAAAGGGGACCGTTCAACAACGCCCATGAGTCGCCGAGGTAGTCCTGCCCGGTCTGCATGTGCCCGGCAGATACAAGCTGCTGCTCACGCTCGGTCAGGTAATCCTTGTCCCGAGGCAGTTGTTCTTCGTAGGGGAATTCAGCACCATCCACTGCAGCAAAATAATTTGCCAGCGTCCGAGCCTCCTGAGGCGTCATGTTGAACCGCGGCATTCTCAGCACAGTGGTGTATCGAATTTTTCCTGGCTCCAGCAGGAAGGAATACAACCAGTCCGGCTGAACCTTAATTCCCTCCTGATAAAGCGGTGGCGGTGCGGCCTGCCATGCCAGTTTACGCTGATCAACCTTTCTCCAACTGAGCAGTTTGTCAACCAGCAGTTCAGCAAAGCGACCGCCGCGAGCATCCTGGTAGTCCAGCAATTGTGACTCAAGGAACGTCACCGGGGACCCCGGAAGCAGCAGGCGGCTTTGTTCGGCATCGCCGAACTCAACGGGTTCCCAAACTTCAAAACCATACTCGCGGAATTCGGGATCTTCTTTCTCGGGATCGGGCTTCAGCGTCACCATTCCATGGAAGCTGGCAACGTCAAGATCCACCTTGTCACCGAAAAGTTCCATGCTGTGCGTTTGGCCGGTTCGCCCGTTACTCGGTGGACGAATCTTCAACAACTGCTCGAGGGCGACCTGGTGATCACCTGCTGTCAACGGAGTCGACTCAAGCTCGGTCAAGTCACCAGCGAAGGTGATTTTCGGCAACTCGACAACATGGCAACCCGTACAGTTGTACTTTGCGAGGAGGAACTCGCCCTCGATGCGCGTTTTCTCTCGCACATCCGGTTTGTAGACGTACTCCGTGGGTGGTGGCTCAGCAACCAGCCCAAGCACAAACGTGGCGATTGCCTCGATCTCGTCTTCCTGCAATGGGAACTTCGGCATTCGCAATCGGTCTGCATAACCCTTTGTATCAGCCTTTTTGTAGTCATAGCTGCGAGGTCCCCGAAGCTTCTGCCACAGGAATCCGGCTCGCCCATGCCGTTGCAGGCTGTCAAAGAAGTAGGAGGCAGACAGTTCGCTCTCAGCTTCGTTCTCGTCAAATTGTCCCTGTTCCAATCCGCCAGCCTTCGCCTTCTTGCGAGCAGTCAGGATCCGTTCATGCGTGGAATCGAATTCTGAGGAGGCAGGTTCACCATGGTGGTGCAGGTACTCTTCAATATGTTCGAAACCCAGTTTGCTGGTGTCTTTTCGACCCCAGTCCTGAAGTGCCACGCCGATTGGTCGGGCATCTTCATAACCTGGAACTTCGTGGCAGGCGTAGCAGCCATATCGAGAGATTGTCTTCTTTCCTACGTACTGTAGCTTCATCTGCTTCCAGGCTTCCGCATCAGCAGGACTGCCATCTTCAGTGGCCAGTACGATTTCATCGCCGATCACACTGTCCCGTGCCTGCGGAAAGTTGCCGGAAGCCGCGATTTCCTGAGCAGCTTCCAGTCCAAACCGGCCCTTGGAGAGATACAGGACAACCAGTTCGTCAAGTTCCGAATCGGTGTACTGCGATGCCGGGAATGTTTCCGCATCACCCTGAGCCAACAGGAATGCCGTGATGTCGGCGGCGGGATCGATCATTGTTTCGCCGTCGGTGTCCGGATAGGCATCCAGGTACAGGTTCGGCATCCGAGTCTTTGTGTGGTATCGCTCCGGCTCGCGGAGCCATGTGTAAAGCCAGTCGCTGAACGACGGATCATCTGAGTTACGCTTCAGTTTGCGATGAATATCGCTGATGTTCGGGCCAAAGTCTGCTTTGGACTCCGGTACCGCGGAGTGCTGATGACAGGCCACGCAGCCACGCTCTGTGAAGAGCGTCTCGCCGCGCGAAACATCCGGGGCGTAGCCATCTGCCGGAACCAGCAGTTCCATTTCCTCAGAACCCGTCATCAGTACGGTGGCAATACCAGCCAGCTCGTCAGCCTCTAACCCCGCGGTGTGGGATGCTTCAGCATCCGGGAGGTGATCATGCAGAGCAAAGAATTGAGGCATCTTTGTCGACGGACGATATCTCTGCGGAATCTCCGTCCAGTACTGGATGAATTCCGAAGTGGTTTTCTGAGCGATGTGACGAAGACTTGGGCCCACCTTTCTCAACTTGCCTGCTACCTGGCTTGGGTCCGCCGCAACTGCAGCAGCTTCCTCAGCAGTCTGTGGCTCAACACGCAAATCCGGCCCGATCGCTTCGCCGCCATCGTATCCGTGGATCTCATGACAGCCATAGCAGCCATACTTCTGGATCAACTGCCAGCCGCGTACGACTTTGGGAGCCGACGCCCCGTACTCGGGATGAACTCCCAGCTCCTGGACGCTGTGATGACACTTGATGCATCCTGACTCGATGAACCGCTCCGGCTGCATCGGGTACTCCCAGAAGTGGTTTGGGTGGAACCCATATTCGTGGTGCCATTCGTCTGCGATCTGAGGATCGTTTGGAGAGTGTTCGGCGTTTCCGAAACTGGTCCCTGAGCCCTGCCCATCATGGCAAATCGTACAGCCGAATTTGCCAACCGGGTGCGGGGAGGATGCTGAACAGTACAGATCGGTGTTGGGATGGGTGGAGAACGGCTGGGGAAACTCACCCGCCTTGACCCAGTCCTGCAGGTCCTCGGTTTCCGGATGTCCGGCCGGATATGCCGGGACCCCACCTGAAGCCGTCTTATCGATGTTCAAGTGGCAGGTGCGACACCTGTCAAAGCGAGCGATGGTTGCCATTCCAAGCGTGATATCAAGGCCTGGGACCCAGTCCTGAACCACTTTCAGGTGGGAGTTGAACCCATCGATAATTGGCAGTTCCATCAGCGAGCGTTTTAAGCTGCTGACCGTTGACGACGGGGCAATGTTTTCCAGTGAAGCCAGGACACGGTCTGCCTCAGCAGTGACTTTCGTCTTTTCTGCTTCAAGATCAGCGACTCGCGATGTCAGTTGCTTTACCTTCGTTTGCAATTCAGCAAGCTTGTCCTGCTCCATATCGATCACGATTTGCTTATCGTCGCAAATCTTCTGCCGTTCTTCGTACGCGAGTAGCGCACTCCGCAGCACTTCATCAGGCATGGCATCGCGAACTGCGAGGTCGTAGTTGGCTCGGGCTTCATCACGATCCGAGTTTTGGAATTTCAGTTCCAGTTCCAATCCCTCAACCAGCCGGATTTGGGAATCGAGCGACTCAAACAGCCCTGCGTCGTCCAGTTTGGCTTCCGTCAGTTCGCTCTGAGCCTCGGCGAGTTCCGCGTCGAGCCTGTTGACCTCATTCTGATACTGCTTCGTTTGCAGATTCTCGAGATCCTGGGAGCGCATGCTGGCGTCAATGTCAAACGCGGTGCGTTGATAGGAACGCCACTCGTCATCCTGATCCTGTTTGAGCATCAGGAACACAGACAACAGCATAATGAGGCTGCTGGCCGCGAAAACCGCGTGGAGTGACTTTTGATTCCAACGATAGTCGTCTGTTGCTGGCATAAGTCTGATTAAGCCCGAAGGCTGTCCTCAACGGTAGAAAGATTGAGAAACCTAACGACAACACCTGAGTGTTTAACCGAGCAGGGGGGGCAGGGATAACTGCCGACCTGTCTTTGTCTTAGATATTGAAAAACCACTCCGGGATACCCACGATGTACTTCAGTGAAAAAGCCCAGCGAAGCAGCATCTTGATCGGCAGGATCGCCATCCAGAGGATCAGATTGGAGAACACGAGGAACCTGATCAGCCCCATTCTTATGAAGTAGCTACGCAGAATCGTCAGTCCCATCAGGGGTGGCAGTACTGCGAAGTAACCAATGATCAGAATGATGCCGGGAGACTCCCGCAGCAAAATTGTCAGCAGGTCCGAGCCTTTGGGGATGCCCCCTAACCAATCCCAGAAGAATTCACTCAGGTTGACGTTGTTGGCCGCTTCGACCTTGTGGACATCCCAGTACTCGTAGATCCCGAAGAAGTTCCAGTTAGGACCACGCAGGAATGTCCCGAGAACGATTAACGCAACCCACAGCGGCAGGAACCCGAAGAGGAAGGTTGAAACGGCAAAAGCTCGCTCTTTGAAGCAATAGTAACCGTTGCCGACTTTGTTGAAGTCAATGTAGGGAATGGCCATTAACCCCCCCAGAATGATGCTGGGCAGCACAACGCCGGCAAGCCATGGGTCGAAGTAAACCAGCATCTCCTGCAGTCCGAGGAAGTACCACGGTGCTTTTGATGGATTAGGAGTCTTCACAGCCGAGCCGGGCTCTTCCAGAGGCGCCTTCAGTGCGATTCCCCAGAAGATCAGCAGAGCAGTCAACAGAACCATGCAGATCAACTCGGTGTAGACGAGGTCTGGCCACACCAGAACCTTCTCGTTGTTCTCCTCTTCGAACAGCGGTCGCCCTTCAGCCATACGACGGTCGTTGTCAACCGCACGGCGAAAGTAGATCCACGTGCAAAATGCAACGATAAAGAGCATTGCAACAATGGGGACATTGTCCGGCTTACCAACAATCTGCCGGAAGTCGTAGTCTGTCATGCTCAGCCCCATGAATAACAGGGACAGGTTCAGCAGAACCCACGACACTTTGGGCTTGGTCCACCATTCACGCAGGGCAATCAAGGCCCAGAAACCAGCGATGGAAAGGGCGAAATACAAAACCGGGTTGGAAAAGTACCGGTCAAAATTCACCTTGAAGACTTCTGGCATGTAGATCAGGAAGCCGTCCGGCGGATACGTAAAGTGATAAAAACAGACCATTCCGAGGATGGATGAGTAGATCGCCCAGGGTGTTGCCCGAGGCAATCCGTTGGCGTACTCCCCATCATGATGAAAGGCCTGAACAGTCCAATACAGATTCATCAACAGCATGACGAGGTAGTACCAGCCGAGTCCGACAAGTACGCTCGCTGTGAGATCCGGGTGTGCATTCAGCATGGACGGAAACCTGAGTTCTGATGTTATTCTGGAAGATTGAGTGACTGTCCGATTTTGTCTGTCGCCGGAACATCGTCCGGAAGTTCGGCTTCAGGACGACGAGGGCCCCGACGAATCACGCGGTCGAGTGTTCTTCAGCCACAACGGCCGGAGTGACGAATCACAACGGCTGGCTGATACCACCATCCTTGCGAACTCTCCAGAAGTGGATCGCGATCAATCCGCTCACAACAACCGGGATTGCAACACAGTGCAGAATATAGAAACGGTTCAAAGTCGCTTCCCCAACGAACCGACCGCCAAGCAGAAGGAATTTTGCGTCAGAAGCGTTCGTGATCAGTTCGTATCCACTGGTGTTGAAGACCTGAAAACCGGGACCCTCTACACCAAGGAACGGTGTTGCCTTGGCCATGTTGGAGCCCACGGTGATGGCCCAGATCGCCAACTGGTCCCACGGGAGCAGATAGCCGGTAAACGAAAGCAGTAAGGTGAGTACCAGAAGCAGAACCCCGATGACCCAGTTGAATTCCCGGGGCGGCTTGTAGCTGCCCGTCAGGAAGACACGGTACATATGCAACCAAACCGTGATCACCATCGCATGAGCACCCCAGCGGTGAATCTCACGCATAATTCCCAGCGTCTGGACATCGCGGAGTGCCTGAATGTCGTAAAACGCCCACTCCAGAGTCGGGCGGTAGTAGAACATCAGCAGAATGCCTGTAATGGCTTCCACGAGGAACAGGAAGAACGTGATTCCACCCATGCACCACGTATATGACAGGGCGATACCCTGTTGTTTGATGGACACGGGATGAAGATGCAGGAAAAAGTTCGTCAGCATCACCACGACACGGTTTCGCCGGTCGGTAGGTGCTGGATGACGAAACACGCTTTTCCAGACTTGTGAGTTTCTGATGTAATCGCCGACTGACACGGGAACCTCTCAGATGGTCGTGAGTTTGTGTAGTTTCAATTCGGTGACATTTAGGTCCGGCGTAGCCCTCGGGCTTTAGCCAACACCCACAAAGCTTGATGGATTCGCCCACTGTCCAAGCTCACGCTGGAACTTGACGCTCTTGTCCACTTCCAGCATGCCGTCTTCAGAAAGCCTGAGACCAACACGTTCCAGCGGCCGTGGAGCAGGGCCCTCGAAGTTGATGCCGGTCTTGTAGAAACCGGAGCCATGGCAAGGACATTTGAACTTCTGTTCGCCTTCCAGCCAGTTCGGTGTGCAGCCAAGGTGGGTGCAAACGGTGCTGAGTGCGTAGATGCAGCTGACGCCGTCCACGGTGTCGTTGACGACCCAGATGTTGAACTGGGCCTGCCACTTTGTGGATACCATGCCCGGGGCGTAGTCAGTAGGCGGCCCAATCTTGAATTTTGTGGGTGGTTCTACCAGGACATTCGGCATCATGAATCGTGCGAGTGCCAGCCCGGAAGCCGCAGCAGTGGCAGCGAATGATGTCCATGCGATGATAATCGGCGTACAGATGGTTGCGGTGACAGCCGACAGAAATGATCGCCGTTGCACAGCAGCTTTTGGTGCTGCGGGTAACTTGCCAGGCAGGGGGCGTGATGGCAAAACCACCGCCGGTTTCGCAGCTGTGCCATCCTTCGCCGAGCGGGCAGCACGGATCATTTCGGCAGGCGACATCCCGGCGGCAGCAGTTGTGTCGGCCTTGGCTGCTGCCGCTGGGTTTCCCTTTGCTGCGGCCGGTTTGGCCGCTGCGGGCTTTGCGCCAGCTCCACCACCGCGAATCGACGCCAAAATGTCTGCGGTGCCGGCCGGTGCTGCGGCCGGCTTGGCCGCTGCGGGCTTTGCGCCAGCACCACCACCGCGAATCGACGCCAAAATGTCTGCGGTGCCACCCGGTGCTGCGGCCGGTTTGGCGGCTGCGGGCTTTGTGCCAGCACCACCACCGCGAATGGACGCGAGAATGTCTGCGGTGCCGGCGGGCGCTGGAGCGGCCGCTGGTGCAGCAGGCGTTTCCTCAGGAGCCGGTGCGGCTGCAGCAGGGGCTTCATCAGCGTCACCGGCGGCGGCAGCTTTTTGAGCACGAATCTTCGCGAGGATATCGTTTGTGGATGGCTTGGAATCGGACATTCTGAACCTGCCAGCGATCTCGGGGATCAACTTTGCGAATTTTGTGCGGTCTGTCGGACGCCCAAAGACGAGTGAGGGCACGGGAAAATCCAGCAAAATCCGACATACGATCAAAGGATTCTGTCTCTGGTGTTTCGGACTGACAAGGTGGTGCCAGGACAGCCAAATCCTTTTCTCGAAGGCAGGAAGTGAGCGAGAGTTTTCTCAAGGCGTCGGAACCTGCGCGGATCGCTCAAACCGTTCTTCACGGTTGTCTTTTTTTGCGGAAATTGGCCGGTTCCGGATCAGTCAGGGTGTTTTGGTTTGAACGTTTCGCCGGTTATGCTGGTCTGGCTCGTTTTTCTGAATCCCATTTCCGGGGAAAAACGAGGGCTGCTGCGGAGGCCGGCCAGGTTTCAATTGCCGTGTTCTCGAGCAAACCAGGCCTCGGGAAGTGTCCTGAGCAGGTCGGAGGCAATCATCGCGCGGGGCGTCAAGCGAGCGGCTGCTATATCCCCGGCGAGTCCGTGGACATGGACGGCATGACAGGCTGATTCAAAGGCCGGGATCCCCTGACCGGTGAGGGAGGTGATGATCCCGGTTAGCACATCTCCGCTGCCACCGGTGGCCATACCGGAGTTGCCGGTTTCGTTGATGTAGTGTCGAGTGCCATCCGTGACGATGGTGCGAGGGCCCTTCAGCACGACAATGATCCCGTGCTGACGTGCAAATTCTGAAGCCAGCCGAAGGCGGCGTTGCTGCTGCTCCTGAACAGGCACTGCGGTCAGTCGTGCGAATTCGCCAGGGTGCGGTGTGATGACAATTTGAGAGGCTGTTCGTTGTGGCCGTGACAGCAGGTTATGCCGCGCGCAGATGTTCAGGGCGTCGGCATCGAGAATGAGTGGAACGGCTGTATCAGTCAGCAGAATTCTGAGCAGTTGCACTGCCCCGTCCGAAGTGCCGAGCCCGGGGCCGCACCCCACTGCATCCTGATCTGCCAGGAGCATCGACACCGTCGACCTTTCCGGGGGCCGCAGGCCTGTTTCGTCGCCCGCGAGCACTGCGGTCATCAGGCACGGCTCGAATGCGGCGATGACTGGCTGTGTCGACTGAGCCGAAACCGTACGGACAAGCCCGGAACCCGATCGCAGCGCTGCCGTTCCGGCGAGGCACAGTGCGCCGCTCATTCCTGGTGAACCGCCGAACAGAGTTATCCGACCGAAGGTGCCTTTATGTGCGTCCTCGGGACGTGATGGCAGCGCCGGGAGTGATTCGCAGGATTGTTCTGGATGCGAGTCAGTCATGAATTCAGGATTCCTGCGGCGGAATGGCGCGTCTGCGAAGTGCAGCACCGCCGGAGAGATTCAGGACGGTTGCGAAGCCGTGCTGCAGAAGAATTCTCTGGGCCGTGTGAGCACGGATGCCAACGCCACAACTGACCACTGTTGGTCGCGCAGGGTCGAGTTCGTGCAGACGTTCTCTCAGTTCATCTACGGGGATCGCATGGAACTCGTCGCACTCGGTCAGCGGTGTTTGTTCGATTTCCCCGGCACTGCGTACATCCACGACCTGCCAGCCCGCAAGATCCGCATCGGCATCCAGCATTGCTCCAAAGCCGTCCAGCTCATTGCAGGCTGTGAATGCCGCCTGATGGATTGGGTCACGTGCGGAACCGAAAGGGGGCGCGTAGGTCAGATCCAGTCCGGCGAGATCTCGCACGGTGCCCTGCAGAGACATCGCAGTGGAGATGACATCAATGCGTTTGTCGATTCCCTGCTTGCCAACTGCCTGAGCTCCCAGAATTCTTCCCGTGTCGGGAGCAAAAACCAGCTTCAGTGTGATCTGGGTTGCCCCCGGGTAATACCCGGCGTGACTGGCAGCGAGCACGGTCACACTGCGGGCCAGGATTCCCATCTGCAGTGCCTGCCGGACCGACAGTCCTGTACAGGCTGCCGTCTGGTGAAAGACTCGCAGAATGGCGGTCCCCATCACGGCTGCAGCGGGGCTGGCTCGGCCAGTCACTGCATGTTCCCCGGCGAGGCGTCCGGCTCGCGTTGCCGGTCCCGCGAGGCTGATTCGCTGTGTGATATTGGCAGGGCCGAATCGATATTCGCAGGCGTCCCCGGCAGCATAGATTTCGGGGTCGGACGTTTGTTGGAATTCATTGGTCAGAATCCCTCCCGATGGCCCGAGTTCCAAATTTGCCGCGACGGCCAGTTGGGTCTCGGGGCGGACGCCGATTCCCAGCAAAACGAAAGAGCCCGAAAGCGTGGTGCCGTCCTGCAGTGTGACTCCCGTCGTTCGCTGCTGTGTGCCGTCGATCTGCTGCAGAGGCTGTCCGCAGTGAATCTCCACGCCGGCAGCCCGTAGCTCTTCCGCAATCGGGAAGCTCATTTCCCGATCCAGCAGTGGCAGGACCTGATCCGAAGCTTCAACCAGCTTGACGCTGCAACCGCGACGCACCAATTGCTCAGTCATCTCCAGGCCGATCATTCCGGCGCCAACAACAATGACCGCTTGTTGAGCTTCCGCAGTGATCGCTGCGTGGATGCGATCCATATCGCTGAGTGATCGCAGGGTATGGACGCCTGACAATTGTGCGCCAGGAATGTTCTGCCCAACCGGACGCGCTCCCGGACTGAGGATCAGTCGATCCCATGGAAGTTCGTATGTTTCTTCGCCATTGCCGCAAGCGACCTGCACGGTGCGTTCGGTGCGATTAACGGACGTGACTTCGGAATGTGTGCGGACGTCAATGCGAAATCGCTTCCGCAACAGTTCAGCAGAAGCTACGAGCAGTTTCCTGCGGTCTGAAATCTCACCACCAATGAAGTACGGCATACCGCAGTTGCCGAAGGAGACATCTCCGTCTCGTTCCAGCAAAATAATCTCTGCCGATTCCGAGCAGCGACGTGCACGTGCGGCAGCAGAGGCGCCGCCCGCTACTCCTCCAACGATCACAATTCTCAGGGGCTGGTCGGGCATCGCTGTGGACTTCCAGTGCAGGGTATGCTGCAGACCTGCTGCAGCGAAATTCAACGACAGATTTCAGGCTGCGAAGAGATCCTGCCGATCCGCCGGACTGTTCGGGGCACTCTCGCCCTGCAGCAATTCACAGATTCGCCGGGCGGCATTGTCGCTGGCCCCCGGAACTGCTGTTGTTGCTGACAGCTGCCGGAATTCGCGGCGATGGGCGGCAAACACATCGGGCTGCCGGATCCAATGAAGGGAGATTTCAGCGATCTCGGTGATGTCTGACTGCGGATTTCCACTGGAGATAAATTCCGGCATCAGCTCCCGCTCGGCAATCAGGTTGGGCAGTGTGATGAAGCGACAGTGCATGAGGAACCGTGAGAGAAAACGGCTGATCGAACCGATGCGGTAGAGCACGATTCCGGGGCGCTGTCGGGCCAATAGTTCGAGGCTGATAGAGCCGCTGACAAGCAGGCAAAAATCAGCTGCCGCAATGACTTCCGGAGTTTTTCCCAGCTGATAGGCAAGACGCAGTTCCGGGTGAATCCGCTGTTGAATTTCCTGACACAGGTTCAGCTGATCTTCCCGATAGCTTCCCACAACCCAGCGAACTTCGGGAATCTCAGCGGAGATTTTTGAAGCAATCTGCAGTTGCACTTCCCAGTTTGCGGCAATTTCGTGTCGCCGTGAACCGGGAAGCAAAGCCACGACAGGTTGTGCCCCTGTCCCGCGGATTGTGCGGACCAGTTCCTCGTCAATTGGATAATCCGCAGCCTGATCAAAAAATGGGTGTCCGACATGGCTGCATTCGATTCCCCGGTCTCGATACCAGTTGTACTCGAACGGCAGTGTGCACAGCACATGGTCAACCCAGCGTCGGACTTTCTTCAGTCGCCATGGTGCCCATGCCCACAGTTGGGGAGGAAGATAGTAGATCACAGGGATGCCGCGTTTCTTTGCGGCTTTGGCAATCCACCAGTTAAAGCCGGGGAAGTCGACCAGCACAACAGCGTCGGGAGGCGAACTGTCGAAATGAGCCTCCGCCAACTGGACCAATCGGCGAAAACGTGCCAGCAGCGGCAGGACGCGAAGAAAGCCCATCACCGCCATCGTGGTCAGTTCGAACAGCAAATGGCAGCCGGCGGCCTGCATCGCCGGGCCGCCAAATCCTTCCAGGCGGATTTCAGGATTCAGTTTCTGCAGTGCGGAGGTCAGCCGAGCAGCGTGCTGGTCGCCGCTTGGTTCGCCCGCTGAAAAGAAAATCCTCATACCGCTGTGCCCGCCCCGTGGTAGTCCGTCGAATTGCTTGCCTGGAGCCATAAAGCTCTGTTCCGTCAGAAATTTTGTTCCGCTGCAGCCCTGCCGATTTTGACAGGAACGGTCGGAAAGGTCTAGACTTGCCTGAATCAGGATCGTGCTGCGATTGCCTGACCGGCACGGAACAGCCGGGAGGGCACGCCACCAGCGACTGGCCGGGAATTCGAGGCGGTGGCTGGACGCGTGAACCTGACGCGGAGTTTTCTTTCCGCAGGCATTGTGATGCCTCGGTGTATGTTCAGCATGGATGTGTTCAGCATGGATGCCAAAATCAAGGATCGTACCACGCAGGTTGTCTGCGTCATTCCCGCTCGCCTGGAGTCTTCGCGGCTTCCCCGCAAGTTACTGCTGGACGCCGGTGGAAAGCCGCTGATACAGCACGCGTGGGAAGCAGCCACCGCCTGCCCTGAATTCAGCGAAGTGGTGATCGCGACAGACTGCACGGAAATTGCCGCTGTTGTGGAGCGATTCGGGGGGCGGGCAGAGCTGACGCGCGATCATTCCAGTGGCACTGATCGGATTGCTGAGGTCGTGGAACGCTGCTTTTCGAATGCTGATATTGTGGTCAACCTGCAGGGCGATGAACCTGAACTCAGCAGCGATGTTGTGGCGGCCCTTGTGCAAACGATGCGACGGGGGGATGCAGAAATGGCGACGGTGGCCGCACCGTTGGCTTCTGCCCGGTTGATTCGCGATCCGTCCTGCGTCAAAGTGGTTCTGGACCAAAGCGGAAATGCCCTGTACTTCAGCCGTGCGCCCATTCCACACAGTCGAGATTTTTCGATCGAGCAAGTACTGGAGGCCGTTGAGCCCACGCCATTTTTGATGCATGTCGGTCTTTACGCGTTTCGGCGTGAATTCCTGCTGAAACTGACTCAGATGCCGCCATCGCCGCTGGAACAACTGGAGAAGCTGGAACAGTTGCGTGCGCTTCAGGCCGGGGCCCGCATCGCTGTTGCTGTGGTGGATCACGCCGCAGCCGGAATCGATACCGCAGATGATTTTGCGGCGTTTCTTACTCGCCTTGACCATTGTCCGGAACGGCGTGCTGCCTGATCCGTTGCTGCAGGAGTCAGCCGTTGGCCAGGGCCGACGGCGTTTCTGGCTGGCCCTGAAACCTCAGCCTCGGCCCACATACAGCTGATCGCGGGGCAGCACGATGGCGTCGAGGAAGTTGACATCGAGCGGCATCTGCAGCATTGCCATGGCCGCCTGCACGATTGATTCCACAGGCATCATAGGCTCGGAATCTGAATCCAGTGCAGTGTTTTCCCGTCGTTCGACCAGCACGTTGCCGGGGTGCAGGCAGCTCACGCAGATTCCCAGTTCCCGGCCCTCGAGAGCGGTGGCGTGAGTCAGGCCCTGAACGCCGAACTTTGCTGCGGTGTAGGCAGCAGAGTGCATGCGCGGACGTTGAGCTGAGATGGATCCAATATTCAGGATCCTCCCGCCGCCGGATTCTTTCATGCTGCGAAATGCTGCTTTTGAGCACAGGAATGCACCAGTCAGACAGGCACCAACGACGTTGTTCCAGGCGTCGAGACTCAGTTCTTCAACCGGTCCGCCGTCAAAGTTTCCGGCGTTGTTGATCAGGATGTCCACCGGGCCGAAGCAGGATGCGGCCGCAGCGAATAATCTCTGGACATCCGGTTCAGAGGAAACATCGGCAGAAACCGCATGCAATTTTTCCGCATCACCGCCAAGGCTGGCGACCGCTGACTGCAGTCGGTCCTCGCTGCGTCCGCACAGCACAATACGATCGCCAAGCTCAAGAAATCTGCGGCACAGCCCGAGCCCAATGCCTGATCCGCCACCAGTAATAATCACTGTCCGTGACTGATTTCTCTCCGACGCCATGCTTTTGCTCCAGGGCCTGATTCCAAATCCACCGCTGCCGCAATTTTATGCCTGTCGCGGGAATCTGTGCAAACGGGATGAAAAGAATGCTTGTCCGGCAGCGATGAGATGCATCAATAGCTACGGAGCGTCGAA
>Ga0213858_10000782_pt1 | contig 15043 bp, 16 predicted proteins | sample PICome_FD_160122 | JGI IMG/M metagenome (GOLD analysis project Ga0213858, IMG submission 160122) | Coastal seawater microbial communities near Pivers Island, North Carolina, United States - PICO245 | ecosystem: Environmental > Aquatic > Marine > Coastal | place: USA: North Carolina | collected... | reverse complement strand
ATGGCCGCCACACCACCCACAAGCACCAATTGGTGCATTCCCGCATCGCGGCAGCAGCGCAGGCTCCGCTCCACCAGCACATCCGCCACCACCTGCTCAAAACTGGCCGCGAGATCGGCCCAGACGGAGGCTGCGGAGTCGCCTCCCACCAGCTCGGCTTTGCAGGTTTCCACCTGGCGCAACATCGCTGTTTTCAAGCCACTGAACGAGAAGTCGTAGGGGTGGAAGCCCCCCTCCCGCCGCGACACCCGCCCCTTCGGCAGGGAGAACCGTGAGGCATCACCTTGAGCAGCCAGGGCCTGGATCGCCGGGCCGCCCGGATACGGGAGGCCAAGCAACCGTGCCACTTTGTCGAAAGCCTCGCCCGCCGCGTCGTCGTGGCTGCGCCCAAGCCGGGTCATCGCACCATCCGCGGCCACCTGGATCAGCTCCGTGTGTCCGCCGCTGACGAGAAGCACCAGGTAGGGAGGCGTTGGAGGGGTGTCGCCCAACAACACCGAGGCGAGATGTCCTTCCAGGTGGTGCACCCCCAGAAAGGGCTTGCCATGCAGAGCCGCCAGGGTGCGGGCGCTCACCGAGCCCACCATCAGAGCGCCCACCAGGCCAGGCGCCACGGTGGCGGCCACGGCATCCAGTGCATCGATTCCGAGCCCGGAGTGTTCGAGGACCTCGTCCACCAGCGTGGGCAACGCCTCCACATGGCGGCGGGAAGCGATCTCCGGCACAACCCCACCCCACTGGGCATGCTCCTCAACCTGAGAGGCAATGCGGTGAGCGAGCACCTCAAGGCGGCTGCCGTTCTGCCGCACGACGGCCGCCGCCGACTCGTCACAACTTGTTTCGAGCGCCAGCACTGTCGGCATCGCTTTCCAGAGCCTCCCCTACTGTCCGTGTGTGACATCCTGCCGTCCGGGGCAGGCCTAATCAGGAATCGATCCGATGCGTCGTCTCTTCGCCCTTGCGCTTTCGGCCCTGCTCATCGTCGGCTTCGCTCCCGTTGCCAAAGCGGACGTGGCCGGCCTGACCCCCTGCGCTGAGAGTGCTCGCTTTCAGCAGCGTGCAGCTGCTGCCACCACACCTCAGGCCAAAGCTCGTTTCGAGATGTACAGCGAAGCTGTGTGTGGCGACGACGGTCTGCCCCACCTGATCGTGGATGGTCGCTGGAGCCATGCCGGTGATTTCGTGTACCCAGGTCTGATGTTCCTTTATGTGGCTGGTTGCATCGGCTGGGCTGGTCGTGAGTACCTCAAGGCCACCCGCGGCACCAAAGAGCAATACACCAAGGAAATTCAGATCGATCTTCCCCTCGCCCTGAAGAGCTGCATTGCAGCAGCCACCTGGCCCCTGGCGGCATTCGGTGAATTCACGAGCGGCAAGCTTCTTGAGAGCGACAACAACGTCACCGTGTCGCCCCGCTGAGACCTATTCACCCTCCACGTTTCTTCTTACCTCCCATGCAGAAATTCCTGACCACCGCCCCTGTGGTTGCCGCGATCTGGTTCACCCTCACCGCCGGCATTCTGATCGAGTGGAATCGCTTCTTCCCCGATCTGCTCTTTCACCCGATGGGTTGATCCCTACGCCATCAATGAAGCAACAAGAGGGCTGAGGCCCTCTTTTTTGTTGTCAAACCACCAGCCCCATCAAACGCTCCAGCTCGGCAAGGGCGCGATCGAGATCATCATTCACCACCACGGCGTCGAATTCCGACTGGGCCGCCAGCTCGATGCGCGCCCGCTCGAGGCGACGCTGAATCGCCGCCTCTGCATCCGTGCCCCGGCCACGGATCCGACGCTCCAACTCCTCAAAACTGGGCGGCGCCAGGAAGATCTGCTTCGCCGCAGGGAAGGTGCGACGCACCTGACGGGCACCTTCGAGCTCGATCTCCAGCAACACCGGCGTGTCGGCCGCGAGACGCTCCTGCACCGGCTGCCGCGGCGTGCCGTAGCTGTTGCCGGCGAATTCAGCCCACTCCAGCAGGCCCCCTTGCCGCACCAGGGCATCGAACTGATCGCGACCGTGAAAGAAATAGTGCTCTCCCTCCCTCTCCCCGGCCCGGGGGGCACGGGTCGTGGCAGATACCGAGAGCCAGACCCGGGGATGGCGCTCCAGCAGTCGGGCCACCAGCGTGCCTTTGCCGACACCGCTCGGGCCGGTGAGCACCGTGAGTCCGGCGGTGGCTGGGGAAGAACCCATGCATTGCGTCCGATCGACCTGCAGGGTAGGAAGACACCTCGCCTGCCAAGCCATCCCCGCCATGGACCTGCCCCCCCGGGATCGTCCCTCAGCCCAGGGGATGGATGTCACCACCGTGCGGGCGGTGGTCAGCGATCTGCGGCGTCGCCTGCTGCCCAGCCGTTTTGAAAAGGCACAACAACCGGATTCCCACAGCCTGCAGCTGGGATTCCGCACCCTGACGGGAATGGTGTGGCTGGAACTGAGCTGGCAAGCCGATCTGCCACGGCTGGTCCTGATCCCTCCACCGCGACGGCGGGGGGGGGGGAGCACGCTGGCGCAGCAGGTCCAGCACAGCCTGCGACAACTGGCTCTCGTGCAGATCGAGCAACAGGGTTTCGAGCGGGTGGTGAGTCTCGCGCTCGCCACGCGACCGGGAGACCCGATCCAGCGCCGACTGGTGCTGGAACTGATGGGGCGACACAGCAACCTGATGCTGCTGGATCCGGACCAGCGGATCATCGCCATCGGACGTCAGGTGCGGGACCACCAGTCGCGCGTCCGACCGATCAGCACCGGCGATCTCTACGTGGATCCCCCTGGCCTGCAGGGACAGATCCCCAGCCTGGGGGAGTCGTTCGATCGCTGGAAGCAACGCCTGACGCTCCTGCCGATTCCCCTTGGCAAAGCTCTGAGGCAGACCTATCAAGGCATCAGCCCCAGCCTGAGCCTGCAGCTGGCCCATGAGGAGCGAAGCCCAGCCGAGCAACTGCTCAGCACGCCGGTCGAGGCGCTGCACACCCCCGACTGGCTGGCGCTGCATGCGCGCTGGCAACTCTGGTTGCAACAGCTTGAGGCTGGGAGCTTCCGACTCCGTTTTGACGGCCCCACCCCCTATCGGGTCTGGGGCCCCGACGTTGACGGCGAAGCGCCGGAAGCCGACTGCCTCAGCCTCCGCCTTGGTCTCCACTACCGGCACCACAACAGCCAACGCCGGATCGAGCGCCAGGCGAGGGAGCTGCGTCTCAGCCTGGAGCACTGGCGACAACGGGAACAGCGCCACCTGGAGGATCAGGAGCGCCGACTGCACGACACCGACCAAGCGCAGGCCCTGCAGCAGGAAGCCGATGGGCTGCTGTGCCACGCCTCCCCCAGCCGCGAGCAGATCGATCGCGCCCAGAAGCTGTATCAGCGGGCCCGCAAGCTGCGGCGAGCCGAGCCGCTTCTTGAGGAGCGCCGGCGTTATCACCAACAGCGTCTGCAGCTGATCGAAGGAAGCGAAGCCTTTCTGGACAACCTGCTCGACGCCCCGGCCGCTGCAGCAGGCGATGACCTGGATGACACACCCGAGCGCCTTCAGGAGCTGCGCGGCGAACTGGATGAGCTGTTGATGCCGCACCGGCGGCGCAACCGTGCGGACGAACGACGACAACGCCAGGAGGGACCGCAACCCCTGCAGCTGCGCAGCCCCAACGGACTGATGATTCAGGTCGGTCGGAACCATCGCCAGAACGACTGGATCAGCCTGCGCCAGGCACGCCCCGGCGATCTCTGGTTCCACGCACAGGAATGCCCGGGGAGTCATGTGGTGCTCAAGGCCTCCAGCGGTCTCGCCTCCGAGGAGGACCTGGTGCTGGCTGCCGATCTCGCGGCTCACTTCAGCCGTGCGCGCCGGAATCGCAAGGTGGCCGTGGTGATGGTGCCGGTGGAGCAGCTGCAGCGGATCGCGGGCGCCGCCCCAGGCACGGTGCGCCACCGCGGCGGCGACGTGCGCTGGGCCGAACCGGAACGGATCGCTCAACAACTGCTCAGCGGAGGGCTCCTAGCCTGAGCACTGCTTGGTCACAGCCCCCTGGAACCGCCGCCGCCGATTCGCATCCCCAGACCCACGGCCTCCCAGCCGCCGGGTGATGCACCGCCAGCAGACCGGGACATGCCCCTGGTGGATCACCTGGAGGAGCTGCGCCAACGGGTGTTGCGCAGCCTGCTGGCCGTTGTGCTGGCCGCCCTCGGCTGCCTCCTGGCCGTGAAACCCCTGGTGACCCTGCTGGAACGCCCCGCCGGCTCGATTCATTTTCTGCAGCTGGCACCAGGCGAATTTCTGTTTGTGTCGTTCAAGGTGGCCGGCTATGCCGGCCTCACCCTGGCCTTGCCCTATGTGCTCTACGAGGGCCTTGCCTTCGTGATGCCGGGCCTCACCCGAAGGGAACGGCGCCTGATCGCGCCCGCCGTGGCCGGATCGGCCTGCCTGTTTCTTGCCGGGCTCGCCTTCGCCTGGTGGGCCCTCGTGCCTGCAGCCCTGCGTTTTCTGGTGAGCTACGGCGCCGATGTGGTCGAACCCCTCTGGTCGATCGAGCGCTACCTGGATTTTGTGCTCCTGCTGATGCTGGCCACCGGCCTGGCCTTCCAACTGCCGGTGCTGCAGCTGCTTCTGGGGCTGTTCGGACTGATCACTTGGCGACGGATGCTGGCGGCCTGGCGCTGGGTGGTGCTGGCCGCGGCCCTCGCGGGGGCCGTGCTCACCCCCTCGACGGATCCGATCACCATGCTGCTGCTGGCTGGAGCGATCACCGCCCTGTTTCTGATCGGTGTGGGCTTGGTCGCCCTCACCCAGGGGTTCAAAGCAGAAACTCCTCCAGACGCTCCGCCCCCTGCAGCTGCAGGCTGAGAGCCTTGCCGAGCCGGGGCCGATCCCGGGTGGAGGCCAGCCACTGCCGCACCACATCGGCCTGAGCCAAGCGGTTCACCACCTCGAGCACCTCGGCGAGGTGGTGCCGATACGCCGTCTCATCCATGGGGAAGGACTGCTGCTCCAGATAGGCCCACATCACCTGCAGGTACAAACGGCCTTGTCTGACGACGAGCTGAAGGTCGTAACTCGCCTGCCAACGCTGCTGAAGACAGGCAATCACCTCCTCCACAGTCAGGGGCTCGGGCGCTTTGGCGGGTGGATCAACAAGCACGAAAACAGGCTGTGGCGGGAGGTTAAAGCCCAGTCGTTGCAAAGCGTGATGGGCCCTTCAACGTCCATAATGGTCGCCATTCAGTGACGGTTGCCCTCCGCCATGACCCAAGCCTCCTCGAGCGATGTGCCCGGAATGGGTCGTCGGCAGTTCATGAATCTGCTGACCTTCGGATCCGTAACCGGCGTCGCCCTCGGTGCGCTCTACCCGGTTGTGAACTACTTCATCCCCCCGCGGGCCGCCGGCAGTGGCGGCGGCACCGCAGCCAAGGATGAGCTGGGCAACCCCATCACAGCCACCGGCTGGCTGAGCAGCCACCCCAGCGGTGACCGCAGCCTGGTGCAGGGTCTCAAGGGTGACCCCACCTACCTGATCGTCGATGGCGACGACGCCATCGGCAGCTATGGCATCAACGCCATCTGCACCCACCTGGGTTGCGTTGTGCCTTGGAACAGTGGTGCCAACAAGTTCATGTGCCCCTGCCACGGCAGCCAGTACGACGCCACGGGCAAGGTGGTGCGTGGTCCAGCCCCCCTGTCCCTTGCGCTTGCCAACGTCAGCGTTGAAAACGACAACGTGTTTGTGAGTCAGTGGACCGACACCGACTTCCGGACGGACGAGAAGCCCTGGTGGGGCTGATCTTCAGAGCCTTCCCGACAGTCCCACCCGTTTTCCCGACTCCGATGCGCCGCCTTCTCTCCCCTCTCCTCGCCGCCCTCATCGTCGGCGTTTCCGTGTTCACCGCTCCGACTGCCAGCTGGGCCTACCCCTTCTGGGCCCAGCAGAACTACGACTCGCCCCGTGAGGCCACCGGCAAGATTGTGTGCGCCAACTGCCATCTGGCCAAGAAACTCACCCAGGCGGAGGTGCCCCAATCGGTTCTTCCCGACAGCGTCTTCAAGGCTGTGGTGAAGATCCCCTATGACACCAGCGTTCCGGAGATTGGTGCCGACGGCAGCGAGGTGCCCCTCCAGGTGGGTGCGGTGGTGATGCTTCCCGATGGCTTCAGCCTCGCCCCCCAAGACCGCTGGACTGATGACATCAAAGAAGAAACCGAAGGGGTGTATTTCACCCAATACAGCGACGATCAGCCCAATGTGATTCTCGTCGGACCGATCCCAGGTGATCAGCATCAGGAGATTGTCTTCCCGATCCTTTCACCCGATCCCGCCACGGACAGCAACATCCACTTCGGCAAATATCCCATCCACGTGGGCGGCAATCGCGGCCGTGGCCAGGTCTATCCCACCGGTGAAAAGAGCAACAACACCGTGTTCACGGCGCCTGGAGCCGGCCGGATCAGTGCCATTGAGGCTGGCGACAACGGTGCCAGCGTCGTGACGATCACGGCTGCCGATGGCAGAGAAGCCAGCGAAACCATTCCCGTCGGTCCCCAACTTCTTGTCGCCGTTGGCGACGAGGTGGAGGCTGGTGCTGCACTCACCAACGATCCCAATGTGGGTGGTTTTGGCCAGCTTGATACGGAAGTGGTTCTCCAGAACCCGGTGCGGATCTATGGCCTCCTCGCCTTCTTCGCTGCTGTGGCCCTGGCCCAGATCATGCTGGTGCTGAAGAAAAAGCAGGTCGAGAAAGTTCAGGCTGCTGAAGGCGTCTGATCAGCGTGTCCCTCGTCGCGATGTTCACATCCCCCGGGCCCGAGCTTGTACAGCTCGGGCCTTTTGTCTTGCGTTGGTATGGGCTGCTGATCGCACTGGCGGTGCTGATCGGCCTCAATCTCTCCAGCTGGCTTGCCAAACAACGCCATCTGGAGCAGGGGCTGATCAGTGACCTGCTGCCGATCCTGGTGCTGGCGGCCGTGGTGGGCGCCCGCCTGTATTACGTCGCCTTTGAATGGCGCAACTATCAGGGGGCCTGGTGGGAAGCCTTCGCCATCTGGCGCGGCGGCATCGCGATCCACGGCGCCCTGCTCGCCGGCACCATCGCCGTGATCCTGTTCTGCCGCTGGCGGCGCCAACCACTCTGGGATGTGCTGGATGTGCTGGTGCCATCGGTGGCCCTCGGACAGGCGATCGGTCGCTGGGGCAACTTCTTCAACTCCGAAGCCTTCGGCGTTCCCACCGATCTGCCCTGGAAACTGTTCATTGCCTACCCCAACAGGCCGGCCGTCTTCGCCGATGCCGAGTTCTTCCACCCCACCTTCCTGTATGAGTCGGCCTGGAATCTGGGGGTGTTCGGCCTCTTGATGGTCCTGTTCGTGCGTGGCCATCACGGTCGTCTCGTGCTGCCCGCCGGTGCTCTCAGCTGCTTTTATCTGCTCACCTACAGCATTGGCCGCTTCTGGATCGAAGGCCTGCGCATCGACCCTCTCTGCCTCAGGGGCCTCCCCCCCTTTTGCGATGGAGGCCTGCGGATGGCGCAATTGATGAGCCTCGCCCTGATCGCTCTGGCCGGAGTGGGGCTGTGGTGGCTATACGGGCGGAAGCGTCCCCTGCCTGATCCCTGCGGACATCGACGAGAAGCTGCATGACCCCAACCGATGCTCTGGTTTCCATCGTGGGAGCCGGTCCAGGTGCTCCCGACCTGCTCACCAGACGCGCCGAAGATCGCATCCGCTCCGCCGATGTGCTGATCTGGACGGATTCACTGGTTTCCCCCGAGATCGCCGCCCTGGCCGGGCCTGAGTGCGAACGAATCCGCAGCAGCACCCTGACCCTCGAAGAGGTGGTGCCCCTGATGATCGATCGCGTCCGGCAGGGCCTTCGCGTGGTGCGACTTCACGATGGTGATCCCTGTTTGTATGGCGCCCTCACCGAACAGATCTGCGGGCTGGCCGATGCCGGCATCGATACGGAGGTGGTACCGGGCCTCAGCGCCTACCAGGCGACGGCCTCCGCGCTGAAGGCGGAACTGACCATCCCCGGCCTGGTGCAAACGATCGTGCTCAGCCGCGCCGGGGGTCGCACCGGTGTGCCGGAGACCGAGGCTCTCGAGCAGCTGGCACGGTTAAGGGCCTCGCTCTGCCTTTATCTGAGTGCTCGCCATGTCGAGGAGGTGCAGGCGACCCTTCTGGAGCACTATCCCGCCGACACCCCCGTCGCCATCGGCTACAGGGTCAGCTGGCCCGACCAATGGCTGCAGGTGGTGCCGCTGGAGCGCATGGCGCAGGCTTCACAGGAACGGGGATTGATTCGCACAACCCTGTACGTGATCAGCCCAGCGCTGACGGCCCAGGGCCATCGCTCCAAGCTCTATTCACCGCAGCACGACCACCTCTTCCGTCCGCAGCGCTGACGGATCAGGGGGCTGCAGGTGGTGGTTTAAGATTCCGTTGCGCGGGCGATTAGCACAGTGGTAGCGCACTTCCTTCACACGGAAGGGGTCACTGGTTCGAATCCAGTATCGCCCATGACTTTATAAAGAGCCGACAGATCAGTCGGTAATTAGGCCCCATTGAATTGGGTCAGGGTGGCAAGCAAGGCTGAAGATCTATGCCGGACGCCCTGATCTGGTCAAGGTCAGCACCAGGGAGGGAAACATCGCCTCCACTGCCCGGACCCTCGGGAGGATCGATGACGTGCGCTGGTATCGGGTCACTGCTGAACCGTCACCGTCAGATTCAGCCCTGTGATGTCACGGAGCACCGAGGCACAGCTCTCCAGACTCCACTGCTCCAGGCTGATGTTCTGATTCACGCGCTCTGGAATCAGGCCGAGCTGGAGCTCGTGGCCCGTGACTTTGGCCTGAATCGAGGCCACCACAGGCTCAGGGCGACGGTCGAGCGCTGCCGCCAGGCGCAGCAACAGGGCCATCTCCGACACCGTGGCGCGATTGGCACGAGACTGCAGCGCCTGCCAAGCTTCATGCCGTTTTTTCGGCAGACTGCGGCGGTGATATCGGGCGATGGCCGCCACCATCAGATGCTCCGCCTCTGAGTAGCCCAGCAATTCGCCATGGCGAATCAGATACCAGGAATGCTTGTGATAAGCACTGAGATTGATGTGTTGGCCACAGGTGTGGAGCATGGCGGCCGCCCAGAGCAGATCACGGCCAGGCCCCTCATCACGATGCAGGCGACCACGGGTGGCGTCGTAGAGGCTGAGGGCATGGGAGGCGACCCGTTCGGCCCGCAGCTGATTCACAGCGAACCGCTGCACCTGATGAATGACGGTGCGCTGGCGGATGCTGCTCTGAAAACTGAAGCGATCCTCCAGCAGTCCATGCCGGAGCATCCAATCGACGATCAACCCCTCCCGGAGCGCCCGCTCGCTGAGCACCAGCTCCTGGACGGCGAGCATCTGCATGGTGGTCTGCAGGATTAGCGCACCAGGCACGATGATTTCGGCGCGGCGGTCGTTGATCGGAGCCAGGGCGCGGCGCTGCTCCGGTGACATGTCGACCAGTTTGTCGACGACGCGATCGAGCCGTTGCCTGGAGATGCGATACCCGTGCAGCTTCAGAGGTGGGCGCTCCTCCTCACTGGCAGCGAGCGCCCCTATGGCCATGGCGGTGCCACTGGTGGCCACCATCACGGGGGTCTCGCCGGGCTTGATCCGCCGCCGCACCTTGTCGACCGCCGGCTCCAGTGATCCCTGAATGAACGCCTGCAGGAAGGCGCGCCTCTGGGCCGGCATCGGATCGTGCTTCACGAAATCCCGCTGCAGGCGCACAGCACCCACCCGGGTGCTGGTGAGCGCCCGGGCATCGCGGCCATCGGCAAGGATCAGCTCGGTGGAGCCACCGCCGATATCCAAAAGCAGGTGGGGACGGTCCCCGAATGGCATCCCCGACAACACACCCAGATAAATCAGCCGCGCCTCCTCCGGGCCACTGACCAGATCCACCTCCAGATCCAGCTCCTGCTTCACCTTCTGAAGAAACTCCCGGCCGTTGGGTGCTTCCCGCACGGCACTGGTGGCGGCTGTCACCACCTGCTCCACCTGATGGCTGGAGGCGAGGTCACGGAAGCGCCGCAGCGTTTCCAGGGCCCTGGCCATCGCCGCATCGGTGAGCTTGCCGCTGTCGGGATCACGCTCGCCCAGGCGGGTGGTGGATTTCTCCGCCAGCTCGATGCTGAACGTGCGCAGGCTGGGATCAACGGCAGCCACCAGAAGGTGGGTGGAATTGGTGCCGATATCGATCGCCGCCACCTGGCGAAGCCGACGGCCATTGCGCAGCACACCCTTGGGGAAGGGGGTTGGCTCTGTCTCGGCCGCCACTGGCTCACGCAGCGCGGAGGGGTCGGCACCCGCCATGGAGCAGCAGTCATCAGTCCGCTCCACTCTGCCACCGCTTGCCCAACCGCTCCCGACTCCGGCTCAGGTCGCGCCATGCCTATGGTTCCGCAGTTGCAGAGCGTCGTGAGCAGCGCGTTGTCCCGTTCCGACCTCACCGCCTGGATCCAGCTGTTGCGCTGGAACAAACCCACAGGACGCCTGATCCTGCTGATTCCGGCGGGCTGGAGTTTGTGGCTGGCACCCACCGCCCCACCGTCCACCTCCCTGGTGCTGTGGATCGTGCTGGGTGGCGTAGCCATAAGTGGCGCCGGCTGCATCGCCAACGACCTCTGGGATCGGCGCTTCGATCGAGAGGTAGCCCGCACCCGGAACCGCCCCCTGGCCCAGGGAAAGCTCTCGCTCACCTCGGCATTGGCCGCCCTGGTGCTTCTGCTGCTGCTCGGCCTGGCGGTGGTGCTGGCGTTGCCGGCGACCAGCCGACTGACCTGTCTGCTGCTGGCGATTCTGGCCTTACCCCCGATCCTTCTCTATCCATCGGCGAAACGCTGGCTGGCCTATCCCCAGGCGGTTCTGGCCCTCTGCTGGGGATTCGCCGTCCTGATTCCCTGGGCCGCCAGCGGCGCCAGCCTGCAGGCGTCCTGGCCTTTGTTTGGCTGCTGGATGGCCACCCTGCTCTGGACCTTCGGGTTCGACACCGTCTATGCCATGGCAGACCGGCCTGACGATGCCCGTCTGGGCCTGAACAGCAGCGCCCTGAGCCTGGGCCATCGCGCCGTGCGCGTGGTGCGCATCAGCTACGCCCTCACAGGCCTGTTCCTGGCGATCGCCGCCTGGCAGGGTGGACTGAGCTGGCCATTCTGGCCCTGCTGGCTCCTCGCAAGCGTCGGCATGCAGCGCGCTACGGGCGAGCTGCGCGGCGATCAGTCCCAGCCGATGGCTCTCTTCGGACGCCATTTCCAGCAGCAGGTCTGGCTCGGATCCCTGCTGCTCCTGGGTCTGATCCTGGGCAGGATTCTCTGAGCCACGACCCACCGCTGCACTCTCCTTGTCTCCTCGCGCCGATCATCGGGCTGTCCTCCCGCCCCTCCAGCCCTTGCAGCAGGGTGATGGCGTCGCCGTGGTGGCCGCCAGTTCCGCCCTTGAAGATCCCAGTGCCCTTCAGGCGGGCCTCGATCTGCTGACATCCTGGGGATTGGAGGTGAGACCGAGCGAGGCAAGAGGACGCCGCTGGGGCTATCTGGCCGGAACGGATCGAGAGCGCCGCGCCGATCTCACGCCCACACCCCCCGCCCGGCTGCTGGCCTGTGCCCGTGGCGGCTGGGGGGCAGCCCGGCTGCTGGAGAAGCCACTGCACTGGAGCCCTGGTTGGTTGCTGGGCTTCTCCGATGTGACCGCCCTGCTCTGGGCCCGCCTGGCCGCCGGCGTCCCCGGCGGCGTGCATGGCCCCCTGCTCACCACGCTGGCCAGCGAGCCGGGCTGGAGTCAGCAACGCCTGCGCGATCTGTTGTTTGGCCAGCCCATGCCATCTCTACAGGGCTGCAGCTGGCGCGGTGGCCTCGGCCGCGGCCCCCTGGTGGTGGCGAATCTCACGGTGGCCAGTCACCTGCTCGGCAGCAGCCACGTTCCCAAACTCGATGGGGCGATTCTTGTGCTGGAAGACGTTGGAGAAGCACCCTATCGGCTCGATCGCATGCTCACCCACTGGCGTCTGCTTGGACTGCTGCAGAACCTGGTCGGCATTGGCTTCGGTCGCTTCAGCGGCTGCGATGAACCGGACGGGGAGCGCTCCGGCTTCCAGGTGGAGGACGTGTTGCGGGAGCGGACGGCCGACCTGGGCATCCCTGTGCTGGGCGAGCTGCCCCTGGGTCACGGTGCGGGCGGCAATGCGGCGCTGCCCCTGGGCCGGATGGCGGAACTCGATGGCGATCGGGGCCTTCTCAGCCTGCTCTGAGCGCCAGCACCGCCTCCGCCACGGTGAGATCAAAGGGCGTCGTGACCTTGATGTTGGCGGGGCCGGCTTCCAGCACGCGCACCTGCCAGCCCAGCCGTTCATACAGCGAGGCATCGTCGGTGACAGTCCAGCCCTGCTCGAGCGCCTGACGATGCCCCTGCCGCAGCTGCTCCACGACAAACCCCTGCGGAGTCTGCGCCGCCCAGAGGCTGGAGCGATCCGGAGTTGCTGTGATCCGCCCCGCCTCATCCACACGCTTGATGGTGTCGGTCACGGGGGTGGCGGCAATGACCGCTTCTCCCGCCTCCACCGCTGAAGCGCAGCGATTGAACAGCTCCGGCTCCACCAGGCAACGCGCTCCGTCGTGAATGAGCACATGCACGGCCTCCGCCGGCAGGGCTGCCAGACCGCGCTCCACAGACTGCTGGCGGGTGCTGCCGCCCTCGATCCAGATCACCGGCTTGGCCGTGTCGCGCATCAGCGGAGCGATGGAGGCCTGATCCACCGGTTGGCCAACGATGCCGATCCAGGAAATGGACGAGGCCTGCAGGGCCGCCTCCAGGGTCCAGGCCAGCACCGGCCTTCCGGCCAGGGGCAGAAGCAGCTTGTTGCACTCGGCACCCATGCGACGTCCACTGCCAGCGGCGGCGATCAACAGATGCACAAGCGACTCCTCGGACCAGCGGGCGGAAACGGCCTCCATACAATCAGCTCGCACCGTTCTGTGCTGCTGGTTCATGCGTGTTCTTGCCCTCAGTCCGGGGAGTGTTCAGCAGCAACTCCAACGCCTACCGGCCCTGGCGGCTGTGGCAGAGCAACTGGGCAGCACGCTGCAGGTGGCGGCACCCGCCGGCAGCCGCGAGGCATGGAGGCTGCTTCCCGCGGTGGAGAAGCTGATTCCCTTCCCTTTCGATGCAGCGCCCACACTCGCCGACTGGGCCAACCTGCTGGGCTCCGTGCGCGAGCCGGATTTTCAGGTGTGCCTCAATTTCGCGGAAGGGCGTCAGGTGAATCTGATGCTGTCGATGAGCCACATCCCCACCCGCATCGCCAGCAGCGGCTTTGCCAGCACGGCCATCGCCAGGCCCGCGGAGGGCTGGACAGCCCAACAGCCGCAAGGCTTCCTCACGGCCATCGGCCTGTCGCTCGATGCCAACAGCTTTCGCCTCACCCTTCCAGCCACAGCGCTGAACAAAGCCCGAGCCCAGCAACCGCCCGGCGATGGACCGATGCTTCTGCTCGCTCCAGGCGGCGGAAGCCACGACTGGCCGGCGGAGCACTGGCACAGCCTTCCCGACACGATTCGTACCCGGCTGGCCAACCTGCGCTGCAGTGCACTGCCACCGGGCGGGTCTCTCCTCAGCCGGGCGGCTTCGATCGCCAGCGCTGATGTGGTGCTCAGCAGCTGCCCGATCAGCCAGCTGCTCGCTGTTTACGGCGGCGTGCCTTTGGTGGCCCTTGGCGCCGACCCACAGCAGCTGCCCGCCCGAGAAGGGCTCAAGGCCCTCCCAGCCCCTACCGGTGGTCTGCCATCCCTCGATCCCCAGGATGTGCTGAGCGCGCTGGGCTTCTGATGCCAATCCCGGCGCCACGCCTGCCCCAGCGTTCCCACAACAGGGGCCGACGTCCTACCAGCCGGCCCCAGTTCAAGCGCCTGGCCAGACCGTGGCTGCTGCCTGTGCTCGCTCTGGCGGGGGTGATCTGTGGCGGCGCCCTGGGTTACCGCATCACGGAAGGCTGGGACTGGGGAGATTGTCTCTGGATGGTGTTGATCACCATCAGCACGATCGGCTACGGCGAAGTGGAACCGCTCTCCCAGGCCGGACGGTTGGTGACGGTGTTGATCATTGCCGGTGGCCTGGTGGTGGTGCAGCTCTCGATTCAGCGCATCCTGGGGCTGACAGAATCCGGTTACTTCCGTCAATTGCGCGATCTGCGCTTCCGGCGGATCCTCAGGCGCATGCACAACCATGTCATTCTCTGCGGCTACGGCCGCATGGGCCGTGAGATCGGTGCCCAGCTGCAGCTGGAGAATGTGCCTGTTCTGGTGGTGGAACTGGATCCGGAACGGCGACAAGCCGCGGAAGAGAGCGGCCTGCGGGTGCTTCAGGCGGATGCCACCCTCGATGAAACCCTTTTGGAGGCCGGTCTCGAGCGCTGCCGCAGCCTTGTCGCTGCCCTGCCAAGCAACGCGGCCAATCTCTATGTGGTGCTGAGTGCCCGCGGCCTCGAGCCCCGCTGCCGGCTGATCGCCAGAGCCGACAGTGAGGAATCGGCCGCCAAATTGCGCCTTGCGGGAGCGAGCGTGGTGGTGAGTCCCTACGTGGCCGGGGGTCGGATGATGGCGGCCACCGCCCTGCGGCCCCTGGCGGTGGATTTCATGGATCTGCTGGCGGGGTCGGATTGCGAAATTGAGGAATTTCAGCTCAGCGCTGATCCCTTGTTGCTGCACAACCTGCCAGGGCGCAGCCTGTCGGAACTGCAGATTGGGCGCCGCACCGGAGCCATGGTGCTGGCCATTCGCGACCGAGGCCGCCTGATCGCCAACCCGGGCGGCGATGTGGTGCTGGCACCCGGTCAATTGCTGGTGGTGCTGGGCAGCAAAGGCCAACTGCGGTTGTTGCGGGATCTGCTCGGTTCCGCCGTCGACATGGTGGAAAGGATGGGTCGCACGGGGGGCGGCTGATCCCTGCTTACGATCCCGGGCGATGGATCACCGTTGCCGTTCTGCCATGACCACATCTGCCCCTATGACCGGC
>Ga0213858_10000780_pt1 | contig 15056 bp, 14 predicted proteins | sample PICome_FD_160122 | JGI IMG/M metagenome (GOLD analysis project Ga0213858, IMG submission 160122) | Coastal seawater microbial communities near Pivers Island, North Carolina, United States - PICO245 | ecosystem: Environmental > Aquatic > Marine > Coastal | place: USA: North Carolina | collected... | reverse complement strand
TTCTGAGAAAGGATTTAGCACAGGAACACGGTCAGCCGATAATCTAGGTGGTGCTTCTGGTATCAAGATTGCAAAGGACTCTATCATTCACTGCCCATCTGGTTTGATGGATGAGAACAACACAACGGTTGTAAGTCATTTGCATAATGGTATTAAGCCACTTAATCAGCTTCGTGCACTTGAGGATGCCACACTAGTTTATCACCTATCACGTGCTCCTGAGCGTCGTGTGTTTTATGTCGATGTTGGCCAATTGCCTCCGGCTAAAGCAGAACAGCACGTTCAGGCATTGATGACACGTCACAAAAATCGTATTTCATACAACTCACAAACTGGCGAGATGATGGATCAGCGCAAGCACATCAACATGCTTGAAGACTATTATCTGCCACGTCGTGATGGTGGAAAAGGCACAGAGATTTCTGTTTTACAGGGTGGTACACAGTTGCCAGATTTGCTTCAATCGGTTGAGTATTTCCAGGATCGTCTATATCGTTCATTGCATGTTCCATTGACACGCATGAAACCAGACAGTGTTTATAATCTTGGGCGTGCAACAGAGATTACACGTGATGAAGTCAATTTTGGTAAGTTTATCGACCGTCTGCGCGGCAAGTTCATCATGTTGATTAAAGATGCTTTATATAAGCAGCTTATTCTGAAGAACATTATCACTCCTGAAGATTGGGATATAAATATCAAACGAGATGTAAAGTTCAACTGGGCAAGAGATAATTACTTCAGTGAACTCAAAGATCTTGAAATCATGAACGATCGTTTGATTCGTATGCGAGATGCCGAAGATATTGCTGGCAAGTATATCTCACACGAATATATTCGCCGTCATATCCTTCAACAGTCAGATGAAGACATGAAGGAAATGGACGAGCAAATCGAAAGTGAGATGAAAGATCCAAAATATAATCCACAGCTACAACAGCAACCAGATGAACCTGTTGGTGGCGATCCAGGTGATGAAGAACAACAACAAGAACCACTACCACAAGAAACTCCAGGAGACAAAGATGTCTAACTTAAAAACAATCATCGAGGCAACTCTTGCCCAGAAACCTTTAGCTGTAAAAGAAACAATTGATGAAATCTTGGCTGTAAAGTGCCGTGCAATTGTTGATAACATTCAACCAGAATTTGGCAATGCCGTAATGGAAGAACAAGAAGAAGCTGCTGAAATGCAAAACTTCTTTGAAGCTTTCCACGCTGATCATGGTGATAAGCCAATCGAAGAACAGCTAGAAATCATGGAAGCTTTTGAAGCAGAAACTGTTGAAATGCAAAACTTCTTTGAAGCTTTCTATGCTGACCATGGCTATAAGACAATCGAAGAACAGTTCGAAATCATGGAAGCTTTTGAAGCAGAACTTGCCGAGAAGAAAAAAATCGACCATAACGAAGATGGTGATAACGATTTCAATGACGTCATGATTGCTCGTATGATTGCTTCTGGGATGAGCAAAAAAGAAGCTCTTAAAGCTGCTAAGGACAAAGAATAATGGCTAAGTTTCTAAAAGATATTATTGGTGAGACCTATGTGATGGAATCATCGGCTCACCCAAACACACAAGGCACACATAGCCGAAGTGAAGACGAAGAGCGTTTTGTTGCTAAGCACAAGCCTTCTCGTTTTGACAATATGTACACGACCGGTGAGCATGCTGCTGACTATGATAAAGTGTTTGGTGCAGGTAACATTAACATGGCAAACCGCAAGGACCATGGCTACACAGGTTCACCAACACCATCAGGTCCACTTCAGGAACCAAAGCCAGGTGAAGATGCTGCTGTGTATGAAGATGTTCAGCTTGATGAAGATAATCACGAAAAATTCTTTCATTCTGACAACCACCAACAGGTTAACTTCTTTACACCTCATAGACCCGGTGAACATGTTAAAGGCACATTAGTTGGTAGTGTACATGATAATAATGGTGCTCATATTGGTCACATCATCCATGCTCCACACCCAACCAGCGGTGAAACGCAAGAACATGTAGTTCCACTGAGCCACGTGGTTCCACCCAGTGCACATGCTTACGCAGATCCTCGTTTTGACGACTAAATATAAAACTTTTATAAATATCAGTAGTATAATAAAAATAAGGTAAAACCCATGAAACTGATCGCAGAAGCAGCTCAGAACATTGAAGTCCTTGCCGAAGCAAAAGCTGATGGCACAAAGGCGCTGTATATTACTGGACCGTTCATGGAAGCTAATGTTGTTAATGGCAATAAGCGCATGTACACCAAAGAGGTCATGAAAAATGCCGTTAACAACTATGTTAAAAATAAAGTTGCTAAAGGCACTGCCTACGGTGAACTGAACCATCCGTCTGGTCCACAAATTGACCTTGAACGTGCATGCATTCTTATCAAAGAACTAGACATGAATGATGACGGTCAGGTCATGGGCAAAGCTCGTGTACTTGAAACACCAATGGGCAACATTGTCAAAGGTCTTTTAGAATCTGATTGTCGTGTTGGTGTTTCCTCACGTGGTATGGGTTCATTAAAGAGTGTCAATGGTATCAATGAAGTTCAAAAAGACTTCAAACTGGTTACTGCTGCCGATGTTGTTGCTGACCCATCTGCACCAAATGCCTTTGTAAATGGCATTATGGAAGGTGTTGATTGGGTATTCAATGAAAATACCGGTGAGTGGGTTGAAGCCATCGCACATAAATATAAGCATATTTCAGAGCGAAAGCGCAAAGAAGAATTAACAGAAGCGGCAAAGCTTCATCTGTTTAACACGTTCCTTAATAAACTATAATTGTATTACAAGGAGATACAAATGGAAAACTTTAAGATCGGCGATGAAGTCGAGTACGAGGGCCAGGAGTTCCTTGTAGTCGATTTTGACCAAATTAATGAACAAGTAGTTGTTGAAGATGCTGAAGGCGAACGCTTTGGTATTGAAGGCGAACTGCTTGAAGCATATGGCTGCAGCAAAGGCAAGTCAGTCAAAAAAGAAGGTTACATGCTCAAGGCTCAAAAGAAAGCTGATAAGTCTGTTGAAGAAGGAGCAGCAGGCTCTGTTGGTATTTCAAACCTTGAAAAGCCCCAGCATAAGGGAACGGCTGCAGGTCGTTCATCAATTACAGGCAAGCTAATTGCTCCAACTAACAAAGAGCCACCTGGTGGCCCTGCCGCATTCTTGAAGAAGAACGAAGAAGTTGAGCTTGAAGAAACTAAAGCTGCTGATTCCATCAAGATGGATTCTGGTTACAACACTTCTGTCATGGCATCAAACATGATCAAGGCAATGGGTTCTTTGCCTAAGTCTGACCAAGTTGCTTTCTTTGACAAGATGATGTCTGACTGCAAAGCAATGTGTGCTAATGCTGGTGGCGTCAAAGACGGTGCAGCTGCAAAGAACAAAGCATCTGTTGGAATGAAGCCAACGGTTTCTCATTCGCTTCCACAAATGACAAAAGAAGATCTTAACCTGATGCTTGAAGGTCATGACCTCACCGAAGAATTCAAAGCAGAAGCTTCTGTATTGTTCGAAGCCGCTGTTAACCTCCGTATTACTGAACTTCGTGAAGAAATCGAAGCTGAGTATGAAACACAGCTCGAAGAAAATATGGCTGAACTTACAGCAACTCTTGAAGAGCAGATTGATAGTTACCTGTCATATGTTGCAGAAGAGTGGGTTGCTGAAAACGAAGTTGCAATCGAATCAAGCCTGAAGAATGAACTTTCTGAGTCATTCATCGAAGGTTTGCACAACCTATTTGCTGAGCATTACATCGATGTTCCGGCTGCTAAGGTTGATGTAGTAGCTGAAATGGCTGCTCGTGTTGATGAACTTGAAGGACAACTGAACGAACAAATCAATGAAAACATTGAACTTTGTGAAGCTGTTCAAGAGTTTGCTGGAGAAGAAATCTTCTCTGAAATGTGTGATGGTCTCGCTGTTTCCCAGCAAGAAAAGTTTCGTACTCTGACCGAAGGTGTTTCCTTTGATGGCAATGAAGAAGAGTATCGTGCTAAGTTGGGAATTATTCGTGAAAAATATTTTAAGGTAACTGCTCCTGCAAACACACTCAATGAAGAAGTTGAGTTGGTTGAAGAAGCCAGTATTGATCATGAATCCGCCGCAGTAATGACCCCAGAAATGGCTCATTATGCTCAAGCTATCTCAAGAACACAAAAACGATAAATAATATCGATTGATACTTTAAGCAAAATAGGAGAATTAACCAATGCTTAACGAACAAGTTGTTTCCAAGTGGAAACCAATTCTCGAGCATCCTGAGCTCGAAACCATCGAAGATGCGCACCGTCGTAACGTTACGGCTGCTATCCTCGAAAACACAGAAGTTGCTCTTCGTGAAGCTTCTTCTATGGGCGTTGCTCCTCGCAGCCTGATGGAAGCCGGTGAAGCTGCTCTTCCAACCAACGTCATGGGCGCTTCGTCTTCGACTGCTGGTGACGGACACATTGATACGTTCGACCCTGTTCTGATCAGCCTCGTTCGTCGTGCAATGCCAAACCTGATGGCTTATGACATCTGTGGTGTTCAGCCAATGTCTGGTCCAACTGGCCTGATCTTTGCTCTGCGCTCACGCTTCACAAACCAGACTGGTACAGAAGCTCTCTACAACGAAGCAGACACTTCTTTCTCTTCTGTTGTTGGTGGAACTGACGTTATCGGTGACGAGCATCAGGGTACTCTTCCTGGTTCGACATCTCAGACAGTTAACCTGGCTGAAACCAACACATACAACTTCGGTGCTGGTATGTCAACTGCACAGCTCGAAGCTCTGGGTACAAACGGCAACTCTGCTTTTGGCGAAATGTCAATGTCCATCGAAAAGGTTTCTGTCACTGCCAAGGGCCGTGCACTGAAAGCCACATACTCAATGGAACTAGCACAGGACCTGAAGGCTGTTCATGGCTTGAATGCTGAAACTGAACTTGCTAACATCCTGTCTGCAGAAATCCTTGCTGAAATCAACCGTGAAGTTGTTCGTACGATCTACGTAACAGCTGCTCAGGGTTCTACAGATTCAACAACAACGACTGACGGTGTCTTTGACTTTGACACAGACTCAAACGGTCGTTGGATGGTTGAGAAGTTCAAGGGTCTCTACTACCACATCGAACGTGAGTGTAACAAGATCGCGAAAGATACACGTCGCGGTAAGGGCAACATCGTTATCTGTTCTTCTGATGTTGCTTCTGCTCTGCAGCTTGCTGGTGTTCTTGATTACGCACCTGCAATGAACACTGCTGGCCTCAAGGTTGACGACACAGGCAACACCTTCGCTGGTGTTCTTGGTGGTCGCTTGAAGGTTTACATCGACCCATACGCAACGGGCGGCAACTGCATGGTTGTTGGCTACAAGGGCGCTGGTGCTTTCGATGCTGGCCTGTTCTACTGCCCATACGTTCCTCTTCAGATGGTTCGTGCCGTCGGTCAGGAAGACTTCCAGCCACGTATCGGGTTCAAGACTCGTTATGGCATGGTTGCTAACCCATTTGCTCAAGGTGCAACTGCTGGTGCAGGCGCTCTTGTCAAGGACAGCAACGTTTACTACCGTCGTTCGATCATCACAAACCTGATGTAGTAACAACGTTTGTTATAATAATAACAACAATCTACGACAAACTAAGGAGGCTTCGGCCTCCTTTTTTTATGAATGCCCTTGTCATATAAATATAACAGTGTTTAATACATGTTCAGGGAGATGGTGAATGGCATATCACAATAAAAAATTCAGTGAAGATAACTTCGTTCAATCTGGTTTTGGTATTGGACCACACGACTATGTGGCATACACTTATGGTACAGGTGGTGGATCTTCGGCCACGAATCTTACTGATGTGCGCTATTATCGTGGTGGACAACAAACTTCGGGTACTCTTATTGCACACATCACGTATACATATGACTCAAATGACAACGTTGTATCAGCAGAGCGAGTAGCTTAAATATGGCAAAATATGCGATTAATCCACTAACAGGTAAGCTTGATAGAATAACCGATTCTGTGGCGCTTACACAAAACGTAACACAAGCATCTCAAGGCGGATATGAATTCACTGGTGGGTTTACCGATCGTGTCAGTGGCCAGGCAGGTGCTAACGACATTGGTAATGATGTAGAGTATACATCCGCCATGGTATCGGCATCACAATGGCTTCGTTTTGGGTTTGACTCAACTCGGCAGCTTGCAAATGATAAGCCATATTGGTCACGCGGTAGTGATATTGAAGAAGCACCCGGTGCTGTATATAATGCCGACCCAAATAATCTTCCTGCTGGCTATAGCATGGATGGAAGCAATGCATACCCTGATGCGTATCAGGCCACCGGGCTTTTTTCTGGTGCATATATGCCAGCTAATGTGACTAGCATGTTTAACTTCACTGACAATGTAACGGTCCAGCCAGATACCGATCCAGGATTTAATGCAGCATCTACATCAGGCGATTTGCAGTATAATGCGGCTACCGGTTCATATAATATGTCAGAGTGTCAAGTCGGTGACTTTTGTCAATTTAGATTTGATTTTAACTTGACGCCACAATTTGCAAACACTACCGTTGAAGTTGGTCTTATTTGGCAAACACGAGACGCAGCAAATAATAGTACGTTTACATTTGCTTTAACAGGTGAGCCACTTTTCTATGGCAGTGGTACAACTGGTCAAACATTTTTGAACAGACCTATCATAACGGCATATCTTGCCTCTGCTGAGGATGTTAATGCTCGGGCGCTGCCTGCTATACGAGCAGACCAACCGGTTTTCATTCAGCCTCTCACGACACTCTTTACAATAGGACGATAACAAATGGCTATTCGTATTGTACGTAATAATAATGGCAACTGTGTTACCTTTATTGGTTCTTCACAGCCTGCTTATTGGAACTCTTGCTTGAGTGGTGAAGTCAACGATGATGATAATACACGTGTTAATGTCATCAACGATGTTCGTACCACAGATACTGATAACCCAATTTATGAATTTTTTGCGGTACCTTATACCGAATTTCAAGATGCCGATGGTAACTCATTTGCCGATGCTACAGAAGCGGCTGCATACATTACAGAAAAGGCAAACGTTATCGGTGGTGCTATCGAAATTGATGCTGCCACTACAATTGACTTTTCACGGGATAGCACCTTAACATCGATTGTCACTTCACTTGGTGACTCGTTTGCAGTAAATGCTATCAAAGCTGTCGCTGAAAATGACGGTACAATTTCTATTGCCGAAAATATTTCATCAGGTATAAATTTGTATGAAAAAATTCGTAAGCAAAATATTACTATCGAAGGGCAAACACAAGCCTTTACACTATCAGCAGTTGTCAACTCACTAAACGCATTTTTCACAGTTACTCCTGTTGGTGCTGGTGCTGATGATGTGTTTGATTCTTTTGTCACCTCTTCTGTTATTCCATCAGTGTCTGCCTTTGGTGACGTTTCTATTGATGCTGGTGTTGCAACAAAGGGTACAAATAGCAACTCACAATTGAACGATGGCTTTTACACAAGTACACAAGCAATATCAGAACCAGGTGAATATTTTTACTTCAATAACACCGGTCATGACTTTTCTCGTAAGTTTATTATCGGCCTGCTTGAAACATCTAAGTTTGCAAACTCAGCAACACTTGAATCCATTTCTACATCTGGCGGACTACTTGACTTATCTGTACGCCTTGCACCAGGTGCGGCATATGAAAATAGCGATTATGGTGTGATTATTGAAAATGGTTTTTATGAGAAGCCACAAAACTCAGTAATTTTCCGTGCGGGTATTAACTCAGACAATCGTCTCATCATTGACCATCAGAAAGACGGCGAATGGGCAACTATAGTACGTAGTGCATTTCCTATTACCAGCGGCGAAGAGTATATGCTGGTCTGTATGATGAACAAGGAAAACTCGGCGGTTGCAACTTCTACTGTCCGGTCATATCAACTAGGAAGTAGTATAATACTTAACTATCGTTATATCGAGTCACCAGACGGGTCATTTTATTATCCGCTTTTCTCTAATCGCGATCAGGCTGACTATGTTTCACAGAATGCCAATGCTCTTTTTGGCGGTTCATATGTTGATGACGTTGACGTTAACTCTGATGGCTATTATTCACATAGTCATATTTTTGTTGATGATGAAAGTAATACAGTATGGTATATGCCAGACAATTATGCCTTTCATGACGTAGGTTCAGCTCCTACTAATACACTTGATATTACATACACAGCGATACCAACGGCAGCTGATTCTAATTATGTTCCAACCACATTTAGTGGAAGTAACTATACGTTTAGTGAAAATCAATCCGTAAACATTCAGATTCATCCAGCTGATGCCAATTTCACAACATCTGTAACTGGTCTGCCTCCGTGCTTGACATATTCAACTGGAACTGGATATATTACCGGCACGACTGATCCAGTTCCAGCAGATGAATCCTATACTGTTTCTGTAATCCGCAGTAACGCATATGGTTCTTCGATTGGCACATTTGATATTAATATTACAGATAATGCTTCTCTTGGTGATCTGGCAGACTTCACTGAATTGGCTGGTAACCTTATTCAGCCTAACCGTGCTTTTCTTTCTCATGACTTCTTGATGCAGTATGACACAACTTTGTCACAAGGCGAAGAAATGACATATAGCTATACAAGTGGTAATAACCCACCAACGATTGGTATTCTAAGTTCTACGGGTCAGACAAATTTCGATGCGTTTGATTCGAGTTCAGATTCACTTGGTTCTGGTGATCATGATTACGCAACAACATCTCAATGGGATCTTCGTTATGTTTCCTTTGGTGGTGATGTTGGCGCTAGTCAGACAAGACATAATCTTGTTGGATGGAGTGATAACACAACAATTAACGGCTCAGAAGGCACGAACCATAATATCACGTTCAAGCTTGAATATGGCAACGATGGTTATATTAAGCTATATCGTGGTGCCGTTTTACTTCTAACATCAGCGAGTACTTTTTCAGGTCCACAAACACTTACATTTGCCGGCTTTGATGATCAAGCACAAACTGACTTGTATGTTCCAAGTAATTTGACAATTGTCAATTCGTCATATGGTTCTACTCAGCCACCTTCTGGCTTTGTGAATCCTCTGATTGTTGGTCAAATGGCTACTTCAACTCTGATGGGTGAAGCACCTGATGAAGATGCGGCAGTGCAGCTTACACAAGGTCTTAAAGTTAATCACCGTTATATTTTTCCTCAAACTTGGATCGAAACCAATGTGTTACCATATGCAGCAGAAGAACAAAGCGACATGGTTTTTATCGGAGTGCCCGTTTCTAGCGCAAATTGGGTAGACATTGGCGATGATGACTTTGATGCTTACATCCGCATCCAGGGTACATCCAGTAGTAGTTCTTACCAATCACATATTAAAACAGATTCTACAACTCAAGATAATGTTTCGATCAACTCTTTGACCGATGCATATTATGATTATGCGCTTGAGTGGGATGGTACAGATCTTCATGTGATTGCTTGTAACATCGGTGATATCAATACACAACCCGGTATCAATGCAGGCGGTACATTCAGTCGCTCAGTAACAGAATCATCTTATTCCGGAACCGGTGAACTTGATGTCGTTATTGGCGTTGATAACGGAGCACAGGTTGACTTATCCACTTCCGGTCTTTCACATATCCGTATTCCGTTCGGTATTCGTGATATTCTGGTTGGTGAATGGTCTAACGGCGATGGTTACTTTGCCGTTCAGCCTACTGCTTCTGACTTTGATACAGGTTCCTATAGTGGTCAGCATGCACCGAACTGGGACGAGTGGAGCTTCTCTGGTGTTTCAACACTCAACGCAGGTCAAACATATCGGTTCATCTATCACCCTTCCATGGAATCAAACGATGAGATTGAGTTTCGTCTTGCGTCAGATAATACAACAGTTTACACAACTGGTATTACTACGTTCGATGGAACTTCTGATGGTGACCCAAAAACAACTGAAGGGTACAAGGGTATTGAGTTTGCGGTTCCTACTGATGCTCCGCCGCTTACTCTTTTCTATATCAATAACACTACTGCTGATGCTGGTCGTGCTATTTCTATCTCTGGTTCTACCTATGTTGCTGGTGTAACAGGGATCACACAAGAAGGACCAGCTGCTAACCAAACAGGAACCAACATCTTTGATGCTAATGATCATGGTTGGCTGTCGATTGATGAACAACTTGGTGCAGGCGAAAGACTGGTGTTGTCGGGTTCATTTCTTTCTGATGTTGCTGACGCAATGGGTGATAATACCGTCTTGAACTTTGGTATGAAGGATACGAGCTGGGCAAATACTATCAGTGATTACAACACTGGATTTGAAGGCGGTATACGTTTTACCATGATTAGGTATTCTTCTACCAGCATTCAGATGTACGTATATAAAGGTGAATCCCCTACAGCAGCAGGTAGTACTCTGTATACAACAGTTGCCGGACTGACCAGCTATAATGCGTTCTTGGAAGTTACAAACACCGGTAATAACGTTCGCGGTGGCGTCGCTCTTACCAGTACCAATGATGCAACCGCCGACGCTTACGCTGATTGGGCCACAACAACAAAAATACAGACTGGTGATCAGGGCTATGGCATTACCTCTATTGATGTTGTGGTTCAGGGTTTTGCCCTTTCTGGTACGGAAACGACAGATGCGGCTGACATTGATTGGACAGCTCTTTCTGAGATTTCTATTCCAGCTCCATCTGCTACATTGACTACATCATGGACAAAGGCACTGGACTTCTCCGGTTCTTCTGAACGGGGCTTACAAGTTACTAATGGCACAGGTAATAACCCACTTCGCTTGAGTGGCTTGTCTACTACTGTTTCTGCCCCTGTTACTTCAGGTCATACCTCTAGCGATGGAAACGCTCGTCCTTGGGCAACGGCTATTGTGTTTAGTTCTGATAACAATAGCTCCAACCAGCATATCTGGAACCAAGGCGAAGGTGCTGGGTCTACTGACGATAACATTTACCTCCGTGTGGATTCTAGCCGTAACCTTTACTTTGGTTGGGGTCGCTCTGGTGCACTTAACGAGTGTTCATTTACTACACTAGCTAGTGGTTCTGGCAACTGGTACGGCGTCTACATCGCTAGTACCGGGGAGCGCTTGAGTGGTGCCAATGCTTCAGCCGCCAATCTTGCTGATTGTTTTGACATCCGTATTGTGAATCTTTCTACAGGCGCTGTCGGTTCACAACTCAGCACATCATCTAACTGGACCAGCACGGGCGGTCGAATGGATCGTCTTTTTGCAGGTGACTTTACTGTTGCCGGTCGTGGTTCTAACCGCAACTTCCATGGTAAGGTTGCTTCAATGGTTATTACGACCTTGCGCCGCGGCGTTGCTATGCCTACTGATGCTGAAATTACGGCTTTTGTTCGAGACCCGCAGCAGTGGCTCACAGACTACAAGGTTGGTAACACCTACAGGTACTCTGGCTCAGGCAGTGACTCTACTAACTTCCAGCTTAATAATGCACTGTCCTCACAATCAACACAAGTATGGTTGATGGGCGATGGATCGAATGACGCCTACTCTCAGATTCGTAACGATGTAAGTCCAAGTACACAGGACGCAACTTCGTTGAATATGATTTCGATGGTATCGAATGATATTCAGACGGTGAGCATTACTGGCTTAACATAACATAAATAGGGGCTTCGGCCCCTTTTATAAATATAAATTTAACATTAACATCTGAGGTTCCAATGCTTGAAAACTATGAAATAGAAATAAAAGCCAAACGCGAACAAGAAGATAAAGAACTGGCCGAAGCAAGAGCACAAGAAGATGCATTGATTGACGCGCAGCGTGATGCATATGATGATGCTTTAAGTGCAGCACGAAAGCAAGAAGATGAAGCTTTAGCCAATATGGCTCGTGTTTATAAAGAAGCAAAGGCATCTCTTGATGCCGTTGAAGCCGAGTTCGTAGATTATAAAACAAATGGCGTCTTGGCACCACAAGAAAAAAAGCCTGTGCGCAAAGGCAGAGGTCTTCGTATTATTGCATGGATCTTTGGTGGTTTCGGAATGTTCCTTGTAACTCTTGTTGCAATACTGTACATCGTTTTCATGCTTACTGCCAATAAGGCAAACGTCAAGCCTATTGTTGATGAAAATGAAAACGGTATAGTTATCGAAGATGTTCGTGAAGTAAAAGAAAAGGCAAGAAAAATATTCAAGCCAAAGTCAAAAGTTGTAAGAAAGCCAAAGCGCCGTGTGATCAAGAAGGTTACACCAAAGAAAGCAAAAGCTGCTCCATCAAATAAGTGGCGCGATACAGTCTTTCAACCAGGTAATTGATATGAAAAGCTTTATACAATTCCTTGAGGATCGTTTTACTTTCAGTGCAGATGGCTTTGATAAGAAGGCATTTCCAGAAGTCAATACCTCATATATGCAGTATTCAAAGGCATCACGTGAAGCACTTAAGAAGACTGCAGAAAAGTTCAAGATCGACGATACCGGTTCAAAGGCATCATTGATTACTAAAATCCTTAAGCATTTGCATGGACCAAATAAGGTTGCTGGTTTTTATAATAAAAGATCAGAAACGCCGCTTGAGGCAGATAAGCGAGAAAAGTTAACAGCAAAGCCTGCAAGTTATAAGCCTAAAAAATATAGTAAGGACAAAGACGTATGAGTGTATTCGGCAGCGCATTAGATCAAACACCCGAGAATATGAACTTTCTTTCTCCTCTTGGCTTTCGGTTTATGATCAAGAAGACGCCAACATTGAACTACTTTGTCCAGAATGTTAATATGCCAGGTTTGCATCTTCAGAATATCGATATTGCAAACCCTCTTTTGAGTCTTCCAGAAGCAGGTTCACATCTACAGTTCGATGATCTTATGATCAACTTCAAAGTTGATGAGGATCTAAAGAACTATCTTGAGATACACAACTGGATTGTTGGCCTTGGCTATCCAGAAGGCAATGATCAGTTTGCTGCTTTGAGCGCCGATAGTGTTCCTCTTGGTGAGGGTATTCGTTCTGATTGCACACTAGTTATTTTTGATAGTGACAATAAGCCAAACTTTCAAGTCACCTTTATCAATGCATTTCCTATTTCATTATCATCATTGATCTTTGACACAACTCGTTCGCGTCCAGAGTTCATTGATGCTGCTGCAACATTTCGTTACGATTTCTATAAGATAGAAGCGGTCATTTGATAAATAGTAAAGAACAATAACATAGGAGATAACTATGCCACAGAAAAAAGTGAAGCTGAAGCCAGTAGGACCAAAAGGCACTCAAGGAAGACACGGCATACTAACCAGCGCAGGAAATGCACTTAGCAAGGCCAAGAAGCGTGCTACCGAGAATCCCGCAAAGCCACCGGTGAAACCATTAGAGTCTGCAGCACAAGCTGCAGCACAAGCTGAAATGCATTTCAAGCGTGCAGGACATTTAAATCCACATAACGCACCTCATCAGATTCATGGTCACATTAGCGATATTGCCAATAAAATTGTTGATGCGCACATTAATGGTGAACATGAAAATATGTTGGATCATGCACAGCATTTAGATAGAGTATTATCTGTGCATGATTCTGCTTTGAACCCACTAGGCGCAGGCGGTTCGCATCTTTCATCTATCAGAAAAATTGAACGCGTGAAAGGTTTGCTACGAAAGGTTGGAAAAAACAAGGAAGTTTCGGCTGATACTCGTCGTAAAGCAAATATAATTGCCAACGATCACCTTACACATCATGTTCCAGATGCGCCGGCACCAAAGGCATTAAAACCAGCCAAGCCAGGCATTGTTGCTCGAATCAGAAGCGTGTTCGCCGAAGAATATGAACTGCATGAAGATTATGGTGCAGGTGATGTTGGCACAGATGAAGTTGTTCGTAAGTACAAGAGCATGACACCAGGCGAACAGAAAAATGAAGTCAAGTTGTCAGAATCATATGTTCTTTGGTTAATTGAAAATGAACAACTCGATGAAGCCAGCTTTCATAGTAATTTAAGAGCTCTGGTGCACCCTGATTTTCATAGAGCAGTGGGAGATTATCTGCGCAAACAAGCTCACGCCAGCACAGGAGCTGCAGCTGGCGCAGTAGCCGGTGGTTTAGCTACTGGTGGTCATCCATTGGGCGCGCTTGCAGGTGGTGCTGCAATGCTGGTAGGTAACGCTCATAAAAACGCCGGTGAAGCTTTGATGAAAGCATATGATACACATCAGAGAATCGCAAAGCAACACGACGACGAACGTCGCCAATAATAGAGCATATATACTATAGCAACATTGAGAGGCTATAGTATGACACTTGAAGAAATCCACCAGCAGTGGGAAGTTGATTCACCAATCGATGAACTAAGACTTTCCACTGCTGCAGCAGATATTCCGAAACTTCACCATAAATGGCTAATGGTTCTAACTGAATCGAAGCGTGAGCTCATGAAGCTCAGAATAGCCTATAAGAAACTCAAGAGTCAGAAGCACGACTTTCTTGAGAACCCTACCAAAGACGACCTTGACCGAGGTTGGAAATATCCAGATAAACGCATAATCAAATCAGACATTCCACGTTGGCTTGAAGGTGATGACGACATGCTAAAGCTTGAACTTCGTATCGGTGAAGCAGAGATGAAGCTGCAAACCGTTGAAGAGATCATGAAAGAGATTGGTCGTCGGAACTGGAACATTCGTTTGATCTTTGACGAGAAGAAATTTATGGCTGGTGGAAACTAGATATGGCAAAAGATTATTACCAGCAAGCGTTGTTTCTTATACATAAACAGTATGTGCCAGCAAACACAAACATCGATATGCTTATGAAAAAGCTTCAGGATAATGAATTGAAGGCAACTGTTACTAATACAACCGAATCTGTATATGGCACAGAAAACGTTCAATTGATCAAACACCTTGCCGATCAAGCAGATCCACAAAAAAGTATGCTTGTGGAACCCGGCGAGAAAACCAAAAGCAAGTGGTCTGGAAAAGATGGCTGATAAGATATTCATACGATATTACAATCGTACTCATATG
>Ga0213858_10000779_pt1 | contig 15059 bp, 14 predicted proteins | sample PICome_FD_160122 | JGI IMG/M metagenome (GOLD analysis project Ga0213858, IMG submission 160122) | Coastal seawater microbial communities near Pivers Island, North Carolina, United States - PICO245 | ecosystem: Environmental > Aquatic > Marine > Coastal | place: USA: North Carolina | collected... | reverse complement strand
TTTCGCTATATTAATTGTTTGTATCATAGGCTTCGCCAATAAATCTATTGGCAACTCATCGTCTATACTTTGGCTCTTACCAGTCTTAATATTAATTCTTATTGGCTTCTATTTGAGTTCTTATTTTGGTCAGCGACTAGCACATGATCAAATGCTTATATTACATGATTTTGTAGAAGATAACATTCAAGACCTCTGTAAGAGCAGAAATTCAAAAGAAGGATCTGATCTTTAACATGTAGTTTCCCATTTATTTTCGGTATTTTAATAAGCCTTAAGACACCAAATCAAGACATAATGAATCGCAAGAATATCTTTTTGATGAGCATAGTACTTTGCTTAAGCATGCTCTTTAGTCAATGCAATAATCAGAATAACAATAAAGCTTCACTCGAATCAAACATTGAAGAAGAAAAATCAGAAATAAAGGACAGCACTGAAGCACAAATGTTATCATTTAATATTGATATAAATGCACCAGCTGATAAGGTATATCAAGTTATGACGGATAGCACTAGTTTTACTGACTGGACTCACTCTTTTGGTGCAAGCTCAAGCTACATTGGAAATTGGGAAAAGGATAGTAAAATTATCTTTCTCTCAAATAATGATGAAGGATATGGACAAGGCATGGTCAGTCACATAATTAATCATATACCCAATGAATTAATAAGTATAGAACATAGGGGTATGGTAAAGGATGGTCTAGAAATTATGGAAGGTGAAGAAGTTGATTCATTTAAAGGTTCAAGAGAATCTTATAGTATTAGCAATGATGGTACAAAAACAACTGTGACCATTAAGACTGATGTTTTTATTGCACCAGATAGCTTCTTTATTCAAACTTGGCCTATGGCATTACAAAGAATTAAAGAGCTTGCCGAAGCACAATAACAATGAAAATTAAAAGACTTGGACAAAGAAGCACTTAAAATAAAAATAGAATCACTGATTAAAAAAACGGAGTCTGACATTAAAGACATGGAAGGAATGACTCAACCAGTGAAACCAGAGAATTCTCTTGGAAGAATTTCTCGGATGGATGCTATTCAAAATAAAAGTGTGATGGAAATGAATCTTAGAAATAAGAAAAAGAAACTATCTCAACTCAAACTTGCCTTATCTAATATCGATAATCCTTCCTTTGGTATCTGCGATACTTGTAAAAGACCAATCCAAGAAGCAAGAATTTTATTTATGCCTGAGAGTACCAGGTGCATACACTGTGCATCAAGGAGATAATATGCATTGAAATAAAAAAGGCTGCACATGAGATGTACAGCCTTAAGTATATTTTATTTCTCTATGGCTTAAGAGCCTGACTCAAGTGCCGCAGCACCACCTACAATCTCTAGGATCTCATTGGTAATTGATTCCTGTCTAGCTTTGTTGTAATTAATTTTCAACTCACCTAATAATTCATTGGCATTTTCTGTCGCAGAATCCATTGCCGTCATTCTTGCGCCATGCTCAGATGCGTGAGTATCTAGACAATACTTTTGAAAAGACGTTTGCAAGATAGAAGGTATTAATTGCTCTAACAATTCTTCTTTGCTCGGCTCGAATATGTAATCAGCTTTTTTACCTGATTTTTTATCATCAGATTTAACTTCTAATTTTGGAACTGGCAAAAACTGAGCGCATTCTGGATACTGAACAGCCGGGTTTTTAAATCTACCATAACAAACGTACACTTTATCAACATCTCCTGCTATGAATTGATTCATCAAGTCTGTTGATGCTGTAGCCACGTTTTCGTACCCTAAATCACTGAAAAGATTTACATAGTCTCCGTTAAAAAGACTTCTGTCATATCTATTTTTTAAAGCATCAAATCCTTTCTTACCAACATTGTAAATCGTTACATTTTTTGATGCAACAAGGTCTTTTAATTCACCGTCTAAAACTTTGATCGCTTCTTTAACTACATTTGAATTAAAGGCACCACAAAGACCTCTGTTAGAAGTTACGACTACAACAGCTGCTTTATTAACCTCTCTTGATTTGCCAAAAGCAGTAGAAGCATCCCCATCTAAATTAGAAAGGATGTTTACCATCATTTTATTTAATCTGTCAGCATATGGTCTAAGATCAGTAATCGCTTGCTGAGCTTTTCTCAATTTTGCAGCCGATACCATTTTCATGGCATTGGTGATTTGCATCGTAGATTTTACTGATGATATCCGTTCTCTTACTTCTTTTAATTTTCCTGACATTTCTTAATTTGAGTATTAAGTAACAATGAAGGTTTAGTAATATGATGGTTTAGAAAGTCTACATAACCCTCCAAACCATCTTTCTTAATTATTTATATCTAGCAGATAATTCTGCTGCTAAAGTTTTTACTGTATCTAAAGCACTTTCATCTAATTTTCCAGCTCTAAATGTATCTAGTACATCTTGGTGCTTAGACTCAAGTTGCATTAAAAAGTCTTCTTCAAACTCTTTAACTTTATCTACCGGTACATCTCTTAATAGACCATTTGTTCCTAAGTAGATTATAGCTACTTGCTTCTCAACAGTCAATGGAGAATACTGAGGCTGCTTCAAAATTTCAACGTTTCTCTTACCTTTCTCAAGTACTGATAAGGTAGCTGCATCAAGATCCGAACCGAACTTAGCAAATGCTTCTAGCTCTCTATATTGTGCCTGATCCAACTTAAGTGTACCAGATACTTTTTTCATAGATTTAATCTGAGCAGACCCCCCTACCCTTGATACAGAGATACCTACGTTAATCGCTGGTCTGATACCTGCGTTAAATAGGTTTGACTCAAGGAAGATCTGACCATCTGTAATAGAGATCACGTTTGTAGGAATATAAGCTGATACGTCACCCGCTTGTGTTTCAATAATTGGTAATGCAGTTAAAGAACCACCACCTTTAACAATACCAGCTTCCTTTAATGAATCAGGAAGATCATTCATGTTTTGTGCGATAGAATCATCATTGATAACCTTTGCAGCTCTCTCTAATAGTCTTGAGTGCAGGTAGAAAACATCACCAGGATAAGCCTCCCTTCCTGGAGGTCTTCTAAGAAGTAATGATACCTCTCTATATGCTACCGCTTGCTTTGATAAATCATCATAAATAATCAAAGCTGGTCTTCCTGTATCTCTAAAGAACTCTCCAATAGATGCTCCAGCGAATGGTGCATAGAACTGAAGTGGTGCAGGATCAGATGCTGATGCAGATACAATAGTAGTATATGCCATTGCACCATTTTCTTCTAAAGTTTTTGCAACCTGTGCAACTGTGGAAGCTTTCTGACCTGATGCTACATAAATACAATATACTGGTTCACCTTTGTCATAAAACTCTTTTTGATTGATGATAGTATCAATCGCAATCGCAGTTTTACCTGTTTGTCTATCGCCGATAATAAGCTCTCTCTGACCTCTACCAATTGGAATCATCGCATCGATTGCTTTGATACCAGTTTGTAAAGGCTCACTTACTGGCTGACGAAAGATTACACCAGGTGCTTTTCTTTCTAAAGGCATTGCGTAAGTTGTACCTTCGATAGCTCCTTTACCATCGATTGGCTGTCCTAGTGGATTTACAACTCTTCCACAGAATCCTTCACCTACATTAATTGAGGCAATTTTATCAGTTCTTCTTACTGTAGAACCTTCACGAATCCCTTCACTTGGTCCCATCAATACGACCCCTACGTTATCTTCTTCAAGGTTCAAAACAATGGCTTGAACGCCAGTTTCAAACTCAACAAGCTCACCTGCTCTTGCTTTAGTAAGACCGTAAACTCTGGCGATACCGTCACCAACTTGTAGAACCGTACCAATTTCTTCTAACTCAGTTTCTGATTTAAATCCAGATAATTGTTGTTTTAATATTGCGGATATTTCATCCGGTTTGATGTCAACCATAGTGCTTATAGTTTAATATGCTTTTACAAATTCGTTATTGTTAAATTCTTTTTTCAATGTACTCAGCTGGTGTGCAACACTAGCGTCGTAAAGTTTGTCTCCTAACTGGATAACAAACCCACCTATAATCGAAGGATCAACTTTAGTATCAATTTCTACTGAATCTAAAGTCAAATCACTTTTCAATAATTTTGATTTGATTGCTTCAAGGTTCTCTGAAGTCATTTCTTTAGCCGTAACTAAAGTAATGCTTGTAACACCTTTAAATCTTTTGAACTCATCTTTGAATGCAGAAATAATTTCAGGTAGAACATTTTCTCTGCCTTTTCTTACTACAATATTGATGAATGCATTAGTTAAGCCACTCAGTTTATCAGAGAACAGGGTTTTAAGAATTTTTTCCTTCGTCCCTTTCTTGATAATTGGACTTTTAAGCATTAACACCAAATCTCTACTGCCCATTGCTTGCTCAAGTGCTTGCATATCGTCGTTTACAGCATTGATTTGATCTTGCTCAATGGCAAGGTCAATTAATGATTTGGCGTATGTAGATGCTACTCTAATTAAAGACATACGATTAGCTTAAGTTTATTTCGTCCACTAGACTGTTTACAAAGTCTTGGTGTTCTTGGTTGTTTTGTAATTCTTTTCTGATCACTTTTTCTGCGATTTCTATAGCCATAACACCTACTTTGTTCTTAGCTTCAGTTAAAGCAGCAGACCTTTGATTTTCGATCTCAAGTCTAGCCTCAGAAATAATCTTGTTTGATTCAGCTTTTGCTTTCTCTTTTGCTTCAGCGACCATTTTATTTCCAGACTCTTTAGCTTCTCTAAGGATCTTGGATCTTTCTTCTCTAGCTTCTGCTAACAACTTATCATTATCAGCTTGCATGCTAGCCATCTCCTCTCTAGCTTTCTTAGCTTCATCTAATGCGCCTTGGATATTGTTTTCTCTGTTTTTTAATGCCTCAGCAATTGGCTTAAAAGCCATCTTACCAAGAATAAACCAAAACAATAAAAAGATTGCTGTTGTCCAAAGGATAAGACCTAAGTCAGGTTTAATTGGAGAAAAATCTAATAGTACAAATAACATATTTTATATTCTTGTTAATTTCTATTCAATTAAAAATGGAAAGCATCGCAACCAATCGCTGCGATACTAACCTAATTTTTTTATCCTACGAAGAATGATAGTAGGATAGCGATCAATGCTGCACCCTCTACAAGTGCTGCCATTAAGATCATGTTCGCTCTGATGTCACCAACTGCTTCAGGCTGTCTTGCTATCGCCTCCATGGCTTTCGCTCCGATGTTTCCGATACCAATTCCAGCTCCGATTACTGCTAGTCCTGCACCAATTGCTGCTACTGTTCCAGTCATGTTAAACTATTTAAGTAATTAAAAAGTATATAATCAAATCATCCTAGTGATGATCATGATGTTCTTCTGTCGCTGCACCAATATATGATGCTGTTAATATGGTAAATACAAATGCTTGAATGAAAGCTACTAATAACTCAATTGCCATCATAAACAATGTTAGTAAGGTAGACCCTACTGCTGTTCCCCAAGCCGCTCCAGCATTTGCACCATTCTTTCCAAAAATAAATATCAAACCAACAAAGATCACGATAACCATGTGACCCGCAGTGATGTTTCCAAAAAGTCTCAGCATCAGTGTAATTGGCTTAATAAACAATCCAAGAAACTCAACTGGAGTTACAATCGTTTTTACCCAAACCGGTATTCCTGGCATATTAAAAATGTGTTGCCAGTAGTGCCCGTTACCATTTACATTGGTAATAATGAAAGCTAAAACTGCCAATACTAAAGTCACTGATAAACTTCCCGTAACGTTTGCACCTCCTAAGAAAGGTACCTGACCAAACAAGTTCAATCCAAGAATGAAGAAAAACAAAGCCATTAAGAATGGTTGGAATTTTTCCCATTTAGCACCTAAGAATGGTTTTGCAACATCATCCTGAATAAATGCAAATATTGTTTCCATGAATCCTTGAAGTCCTGTTGGTGCTAAACCTTCTCCTCTTCTCTTGTATGCATTTGCTACAGATCTGAAAACAAAGAATAATAGTAAACATACAATAAGCATGGCTACTACATTCTTAGTGGGCGAGAAATCTGTGAAAGTGGTAATACCACCTCCAAATAATCCACCATCAAGTGTCGACTTGTTGTCTACCATGTATTTATTACCTCCGTAACACAAGTACAACTGATATTTTTTCTTTCCGTCAACTTCGATATCTTTTCCATAAACTGCATGGTGTCCGATATCTACTGTACCTTCTTGGAAATTTCCTCTAATTCTTTTTACACTTCCTTCATAAAGTACGTAACCATTATGAGCCATCACACCGTTTCCATGACTATCAGATTTAAACACTGATGATGAAAACATATCAAGTCCAGCACCATGTCTGTAAAGAATACATGGTAAAGGGATTTGAATAGGACCAATACTGTAGACGTTTTGATCACTAATGTGGTGGAATGCAACAGCGCCTGGGTTAAACTCAGCACTGTGGTCATGTATTTCATCTCCACAATCATTTACATGTGCACCATGATGACTATGCCCGTGGCTATGGTCAGAATGATCATGCCCGCTGTGGTCATGTCCGTGATCATGTCCATGGTCGTGATCATGACTATGATCATGACTGTGATCGTGTTGTTCATGAGTGTGATTATGACCCTCATGACTGTGGTCGTGATCATGCTGCTGGGCAGACATTAATCCCGCATATCCAAAAATCAGTAGTAAAAGGAAGAATTTCTTCATGTATATTGACTCAAAAATGTGCCGCAAAGGTAATATTTATAGCTTAAAAGAGTAAATGGTTTTTAGTTTTTTTAGGGCTAAAACCGCATAATAAATTAGTTTTTTTAGAATTTATAAAAAGGTGGTAATGAACGGCTAATTTATGATCTTGTACTTCTTCATGATTGCCTAATCATAAGTTGAAAAGGAATGTTATCTAAGTATTTATCGACTGCTATGTTTCATTTAGTCCAAATTATCTTCCGAAGACCCAAAAAAGAGCCATAATTCAGCAAAAGTGAGCCAAAACACATGAATTTAATGGAAAAGAGAAGACTTCTCCTGAGAAGTCTTCTCTTTATTGTGAAACATAAAAAAAGCCACCTGAGCTAGACCCTCAGATGGCTTTTATATTCTATCTATCTAATCGTAATTTATCTCGCTATGGCCGTTGCTCTCTTTTCTCTGATAACTGTCACTTTTACTTGCCCCGGATATTGCATTTCATCTTGGATTTTCTGAGAAATCATGAAAGCTAAATCATCTGCATAAGAATCTGTGACTTTTTCAGATTCTACAATGACCCTCAATTCTCTACCTGCCTGAATAGCATAAGCTTTTTGAACGCCATCATAGTTAAGCGCTAAATCTTCAAGCTCTCCGATCCTTTTTAGATATGATTCGAGGATTTCTCTTCTTGCTCCTGGTCTAGCGCCCGATATAGCATCACAAGCCTGCACAATTGGAGAAATGATGTTATTCATCTCTATCTCATCGTGATGGGCACCTACCGCATTTAAAACGACAGCATGCTCCTTATTCTTCTCACACATTTGCATACCTAATAAAGCATGCGACAATTCTGACTCCTCATCAGCCACTTTACCTATATCATGCAACAAACCTGCTCTCTTAGCTAATTTGATCTGGTTTTTGCTTAAACCAAGCTCTGCACCCATAATGCCACACAAATTGGCAGTTTCTATAGAATGTTTTAATAGGTTCTGACCATATGATGATCTAAATCGCATTCTACCCACCATTCTCACCAAATATGGCTTCAAACCGTGAATATCTAGATCAATGACTGTTCTTTCACCTATTTCTTTAATCTGTTCTTCTAACTGTGTTCTAACTTTCTCTACCGTTTCTTCAATTTTTGCCGGATGGATTCTTCCATCAGCTACTAATCGCTTAAGAGATAATCGACAAATTTCTCTTCTGATAGGGTCAAAACTTGAGATAATAATTGCCTCTGGTGTGTCATCTACTACGATCTCTGCACCAGTAGCCGCTTCCAGAGCTCTAATATTTCTACCCTCTCTACCGATTATTTGGCCTTTTATATCATCACTATCCAGGTTAAATACACTTACCGTATTTTCTATAGTGTACTCAGCGCACATTCTCTGGATCGTTTGAATGATGATTTTCTTAGCCTCTTTTAAAGCACCATCTTTTGCATCTGAAATAATATCCTTTTCTATTGAAAGTGCATCTGTTTGAGCCTTTGCTTTTACGGCTTCTAACAACTGCTCTTTAGCATCAGCTTCGCTCAGTTTTGCAACATTTTCTAATGCTTTGATATGTTTTTCATTAGCCGTCTCTAATTCCTCTCTTTTCTTAATAACAATCTCCATCTGCTTAGATAGATTCTTTTTGATGGCTTCTACTTCAGACTCTCTTTGCTCTATATTTTCGACTTCCTTCTCTAATTCTTGCTTCCGTCTTTCAATATCTTTTTCAAGATTTACGACGGCCATTTCTCTTTCCTTTAATTCTACTTTTTGTTCTGACTTGTAGGTTTGATAGTCAGATTTTAATTTGTGAAACTTGTCTTTAGCTTCTTGTATCTTCTTTTGTTTGATTTTCTCATTTTGAGACTCGGCTTTACCAAGAAGTTTGTCTGACTTTGATTGGGCCTCAGCAATCTTTCTTTCAGCTGTTAATTCAGCCTCTTTCAGGGTTAAATCAGCTTTTTTGTTGGCTTCGTCGATCTTCCCTTGTGAAGACCTTTTAACGCCCATGGTCACTAGAATGTAACCTATGATCGCTCCTATAACCAAACCACCGATACCCATTATTCCTAATTCCATATTGTCTGGGTTTGTAAAATTCATATCCATTCAATGAATGAATAGAACCTGGTTTAATAAAATATGCAAAAGGAAAAGGAGTTGCTACAAAACGGATTTAATGGATGTTTCTATATCCTTTAGAATCGGGTCTAATTGGTTTTCAGACTTATTAGAACGACTCATTTCAAAGCGCGATTCAATTAATATCATTGCTAAAGCATCTTCAAGCTGTAAATCACTGTATTTTCCTAAAATATCTATGATTCTAGCATTAATATGCTTCTCTATCTCAGCTAAATTTTTCAATTCTTCATCCGTTACTTTAAGCGGATAATGCTTCTTTCCTATCTTGATTTTGGCGGAATGAAGCTGTTTTGACATTTATTCTAAGTATTAAACAATGATATGCAATGATCGATTTCTTCTATACACACATCCACTTCATGCCTGATTTTTACTTTCCATTCTTCATCTATTAAATCTCTATCTACCTTTATTTCTGAGCTTGTTTCAGGCTTTATTTGTTCTTTTAATTGAGCAATCTCTCTTCTCAAATGTGCATTTTCCTGTCGCAGTTCATTTACTGTACCGACTAACTCACTCGTTGATTCTTTAATTTTTATCAACCTTTCGTGCACATTTTGCATACCCAAAAATAAGTAAAATCCATCAAACTTAAAAGAAGACTGCGTTGTGAGGCTATTATTGCTTTTGGGCATCTATCAAAAATCTTTGATAAAGATTCCTGATATCAGGCTATTCATAACTTCGTTTCACTCCGGTGTAAGCCATGATATGTCTTAAACTGGTCGCAAAAGCGCCCATTATTGCTATCCTTGATGCGCTTTTATACCATTGGTATAATATGGAATAGATAAATCCCTATCTCTTAAACCCCTCTTACAACAGCTGAGAACTGTTGTTCATATTGTTTAATGAGTTTGTCGATAATTTTATCAACTTCTTTATCCTTTAATGTCTTAGAAGCATCTTCAAAGACATAATTTATAGCATATGATTTCTTACCAGCACCTAAATGCTCTTCATTAACATATTCATCAAATAAAGACACCGATTTCAAAATCTTCTTATCAATTTTTCTACTCGCTTGCAAAATGTCATCAAACTTGATACTCTGATCGATAATCATGGATAAATCTCTAGAAACAGATGGATATTTATTTAACTCTGAAGTCTTAATCTTTACTCGTTTGGTAAACTGGTGAAGTTTGTTCCAAGGTATTTCAGCAAATACGACCTCTGACTTAATACCTAAATTTGATAAAATAGAACGTTTTATACTTCCTAATCTAGCAAGAGGCTGATTATGCACATATAACTCAATACAAATATCAAATCTAGAGTCCTCAAGCTGTTCTATTCGGTTTGGTTTTAAACCAAGTCGACCAATCATTGACTCCAGTTCTGATCTCAAATCTAGAAGATCAACATTATTCTTATCAGAAGCCCTCCAGCTCATCGGATGTCTTGCTCCCATCATAAACATTGTAATCCATTCTTCTTCTATAAAGCTGTCTTCTCCCTGCTTATATGATTTTCCGATTTCATATACTCGTAAATCAGATTGTTGATGGTTTTGATTATTAAGCACACTAGATAAACCGCTTAACATCATATCTGGACGCATAACATCCAAATGGATATTGGAGGTATTATTAATGTATACCAGTTCCTTATCTTCTATATCAAGATTTTCAAGACACTTACGACTCTCTATGATGGATAAGCCCATCATTTCATTCCATCCATTACTAGAAAGATACTCAGATACCTTTTCTCTAAACATAGATCTTTCAGGGTGATCAGAATACTGAATACTGCTAGATACCTTCTCTGGTATACTAACCTTATTGAACCCATATATTCTTAGTACTTCCTCTATTAAATCCACCTCTCTGGTGACATCATACTTATTAGTAGGCACTTTTACTTTGATCCCATGATCATCTACAGGCTCAATTTCCATATTCATGGCAGACAAAATCTGATGAATATCATCCTTAGGAATATCATCACCTATTAAATCATTAAGTTTTTCATACCTAAGATGTATTTCTTTAGCTTGTATCTCTTCAGGATAAAGATCTGTTATCTCAGAGCTTACCTTAGCACCTGCTAAATCTACGATTAACATAGCAGCTCTCTTCAGAGCATAAACAGTATTATTAGGATCACTTCCCTTCTCAAATACCCGAGCAGCATCAGTCCAAAGACCATGTCGGCTCATAGATCGTCTTATACTTTTTGGATGAAAGTGTGCAGCTTCTAGAAAGATAGCAGTAGTTTCTTCAGTAACGCCTGATTTTAAGCCACCAAATACACCTCCTATACACATACCTTGATCATTACCATCACAAATCATTAAATCCTCAGCGCTTAATGATCTTTCTATTTCATCTAAAGTGACAAACTTACTCCCCTCCGGTAAATTCTTAACCCTTATCTCATTATTACCAATCTTACCTAAATCAAAAGCATGTAGAGGTTGACCTAATTCATGCAATATGAAATTTGTAATGTCTACAATATTATTGATCGGCCTTTGGCCAATACTTCTAAGTTTATTCTTTAACCAATCTGGAGATTCTTTAACACTGATGTCTGTTAATATTACTCCGCTATATCTAGGACAAGATTGTTCGTTTTCCAAGACCACATTGATTCTATGGCTCGCATGATCAATTTCAAAATTGTTAATTGAAGGTTTTTTAACAGCGATGTTAGGGTCTATATTAACCTTAATATAAGCAGCTAAGTCTTCAGCAACACCAAAATGACAGGTACCATCAGATCTATTGGGTGTTAACCCAATTTCAAATACAGTCTCATTTTCTAATTGATAATGCTCAGCGGCAGCTTGACCGACTTTAGCATCTTCTTGAAGAACAATAATGCCACTGTGGTCGTCCCCTAAGCCTAATTCATCTTCAGCGCAAATCATACCTTCACTGAGCTCACCTCTTATTTTTCCTTTCTTAATTTTAAAAGGATCTCCTTCTGAAGGATAAAGCATTGTACCAATGGTTGCGACTAATACTTTTTGACCAGCTGCAACATTAGGGGCTCCACATACAATTTGCAAAGTTTCTTCTGCACCGACATTTACAGTTGTCAAACTGAGTTTATCTGCATTAGGATGTTTACCGCAGGTCAACACCTCTCCTACTACAACACCTTTGAGACCACCTGGGACCAATTCTTTTTCATCTACCCCTTCTACTTCAAGACCAATAGCCGTCAATATCTCTGACACCTGATCTACAGATAGATCTAGATTTATATAATCTTTCAACCAACTGAGGGAAATCTGCATTCGCTATAATTTAAGCCTCAAAGATAGCCATTAGAATCAAGAAGGCAAGCTTCTTATTCAGTTAATAAATTACAGCATATTGAAAAGGGTTTATCCCTATTTTAGTCCAGTAAATGAACCTCTGCAGCCTGTAAAACTACATTATCATCCCTAACATGAGCTACTATATTAATATTCTCAGCAACCCAAGTGCCATCTTCTGCAGGTAGAGTAAATGTATAATTTTTAAGAACAGACTCATTAGCTTGAAGTCCTGAGCTAACTAAGTCTCCTAAACTGTTATCGCTTAACATTGCTCTTAATACATGTTTATGTTTGTAATCTGGAATAATTTCATCCGTATCTTTCTGCGCATCAATGATATTATCTTCTGTCAGCAATACAGTTAAATGAAGACTTCTTTCAAGATCTACTAATGCTGCAGCTGCAACATTCACAGTTAGTTCTCTCGTAGTTTGATCATATGTTTTAGAGATTACTATTTCAACTTCTTGTGGCTTTTCTACCTCTTTAGTGATCTCGGTATTCCATTGAGGAATAAGAAATCCCCATGGTCTGTCTTCTCCGTTTTTATTCCTATTGATTACAGCTGACGGTTTCCCGAAAAATGTAAAGGAACTTTCTATATCTTTTGAAGCTTCAGTTCTAAAATCATAGGCACTCCCTGTTACTGGTTGTGTCAATTGATCTCCGTGAATACCAACTACAACAACAGAACCTTCAAAGAAATCAACGATTGTTTCAAGTTGAGAAGCTCCTGCTGGACAATTTGGACAATTTACACCTGTCAGTTCTTCTACTAGAACTACTCTACCAGTATTCGGAATGACAAAATCTGGGATCATCACCATTTCTTCTTCACATGAAAAGAATAAACATGTAATAAGTAGTAAGTAAGATATTTTAAAAGACTTCATGATTTTGAATTAAAAAGTTGAGCTAATACTGAATTTAAATCCGCTAAATGCTGGTTCAAGTCTACAGATACCACCTGTACAAACAACACCTTCTACTTGCTTAACGTAACTTAGGCCAAACCTATTCGCTTTATTAGTGTAAAAAACATCAATTCTTGGATAATGAATAGCCAGCTTTTCGCCAGTTTCAGTATCTACAGGTGAGTTTTTACCAGGACTGATGTTAAACATATCAGATACGGTAAATGCCCAGTTTGGAGCCATCGTAAACTCTAATTGTGCAAATAACCAATCACCGTAATCTTGCTTAGTATCTTTATCATCACCCACATTCATATATTGAAACTCTGTTCTAAGAGATTGCTTTCTTGAAAAACGATACAAGAAATCAACATACGGTGTAAAGGTTGTGATATTAGGTACATCAGGTTTTACCTCATAAATTTCTTGATTATATTCCTGTAGCTGGATACCAGTTTTTAGCAACCAGTCTCTACCCTTCTTATATTGAAATTCTGTAAATACCTCTCTATACAACTGGGTAGTATCCAAATCTGTAATGTTCGATAAGTTTACTAAGAATGAGACATTCTTGTTTACTTTATATCTTATATCTAATTGGAGTGCTTGTTCACTTAAATCTTGAGTAGCAGGAGAATATCTTGAATTTAATCTATAAGTATTCTGTCTATTCATAGGAGGTAAATAGTTAATCAAACCATCCAATAAGTTCAAAGTTTGATCAACTCTAAAGTTGAAATTCTCCGTACGTTTTGCTTCAAAGGTTATTCCTAAACCTTTATTTGCATAACTCAAACTAGAGTAAAACATAGTACCGTTTCTTTGAACGAATTGACCTGTTGTTTCAGTACCAGCAAAATCCTCAAAAGTAGCCATTGGGTCAAAGAATACATCATCTGACTTAAATGCTGCTTCGACATACCAATTAATAGGTCCTGCAGAAAGTGTATTATAAAATGACCCTAAATAAACATTGTACTTAAGCTTTGCTCTTTCAGACTCTGGATATAATTGAAATATACTTACTAACTCATTTATTGCACCCTGATCTAATGTTCTATTTACAAACCCCACACCAGGTGCGATAGAAACATTATCACCTAAACTATGAAACCCTTCAAGATTAAGTCCTTTGATAGTCGGTTCATAAGTTTCGAATATCTGTCTCTGTCTACCTGCAAAGCCTTTAATCAGCCAATCATCAGAAATATCATAGGTGACTCGAGCACCTACTAAGGCATTATCTATAAATAACGGACGGGCTTCGAAAGATCTAAAAATACTCCCTGTCCCTATCTGGTCGTAGATATACCCTACTGTAAGACCGAACTTGTTTATTTTTTTAGATATAAACCATTTACCAATACCCTCATCCGTAAAGGATGCATTTGGATTTCTTAGGTTTGAATTATTGAAAATGTCAAATCTCATCCCCAGGGTAAATCCCTGAATAGAGTAATTTAAATCTAGCCAAGCCTCAGTACCAAATCTCTCGTTATCATACTGTGGAATTCCGGCAGCTCCAATTAATGAGTCTCTCAGAAAGACATTCGTATTAGAATTGAAGGCTCCAGAGAATCTTCCTTGATCCTGACCTTGAATAGTACCAGCCATAAGGAATGCACCGAAAATGCAAACCAAGTATTTTAATTTTGAATACATACTTTAAAAGTCTGTGCTTTGCGCATTAATTAAGTATAAAATAGACTTGTAAAGAAAGTAATTTAAGTCATAAAAACAGTTACTATATCATGATATAATATGGAGAAAGGCTCTAAATACATGGATAAATCCACTCAACGACATTATGAAGCTTTTTTTTACCAGCTATTTAATTAAAGTTAAACTTTAGTTAATTTGCGTTACTATATATTGCTTCAATCCGTATAAATAATGAAGTTTGGAGACATTTTAATAATCCTTTCTGGGCCTCAAAATTTAAAATCTATAAAAACTAATATTATGAAAATCATCTCTAGCCTAATTTTAGCTATTTCGCTTAGCTTATTTTCGGCATTTACTGCTAGTCCGGTAGTATC